>OIYY01000344.1_pt1 | contig 33917 bp, 39 predicted proteins | sample 1588341 | NCBI WGS metagenome assembly OIYY01 (sample SAMN03283287) | human gut metagenome | biome: human-associated habitat; material: feces | host: Homo sapiens | place: Peru | collected 2012 | reverse complement strand
TGAAAAACTCATAAATAGTTCATTTTTAGCTATTCGGCTGATTTTAGCGTAATTTCTGAAGAAAATATACAGCATATTCTTACAGGAAAAATTTATTTTAGAGACAGCCGTTACAGAAATTCGTTTATACAACCTAAAGTTGATGAAATCAAGTCTTCTTTGGGAGAAAGTTATAATTATAGTCAGAGGAAACATTTAATACAATTAATTGCGGATGACAAGATAGAAGACCTAAAAGATGAACGCAAAGCTTTTATGGATGATATATCTGCCATGGAAAAATATACACTCGTAGATATTGCAAAATTAGGTAGGAATATCTTTGAGCATTTAAATATAACAAAAGGCCAAGAAAAAAAATATGAGGTTCTCAAATATCTGTTGGAGAAAGGTTATATAGACGAGAAGTATTTCTTCTATATTTCCATATTCCAAGAAGGAAGACTAACACCTTCTGATCAGGAATTCCTCCTCTCTATCAAATTCAATGCACCAAAGGAATTTGATTATAAGTTACAAGAAATTCCTTCTCTTATCCAAAATCTATCTATTGTAGATTATGACCACAAAGGAATATTGAACAAAGATTTGTTGGAATTTTGTTTACTGCATGAAGATGAGTATGAGTACGAAATCAAATGTGATGCCATTCTTAAACAAATGGTTGTTCATGAACAATATATTGATTTGCTATATAAGTTCGTGCAAGAAGGCGATTGTGTACCTACATTCATCAAGCGGTTAGTCCATATTGATAAAAATGTTTGGAAATCATTAGATATGGATATGAATCATACCAATAAGGATAAAGATTTGGTTATCTCCACGATGTTTAGGTATGCAGACATAAACGACATAAGAACTGTAAATATCTCATATCCATTCAATACTTATATAAATGATAACAACAATTATTCAGATTTGTTTGAAGATATAGAACAAGCAAGGGTTCAGAAGCTTCTAAATATGCTGGATTTAAATGTTCAATCGTTGAAAGATGACAGCAATGGTACTGACACATATTCTTATATATATGAGAACAATATGTACGCGCTGACTTTAGATAATATCAAGGTGATATTTAAGCACAATGAATTGCCTGTAGATAATTTGGATTCTGCTATTTATACTTCTATAGAAGAGACAGAACTGAATGAACTACAAGGATATGTTCATCAAGGATTACCAACGTTTGTAGAGAATCTTATATTTGCTCCAAGCAACACGAATGAGTCGTCTGATAGTATAGTGTCTTTAATGGATGAAGACATAGAGGTAAGCGATGTTATTAAACTTATCAAGCACAATGATACCATGTGGGATGATTGTAAGGGTATTATAGATAAAGATGTTGTATGTACATTGTTTACTGAAAACAAAATAAAAATGACATTTGAAAATGTGAACCATTATTGCTCTTGCTTTAATTCTTGGGAGATAGATAACACGCTCGTAACATTCATGAATCGCAATGAAAAAAAATCTATTGAAGAATTTACGAAACTTGTAGAATGTAAAGATGAACATCAAAACGAGCTGTTGTCAAGTGTCGTTTTATCAGAGAATATCAACGACAATATTGCTTACTCTATATTCAACAATAGTAGTCTAATAGATGTATGGAACAAAAAACTCTCGCAAATTAATGAAAAAAGAATAAAATATATTGTGGATAATGGTATTGTTTCTATATCACCAAATTCTTATCAATGTATTATAAAAGGACATCCACACCTGAGCAAATATCTTCTTTGTAAGAATCCTGATATTGTTATTGCTGAGTGGAAAGACTTTGTTCTTGGTATAAACACAGAAATAAAGATGATAAGTTGGATAGAATATAAAGATTACCAAAGTGTCATTCTGAATAAAATTAATCTGGAGAGTGTTACTCCATCTATTGCTGATGCTTTATTATCATACTTCTGTAAATCTGAAAATGAATTTAATTTAGCATTATATACTGAAGCAATGGAAAAGTCAAACAATCAAACTCTAAAAGTTTTAGCAAGTACATGTTGTATTGCAAAAAGAATAATTGCGGTAAATGAACTGCCTAATATTTTTGCTAAGACAAAAGGTATATTTGAAGGGCTTGAAAAGCAAGGAGAAGTTTATTCCATTTCCAAACAAATAGAAGGAGCACTACACTTTATGGACGCTCTTCACCAATTCAAGTATATCGGCAAGGTGAAAGAAAGAGGAGATTATTTTACAGGACAAGTCTTAAAACGTAAATCAAAGTAAAATGGACAACACCAATATAAATTCTTTCTCTGGCACCTCGACATCGGACCTTTCACCTGACAAACTTTCTACGGAGAGTAATGTCCGCCAGTCTGTATCTCGCTTTGGCGGAATGGGGTTGTTCTATATCGGCTGACAGACTGGTGGAGTAATCATGAATTCAGCACAAAAGGAAACTCCTCTACTTGTATCGGGTGAGTCTGAAAGAGTGATGAATTTTTGGAAAACTGCACCTCTACTCTATAATGAGCTTGTTATAGGGGATGGTGAGTTGCTTGTGTTTCGGTGATAAAAAGGAATTTAATACTTTATAAATTATGACATTAGATATTCTTAGAAACTTTATACAGTCATCTAATATAAATTTTCTATATGGTTCAGGTATTTCACGACCATATCTTTCTACTTTGGGTAATATTGAAAAATGGTTGACCAAGGTGGCAGAAGATGATAGTAAAGAGACGTATAAAGAAGTTATAAAAGCATCCTTATACAAGGCTTATTGTGAAGAAGTAATTCTCAAAAATCAATTTTTTTCAAATTTTGATAGCAATTTCTTGGAAACAAAGTCTGCTTATGCGGACTTTTTCAGCGTATGCAATGAGTTGATGAACAAGCGAAATGCTCAGTTGTTGAATAAACAAATCAATCTTTTTACAACAAACATAGACTTGCTCGCAGAAAACACCTTGGAGAAATCAGGAATAGAGTTAAATGATGGATTCCGTGGTACGCTAAAGCCTGTTTATAATGAGAGTAACTTCCAAATATCTCTTTCCAAGTCAAGTCTGCAATTTCATAAACAAGCGGAAGTTCCAATGTTTAACTTGATTAAAGTGCATGGAGCGGTTAATTGGAAAGAACAAGATGGGTCAATAAACAGTGATACGATGCTGATGTTTGATATTCAACAGGCTCTTGATAAGATAGATAAAAACTATTTTGTAAATTTGTATAAAGCAGACGGCACAGAAAAAACATACGATGAAGTAAAAACTGATGCAGATGACATTGCACTTCTTTTGCCAGATAAAGCATATGACAAGTTTTTTGATGCATATAATCAAATAGTCATGATTAATCCGACAAAGGATAAGTTTAGAACAAGTGTGCTCGATTATCATTTTTATGAGTTGATGCGTATTTATTCTAATGCATTAGAGCGTGAGAATAGTATTTTATTTGTTATGGGTTTCTCTTTTGCAGACGAACATATTGCGCAAATCACCAAACGTGCTGCTGATACAAATCCTACGCTTCAAGTCGTCGTTTTTGCATACAGCGATAAAGACTTTGATACATATAAGCAGAATTTGGGAATAGAGCATGGATGCAGCAATAATAATATTTTGATATTGACACCTACTAACTTCAAGAACTCAAACAATGATAAGTTTGGCGATTTATGTTCGAAGATCTCTAACTTTGACTTAAAAACAATCAACCTAATTTTCAAAGAAATATCCAATAATATTCATTCAGGCTATGGAGCAAAATAAGAATGTTTCCATTTATAATTCTGTATTCAGAATAGGAGTTGTTCATTCTGTTGATGGAAGGGTTATTAAGGTTCTTGTAGACAAGGACAAGAATAATAGCCATTTGATATTTCAAGGTCAGCTAATCAAGAATGTTGCAGTTGGTAGTTATGTAAAGGTTTTAAAGGGCTTTGAGACAATTGTAGGCAAGGTAGAATCTGAGTTTATAGAAACAGATAAAGGCGTACCTGTTCAATATAGCTCGCAAGAGGAATACATCAATCGCTTTTTGATAATCAAACTGATAGGACATATAGAAGGACATTTATATAAAAAAGGATTAACTGAACTTCCGCTGATTGCTAACGAATGTCATCTTTTAACGAACAAAGAATTTGAGATGATTCACTCTTTTGGAAGCAAGGATGATCTGTTTATCAAAATCGGAGCAATTGTTTCAGACCCATTAGTGCCGATTTCTATTGGTGTCAATAAGTTATTTGCCAGCCATATTGGAATCTTTGGTAATACCGGTAGTGGAAAGTCCTATACATTGGCAAAAATATACAGACAGCTATTCTTGACATTTAAAAATAATGAAAGTTTCAAGAACAATGCGAAGTTCCTATTCTATGATTTTAATGGAGAGTATTCCAAGGAAAATGCAATCATTGAAGGAAAGAAAATTTATAACTTGTCAACTGGCACAGAAGCTGGGAAAGATAAGATACCGCTTTCTGACAAGGATATGCTTGATGAAAATCTTTTATGTATTTTTGCAAGTGCCACCGAGAAAACACAAAGACCTTTTATCGTAAGATGTATCAAGTTGTACAAAAACATAGGTGGTGATGTTGATAAATTCAAGAATTATTTGAAAGGACAAATTGTTGAGATTCTACAGATGTCAGATAAGGTAAAAGGAGACCTACTTATTGATTATGTTGAAGAAATACTACCACCAAAGATAAAAAACGGTATAGACATTGGATTACGGAATGATTTTTCATATCATTCCAATGCTCAATGTTACTTCCTGAAAGATCGCTCAAATGGCTTTGTTAATTTTCAAGATAGACCTCAATGTATATTGAACTTAGAAATATATAAACAGGTAGAGCGATTTGCCTTTTCAGACAATTTTATCAAGAACTTTATCAATATAATGTATATGAGGTTGATCTATGATATGCTTGGTAATAGAGCTATGAACGAACATATAGCTCCTGCAATCAACAAACTAAAAAGTAATGAAAAAAATATAGAGAAGGTTTTTGATTTTACAGGTAAAATCGGTTCTTTCTGGAATATGTCTAATATTGTAGTCATCAACCTTTGTGATGTGAATACAGACATGAAAAAACTGATTCCGCTTCTTTTGACAAACAAACTTTATCGGGAGTATAAAAAGAGGAGAGAATTTAATAGTTACTTAAACATTATAGTTGATGAAGCTCACAATATATTGTCTTACCAGTCGACTCGTGAAAGCGAGAGCTGGAAAGATTATCGCTTGGAAGTTTTTGAGGAAATCATTAAAGAAGGACGCAAGTTTGGAGTTTTTATGACAATAGCCAGTCAACGCCCATCAGACATTTCATCGACAATCATATCACAACTTCACAATTATTTCATTCATAGGCTGATGAATGAGAAAGATATACAGCAAGTTAACAATACAATATCTTATTTGGACAAAGTTTCTGTTGAGTCTTTACCTATATTGTCAACTGGTGTTTGTGTGTTAGCTGGTCAACTTGCAGAAATGCCAATTGTTGTTCAAATAGATAGAATTGAGGATAAAAACAAGCCTCAAAATGATACTATCAATCTTATTGATGCTTGGGGTAAATAATTGGCTTGTTTATATGGCTAATAATGTAAATGACATAAAAAAACTACTCCCTATCAATGGGCTGTGCTAATAAGTTTGCCTCCCCTAAACGTTTCAATACGAGCCATGTTTTGAGTTTTAAAGTTGTGTCTGCCTGGTAGCATTTGAATATTTCGGAATCTTACTTATTGAACAATATTATGTTTCATCGATAATCTGTTCACGTTTAAATGAATAATTAATTAAGAATCGAGAATCAACTATATTCAGAAAAGGCTGAGCGTGGACTATGAAGAGGAATACTCCAAAAACATGATGCAAGAGGTGTCCTTCGTGCCAAGAGACAATGAAGACTTCACGGCTCTGCTACGTCTGCTGGAACGATGGCACAAGAAATCCATCCCACAGATACTGGAGAAGAACAGACCAGATGCTGCGTATGCCATAGCCATGACGCTGTGCAAACATATACCACTGCCATCAACCGTGATGATATACAAGAATTGGTGGACGAATACAAAAGACGTATCGGGAAACTGATATTCGACAGCTATCAAGTCCTGGTGGAAGCTGTCAAGGCGTGGAACTACGAGGAGAAACGCCAGGAGGTATGTCGATTTATCGCTGAGAATGCAGGACAATACCAACATTATCGAGGGATGAAGAAGAGATTGATGGACTTGATGCCAGAGATGTATTTTGACGGTGAGCCTGTGGCAGTAGTTCGTGAGCCGAATGACTTCGAGATATAGAGTTATCGTATATCAACAACACAAACTTCACTAACAATGAAACAGAACATAAAGAGAAAAGCACCTGTACTTTTACCTGTGTTCACAACCAGTGTGCCTTTAGATTTTCCGTCTGAAGGCACGTTTGCGTTCAACCGGAAAACGCATAAGAAGTAGGAGGTAACGGTGAGAATCAATGAGCACCAGTACTTCAACATGAACTTCCTAAACCATGGCGGATATATCATGGCATGCAGCAAATGGGCGCATGTGTTGGATTTCACGGAGAATGGGCTAGACCGCATACAGATGATGATCAAGCGTCATTTCCAGAAGGTATTCTGAGAGGAACACAGTATGGTAATCATCCAAGAACAAAATATGCCTTGAAGATTCATAGTATCATCGAGGAATTGATGAATAAAGATTGGTGTAAAGTTAACAATAACATTAAATGATGAGGAATTAACAATGAAATTACGTACGGATTTTGTTACAAATAGTAGTTCTGTAAGCTATATAGTGACTATGAATTTAAATATCGTGAATTGCTTCTTGGATAACTTCAGAGAATTTAAAAACATGAAGGGTACCATTCGCATCGCAGAAGCATTGAAGAATTATCTTTTAGAAAACGGAACGGTAAGTTATCTTCATGAGCATGAGATTTATTCTTGCTTAATGCAGTTTAATGACGATGATGGAAGTGCTGTCTCAAAAGAAATTTTGGAAATGAATGGTGACAATACTGATCCTTTGAAGATGAACGAGGCTGATCTTTTTGCTTATATAAAAGGAGAACTTATACTTAATAGGAACATAAGTGATTTATTGAATGGCTTTGGGGCAACTCAAGTAGAACAGTATTAATTATGTTAGAAAGACATATTGCTGACTATCATTTTATAGCTGACCCGACAACAGGTATGACTATGCGATGGGGAACTACAATAAAGGATAATCCGACATGGGCTCCTGTACCAGAATTGGCAGATATATCTATATCCAATCATTGTTCAAAGGGATGTTCGTTTTGTTATAAAGATAGTTGCATTAATAATGAATTCCTTAGTGTAGAGGATTATTGCCGCATATTAGACTCTATGAATCATCCTCAATATGGCAATGTTTTTCAAGTCGCCTTAGGTGGTGGGGAACCTCTTGAACATCCAGATTTCCTAGAAATCATAGCAGAAACTTGTCGACGTTCAATAGTTCCCAACTTTACGACTAATGGAATGCAATTAACTCCTAAGATTTGCGGTAGCTTATCTGGAAAAATAGGTGCTGTGGCTTTGTCTGTAAGCTCTATGGCTGATTTAGAAAAGAAGAAACTTGCTTTTCTAATAGATGCAGGAATCAAGACAAATATCCATTATGTGTTGTCTAAGAATAATTTAGAAGAAGCGTGTAAGATTCTGCGAGGATGTTATAATGAGCTGTTAAATGGTATAAATGCCATTGTTTTTTTGACTTATAAACCTGCTGGTAGAGCAAATGCAAAAGATGTTATTCAAGATAACAAGTTTTTTCGTGCGTTCTTGTCTCTTGTTGACGAAACGTCTATTGCCAGACCTCGTTTTGGCTTTGATGCTTGCTTTGTACCAATGTTGTTAAAATTTTCACATATAAATCCTTCATTTATCGATACATGTGAAGGTGCTTTCTTTTCAGTTTACATAGATTATAAAATGAATGTATCTCCATGTTCCTTCAGTGCAGGAAAGGATTCTTATAGCTTGAAAGATTTTGCTTTCTATGATATTTGGAACCATAAGTTTAACTCCTATCGAACAAAGTGGAAATCTAACTGCTCTGTGGACTGTATGCATAAAAGTTTATGTCATGGGAACTGTCCCTATTATCCACAAATAACGATTTGTCATGAGTGAAATTATTAATTGGGCATTTTTGAAAAAACATGGAGATGAGAGATTGGAGTTTGAGCACTTTTGTTTTCATGTCGCTTCTTGTATGTTTGAAGATTATGGAAAAATTGAGTATTTCTATAATACACCAGGTTCTGAGTTTTACATTGAACTAAAAAAGCCCTTAACTTTTGGAGGTAAAACCTATAATCAAGGTGATGTCTTAGGATGGCAAGCCAAGTATTGGAGAGGAGCAAAAGATGATAGCAATTCTCCTTTGGATGCAGATCACAAAAAAGAACTTCGAAAGGGTTTTGAAGTTTCAATGTCATATCGTCCCAATTTAAAATTATGGATAGTTTGTACACCAGGCAGTTTTGTCCAAAAAGAGTGGGATAAATTGGTTGCCGATTTGAGAACAATCAATTGTTCTTGTGATTTTGCGAGCTGGCATAGAGAGATATTTGAGGACTTTTACTTAAAGAATTCATCCCAATTTAATGGAATTTTCAAATACTATTTTGGCGAGAAGTTTATTGGACTAAATACACTCTTTGAAATTTCATGCACTACGTTGGAAGTTCTAAAACGTAAATATGATGTGGAACTTCATACGGCTAGTGATTTTGAAAGTTCCCTGTTAAGTGTTGTTGACGAGAATGTTGCCAGTCAAAAAATCAATGGTTTTATTTCTCGACTGAAAAAGCATGCTGATAATGATAGGAAGATGCCTATTTTAAATACTTATGATTGGGGATACAGTAAATTATCAAACCGATTTATTAATTATTACCAAGAAGATTTTGAACTTCGTTATCGGCTAATAGATAAGATATACTCCCTATATTATAATAGGGACAACATCGTATCTAAAGCAGAAGAGTTACTTTCTCTGATAGATGAATATTGTAATAACAGACAAATTCGTGTTCAAATAGTTAATGAAGAATTCCAACAAATATATTCTCAGGGACATGATGAATATGGAGGATTGAATGACTATCTGACAGAATTGGCACGAAGAGCGAGAGTTTTAGAGAGCGTTTTGACTAAAGATGACGATTTCTCTAAAGAAAACCTGTATTCTTTCCTCCTATTGTTAAGTAGAAAATATTTCCAGGTTTTTGCAAAGCCAGGGTATGGAAAGACTCATTTAGCGTGTTCTCTGACAGATAATATGCTGAAAAGAAATAAGCCAGTCTTGTTTTTCATGGGAAGCTCTTTCCGAAATTGTGATAGTTTCCAATCTCTCGTATTAGAAAGATTAGGCCTTAATGGTAGTATGTCATTTTCCGATATGCTTGACTGTTTGGATTTCTTGGCCAAAGTTCATCATTGTAAGTTGCCTATTATAATTGATGGTTTAAATGAAACTGCGCCAAACGAAGAAAGATGGAAGGAAGAGCTGCCAGCATTAAAAGTTCTGTTGGATAAGCATTCTCACTTGCTTCTTGTGACAACGTGCCGTGATAAGACCGATTACTTACAAGCTATATATGGGGTGGATAATTATACAGAGGTTGATAACCATATATTACTAAATGGGTTGGTAAAGGAGGATTTGGAAGTAACCGTGGATAAATATTTCAGTAAATATGAAATACGAAATGCTACTGTTGAAGATTTTGGAGCTTTTGAAAATCCATTGTTGCTTAAAATCTTTTGTATTACGAACAAAAACAAAAGTAATATCGTAGTCAACAACTATTCTTTAGTTTCATGTATGGATGATTATAGTAATCAACTATTATCAAATATATCCATGCATAAAGGTAAAATAGACAAACTGGCAAAGCATAAATTAGAAAAAAATCTCCATAGAGCATCTTATATTCTTTTTGAAAACGATACTCGCTATTTGGATTTTTATAATCAATTTGCAAAAATATTTGATGACAAAGTCTACGATCTAATAAACGAAGGTTTGTGCTTTACTTTTGAAAAAAACAATGGTGAAGAACAAGTACAGTACACTTATGATATGGTTGCAGGTTTTCACATAGCAAAAAGTATACTGCATAGGTGTGGTGAGGAGGAAGATTTCAAGTCGTTTATTGATAGTAATAAAGGTAAGTTCTTCGGAGACAAACGTCATACATTGGCAGAAGATATAATAAAAAGTCTTTTCTACCTTGTACCTATACATTATCACAAAGAATGGTTCGAAATTATGCCAAATCCAGAGGTTATAAATGCAGCTATAGATAATTTGGATATATTTCTCACTTCTGATAATGGACGAAAATCGTTTGTCAATATTTTAACAGAAACAGAGTGTACGACAAAAATAATAGAACATCTATTTAACGCTTTGTATGAAAAGGTATCTACTTATAATATAGGTTATATTTCTTCATTTCTTCCATTTTTTACGAAACAGAGTGGAAGCATATTGGACCAATATTGGAACAGCAAGTATGCAACTTATGATGTTATGCAAGAAGCATATTCCATATTGCATGACAGATATGTTTCAAATAAATTCAAAAATGCTGATTTGCTGTCATTTGCATTGCTTATGTGCGGCATCACTGATATTGAATATAGAGAGAATTTTTGCAAACAAGCATTTTTGATAATAAAGAAGAATAATGATGAAGGTTTGCGCATTTGCTCATTATTGCTAAATACAAGTGATCCATTTGTACGTGAGGCTGTTATATCAGTTGTTACAGGCTTAGGGCTGCACTCAAAAGATTGGAAAACATTAAAGAAGTGTATCGACATATTGGAAAAATATTTACAGAATCATACCACTACCAATGTTGTACTATTGGATGATTTGGAGACGCTTTATAGCTATGCTGAAGTAACTTTCCGTCAACTGCACAATAGAGAATTGCTCTATAAGTACGCAGATGTGAAATGGTCAGATAAAATAGAAAAAAAGTGGGCGTTGTTTTCTGTTTTTGATTATGATTATGACAAATCTTATATAAGACCACTCTTTATACCAGATTATTGCCATAAGACATATTATACTTCTAGCCAGATTTATGGTATGTTGCAAAATATGGCAGAGTGTTTAGGCTATGACCAAGATGTTTGTTCAATGTTACAAAACGAAGAATACGAAAAAGTTAGTTACCGTAGACAACTCAAAGATAATTATGCATTTAAATATGGGCAGGCTGCATTGTATGAGCTTTATGGGTGGTTATTGCTGAATGGTAAACTTGAAAATGAGTATGTTGGTACTTTTCGTACACCTCTCGTAAGAATAGATCCGTCATTTCCAATTGTACTGCAAAAGAGAAACCTATTCACTGTTTTTTTATTGCCTCAAAGAAATGAAGATTTGGGAAACTGGATTAAAGCAAATGTGTCAGATTGGCAAGCCAGCCTAATTATGACAAAACTTCCAAATAGAGATGGTGACTGGATTTTGCTTTATGGAACTTGTTACCAGATGATGAGTGAAAAAAATGCAAATATATATTTGGAATGGAATTCTTTTCTTGTGCCAAAAGATATATCCCCTGATGAAGTTGATTTAGAATTTGCAGAATTCATCAGGGAGTATGACCATGCCTTTTTAGAGGAATTATCATGGCGTGAACTAATAAATACACAGACGAAACATACAGAAGATAATGTTAGTATTCTTGTTAAATACAGTTTCTCTGAATGGACTACAAAAAGGTTCAAATACAAAAGTTTTGTTTGCCTCTCTTCTGAAATATGTCAAATGTTAGAACTGACATTTGATGTGGATAGACTGGCATATACTTTCGCCAATGAAGATGTGTCTACCAGTTTTATATGTGACGACAGTATGTTTTTCTTTTTGCGTAAAGATGTTGTTGATAAACTTTTAGAGATGAAAAAATCATATCTTTACATTCAAATGGAAGAACACCGCTCTATCATAGGTAAGTTGCCAGATACTATAGAAGAACCTGAAATACGTTATAATCATAAGGTTAGCCATAAATCTTATTCTGCCATTCCAATTAAAAATTCTATTGGTGAATAGAGGGCTTTTCGCTATGTTTTCAATATTTCATTCTAACTATAAACAAATATCATTTGCTATTTGGTGAGTTTTATGAAGGAAATCAAGCTATTTGATTACCAAGAAGATATGAAATCACGGATAGAGAAAGCGTTGCGCCTTCATCAATCCGTGATGGCGCAAAAGCCGACGGGAACAGGCAAGACCTATCTGTTGACGGCGGTCATTGATTCTTTTGTCAAAGCCAATCCAAATATGAAAGTTTGGATTATTGCACACCGTATAGAATTGTTTTCGCAAATAGAGGAAACCATAAAGAAGTTCTATTCTTATTCTGCATCAGAAAACGACTCACTATTGGTTTCTATAAAAGCCATGTCTATCCAATGGCTATCTCGGCATTATGATGAGATTGAGGAAGAGCCTGGGATGATTGTTATTGACGAGGCACATCATGCGCTCGCCAAGACATATAAAGAGATGTGGGAGAGATTCCTGAAAGCTAAGTTCTTGGGGTTGACAGCTACGCCTTGCCGATTGAACGGCAAGGGATTTATGGACTTGTTTGACGTGTTGGTGCAGTCGTGGGGCGTTCTTGAGTTTATCAGTAAGGGAAGATTGGCGACATACGATTTCGTTAGTATCTGAAAGAGGGTGATTGGTGTTATATAAGGAATCTACCGGGACTAAAGCACAAGGCATTAAGACAATGGGAAATTGTGGCAGACGACAACATCTGTGTCATTAACAATGAGTTCCTTTTTGTAAAAGAAGAGCCTCGTATTCGGTTCAAGATTTGCATGAGGACGGACGACTTCACTTACTTTGTGGTGAAGGAAGACGATGAATACAATGAAATGGATAACCAAGAAGAAATCTAAATCTCCCAATTTGAAAGTGAAGATGTGAAAATAATGTACAAAGATGGAAGACCATATACGTTTTGGGTGCCATGACATGGATATATATGAAATGAAAAAATCCATGGGCTTTGATATAAAATAGTAAAATACAGAAGACGAAAGCAGACCGATGTGAACAAATGATTCATGTCGGTCTGCTTCGTTTTATTGCGATGCGACAAACACAAGTATTACCTATGTTACTCATATTACTAATATTTACCGTCCTCGCTTTCGCTTATGTGTCGCAGGACGCATCATTGCAGCCGATTGGGCAATGCAGCGCCGCCACCAATGTTCATCATCTTCATCCTTGTCACGTCCCCAACCAGTACCTGGTGAGCTGCCTCCACCACAAGATTGGGCATAAGTAGTTGCTTCACGGATATAGCCGAGAACCAAGAGCATGGTACAGTTGATTACGTTGTCAGCATCTTGTTGTAAGTCCAAAGGATGTTTTTCTGAATTGCCGTAGCTTTCAAATCATTGTCCTCACCAAGACTTTTAAGCATTTCACGATGCTCCTCCCTCATTTCCGCAAGTCTGGCTTTCGCTTCATTGATAGTATCATTGGCATCGTCAAGCATCTTGTATCGTGCTGCCAATTTCTCGTTTATGTCATCAATCTCCTTGCGTAATTGTGCCATCTTGTTAGCCAGTTTGTCATTGTCAGCACCTGACTGACCAAATTGTTTTGCAATCTGGTCAATTTGAGTTTGTATATCATCTTTCCGGGCTTGAAGATTGGCTATCATGGTAGAAATACCTTTCAGTTTGATTTCTGCACGGTGAATTTGCTTCAACATGTCTTCCCTCGTAGACTGGAGGTTGCATACCAATTAAGCGAATGGGTATTCTTTTCCATAAATGCAGTTTTTAAGAATGAGGCAACATTTCTATTTGTTCAATATCGGTAGGTTTCACATGAGCTTTTTGAGTTTTACCTTTACGATGTTTTGCTTTGGAAGGGAAACAACAGGCAGCTTCAAGAATAAACGCTAATGTTACTGCCACCGAAAGCAGATGTGGAATAAACGAAAGTTCAATGGTAGTGAAGGCAAGAACCATAACAATCAAGCGTGACTTTCTTATTGTCTGAAGCAGTATCATGTTCTTCTTAGAAGCAAGCGAGAAGAATACATAGATTGATGAAAGCATGATGCCTTTCTCCAAGGGGAACAAAGCGTAATACACCAGGTGAAACAAGATAAGTGCAAGACACAGCAATCGTGCCGTGAACAACCTGAAGTTTTCTGAGTAAGCCATACCGAGCCATGCTCTTCTGAATTTTCTGTTAGTGTATAGCCTTGCAGGAAATAGAAACAGGAATGTTAAAAATATTATAAGCTTTATGATTATCTTTGCAGACAATATTGCTTAGTAATACGGATACTATGAACTATATCGGTTATATAAATAAGGCTCAATACTTTGAGCATATAACAGAAATCATCAATTTGATGAAAGGTCATGGATGTGTCAATATTCACATTGAAGAGACCAAAGACAAGAAACGCATTGAGTGGTGTAAGTTCATTGACAGTCTTTCAAATGGAGACAGTGCGGTGTTTGCGTCATTCGACAATGTGTTATAAAGCCGGTTATAGTGTAAAGGAAATCATGGAGAGGACTGGCTACCGTGGAAAAAGCAACATATATAGGATATTGCACCAATATGATATAAAGATGGAATATCCATCCATGTCGAGAACCGCTAACAAGGTTAGGGAGAAATCAATCTAAAATAGTCATTTCCCTTACTTTATATCCCATACATAGGAATGTTGGTTATCCAACAATCTCCAATGTCAAGGGTGGGTGTAAAACAGTCAGCAGCTACAGTGTGACATTAGAATTGTGTTGTCAAAAAGCAGCAATATGAAGGTCGGTTCATATCGATCTTCGCTTGATGCTCTGCCGATTGACAATTCAATTCGCATCACTCTTATATGTTCAACAGGGTTTGTCTTGATGTGCTTTCGCGCTATCAAGAACTCTGCCAAGCTATAAAGCCAACCAAGATAGTTGTTCCTTGTTCGTGGAGAACTCTTACGATCAAGGAAAATCCAATCAATAAAGTCTGTACAAAACATGACATCAAATTGGTAAGCGTATTATATTGGATTTGTCTGGACTGCAATGAAATCCTTCAATATGTTCACTTTGGAGGAATAGTTTTGGCGTGTTCGTTTTCTGTCCATGCGGTCAACATATTCAGAATAACGTTCCAGGCAATTTTCAAAGAGAACAAATCCACGGCTTTCGTCATTTGTCAGCTAAGGATTCCAACCTTGGCTAAGCAACTTTGTCAAAACTTCCATTATTTCAGCAGCTCTGTGTTTTTTCGCAGAGATACTGAGATTGTCTGTGATATAATATCGTTTGCGTCTCATTAGACCACGTGTCGGGTCGTAAGCTGAGAAGTCAACGAACCAACGCACTCCTTTGTATAAAGTGGGAGGAGTGTAGCCCACAATGTCTGAACTTTTACCTGTACAAAATTTTGAGCACATTTTAACATCTTTTAGAGCCATCATACTGCTGGATTAAAGATGTTGGTCTTACTACTTGAAATTTTTTGTCCGAAGCTCCGCAACGCCCGATAACGAAAAGAGGTCGAAATCCTTATGTTATAAAGGACTTCGACCATGTCTTGTTGCGGAGGCAGGATTGGACATTTGTCAATGTTGTCTCGTAACGACCTCATTATCAAATAACATTAATTGTTAAAATTAGTGTTTTTCTACTCTCTGTTGTCCTTATTTTGTCCTAATTGCAGAACCATATCCAATCTTTTTCCGAGGTCGCTGTTTGCTTTTTTAAGGTCATCAATACGCTGATTTTTCTCCTCGATGACCATTTTTAGTGCCTTAACCTCAGCTCTAAGAGTCGTAACGTCTGTATTTACGTAGTTACTGTTGATGACGTTATGATGTCCGTTTACAGTCGGACTGTCCGAGTTGTTGTCCGACCTTATTAGGATGTCCTCTATTGAGCATCCTAATATATCTGCCATCCTGACAAGGGTGGAGACTTTGACGTCTGGGCGGGCGTCAAAGTAAGTTATCCCGTTGTGACTGTTTGGCCCCCAGAGGCTTTTGCTGAAATCCTTAAATGTGATTCCAGCTCGCGTGAGCAATTCCTTTACTCTCGCGCTCTTGATAGTGTTATTTTCGTACTTCATACTTAATAAAGGTTAAATCCTACAATATTAAGAGTTAAAATCTTAATAAAGTGAGATATTGTCCGACTTTTGTTATTAACTTTGCGTCAAAGTTAGACACTAATTTTGATATTAACAAGAAAATGGAGCATAATTTCGATTCGTTGAACCTAGAGGTTTATTACTCTAAGCTGTCCAAAAAGGACAAAGCCAAATACCTGAAGTATTTGATGATTAATTACGATCTGAACTATAACACTATCCGACGCAAGCTGAGCGGTGCGATGGGGTATAACCTTAACACACTTGAGCGCATGGCTTGCAAGGAGGCTATTGAAAAGGAGGCAGAATGGAGACATTAGAATTTTTTACAACGCCCGACGGCTTCGTGCAATTTAAAAAGCCGGGCGAGGATGCAAGACGTCTGACGAAGTTTAATGCTGATATTATCGACAATGTCGATGGTATAGTCAAGACTCGTTTTCCGGAGAGTTACGCAACATTGGCGAAGCTCTACCGTAACAATAAGTTTAAGATGGTTGATAGGTTTATCCGTTGCAATTTCGGCGAGCATGACACGCTCACGCAGGATATTGACAACCAAATTGTGAATTTCGAGGAGGTAAAATGCCCTTTGCGTGGCATCTGCGAATATCAGGGCGTTATCTGCAAACCTAAATCAATGGTTAACTTGTCAAAGTGTGAGCGTCAGATTGCTGACCTATACCTTGAGGGGCTCACGTTTACTCAGATAGCTGAGCGACTCAACAAAAATGCTCAGACTGTCAAGGTGCAGCTGATGCATATAAAGAGAAAATGTGGTGTCAAGCATTGCCGCGACATAATAAGGGTACTACGTCTCAAAACTTACTAATCATGGTCATGAAGAAGATAATGTTTAATGATAGAGTTGCCCCGATGACATACTATGTTATTGATGGGCTTAAAACACAGACAAGACGTCTGGTATCTGAGGTGTCGGTACGAAAGGGTGCGAGATTAAAACTTGTTTTGGGTAAGATTAGGAATAACATACATGTGTGGGCGCAGGGTCGTTATTATGGTCACGCCTGGGCGGGTCTCTTTTGCGATGAGGTCAGTGAGATGAGTGAAGGCGAGTATTATCTACGTTTTGATGATGATACTTGTTTAAAAGTCAAATCTCGATACAAAGAGGGTGAGGTTGTTGGTGTCGCTCAGTGCTACTCGGATTTATTTCTTTATGAGGTTTTTCATCTTAAACGCAAATCAAAAAAAATAGATATAGATGATATCCTAAAATCGCCCGGTTATAGAAACAAGCTTTTTGTGAGAGCTGATTTAATGAGATATTATATAAAAATAACGGGTGTGCGCGTCGAGTATCTGCAAGACATTTCTGATAAAGATATTTTTGCAGAGGGATTTTTTTATAAAGATGAGTTCTTCAGGATCTTTAAAAGATTATACGGGGCTAAGGTCTGGGAGACTAATCCGCTCGTCTTCGTGTATGATTTTGAGCGCTACGATAATGCTGCAGATATATTTAAATAAATGCGATGACTGCAAGCATAAGCGACTTTGTATAAATGGCCGCTTTTGCTTGCTGAAAAACAAATATGTCGAATACCTAAAAATTATAGATTGCAATGATAAAGATTAATATTGACGACTATATCGCTTTTACTAATAAGTTGATAGATGCTAATAAGCTTCAGAGGGCTTTTCACATTGTAGAGTTCGTTGAGGGCTGTTGTCTCGCCATTGATGGTGACGGCGATGATGTTGCTATAGAGCTTCAGAGAGATACAAGAGTGTTATTCTGGGATAAGTTCGGTCATGCCTATAGGCTGTCGTCTGAGCGTCCCGCGCAAATTAGACCTATTCTCAATGTCGATTTACTCGATAATAAGAGCGTCGGGTTGTCCTTGTCAGTTGAGCTCATACGTATTGCCAGCATCGACTATCCTGAGAGTGCATTCCCGTCTGAAGATGAGGATGCTCTTGTTAATATGAGGAGAGCTATCGAGGCATGCAAGGATTGGGGTCGCCCGATATTTGGTTTTATGGCTGACAATAGTGATACAAACAAGCTGCTCTCATGGTGTGGTGGTGATAGGGCTTTTATTACAAAAGCTTTTGCGAAGCTGATGACGGAGAGCGATGATTTTTCAAAAATCATACTTCAGGCTGCTGAGATGAGCTCTAAAATCCTCTCTGCAGCCGAGCGCGACACTAACGCTTCGTGATAGCGTGATTTCGCAACAAATCGCGCCGTGTGACATGCGTTTTTGTCATGGCCACGGCGTTACTTAACTTTGTGTCAGAAGATAAAAAGAGCAAAAATGATAACAGTTAACCAAATACTTAACGCAACGAACGGAGGCTTGGACATCATATTGTCTATTTACCCTCAAGCGCGGGTCTGTGTCGGTCAGCGAAATAAACATTTCGCCATCCGCGACGAGAAAACGCCATCGGCGTCGTTGCGTCAATTCAATTCTGCCAAATACGGGGCTATCTGGCAGGTTACTGACTTCGGCGGTGAAGGCCGTGGTGAGAATGCCATCGACATCTTTATGCGCGAGAACGGCTACGACCGCTCACGCTTTAACGAGGCTATCCTTAAACTCGCTGCGCAGTTTGATGTGCGCGATGAACTCGACCGCACAGTCAATCGTCCGGAAATACGTCAGCGTGATGCGAGGGTCGAGGAGCTTGACGGTACACGCCCGTTTGAACTAAACGAGAAGTTTACTGAAGCTGAGCTCAAGGCTCTTGGCCCGCGCGTTACACAAGCAGACGTCGATACGCTGCATTGGCACTCGGTCAAGTGGATAGGGTACGTCAAAGACCGAAAAATGACGATAAAGCACTCTACTGAGAATTATCCGATTTTTATGCGTGAGTGCATCATTGAGGAGGCGTCGGGCAACAAGCCTGAGACTAAGTTTTATAAGGTGTACGAGCCTTTTAATTGCGACAAAGGCTTCCGGTTTTCCTACACTCCTACAGGTGCCAAACCTCGTTACTACGTCAATGGTCTTGCTGAGCTCAAAAAGGCTTACCGTGAATTTAACGCTAAGGAAGAGAAAGAGTGGGTCGCCTCTCATGAGGACGGCAAGCCCTACAAAGAACAAAAGCTTCCGGAGGCTGTTATCTGCTCAGGCGAGCGTGACTCGCTTTGCTGCAAGTCGATGGGATATCATCCGTTATGGTTTAATTCCGAGACCTATCAGCTCTCTGTTGAGGAGTATAAAGAGATTATGAAGTATGTCGAGGTGCTCTACAATATACCCGATATAGACGAGACGGGCCGACGTAAAGGTCGTGAGCTCGCTCTACGCTTTATTGACATTCACACGGCATGGCTCCCGGACAAACTGCAGACTTATAAGGACAATAGAGGCAAACCGCGTAAAGATCTGCGTGACTGGCTCGAGATACACAGCGAGAGAAAAGACTTCCGCAACCTCCTCCGCGTCGCCATGCCGGCGAAGTTCTGGGTGCAATACTATAACAAAGACGGCAAGATAAAGACCGAGGTCGACACGGCTTGCTTGTATAACTTCCTTCAGCTTAACGGCTTCTATGCACTGCATAACGAGAACGCTGAGATTACTCAGTTTATACGCATCGAGGGCAATATCGTCAAGCCGGTTAACGTCAAGGGTGTGCGCGAGTTTGTCCGGAAATGGGTGGTGGATAGGTTCGAGGACCGCAATGTCCTCAACCTTGTACTCAACACGCCAAAACTATCTCCTGCAGCGCTTGAATCGCTACAAGAGATTGATTTGGACTTTACGAGCTATACATCAGACTCGCAGTACTTTTTCTTCCCGAACAAGACTGTCGAGGTTACAAAGCCGAGCGAGAAGCTCCCCGGCGGCATAAAAGAGCATGAGCCTGGCGCTGATGAACTGCATAACTATGTTTGGGCCGATGATGTTATACCTCATCGCTTTAAGCTCTTACCTGATATGTTTAAATTCAAACAGACAAAAGGTGATGACGGTCAAATCAAGCTCGATATTGATGTTATTGCCGTTAAGAGCCATTTTTTTGGCTATCTTATTAATACGTCGCGCCTTTACTGGCGAGAGGAGACAGAGGTCCGATTCGGTGATGATCGAGAGGCTACTGCAGAGTACGTTAAGGCTAATCCTTTTCGCATCGATGGCGAGGGGCTGCTGCCTGAACAGATTGCAGAGCAAAAGCAAAACCTCATTAACAAGATTTTTACTTTTGGTTATATGCTTCATCGGTATAAGGATATGGCACGTGCTTGGGCGCCGTTGGCCATGGACAACAAAATCGGTGATATCGACGAGTGTAATGGCCGCTCGGGCAAGTCTTTCTTCTTTAAGGTCTTGTCGTTCTTGATGAAGACGGTTAAGCTGTCCGGTCGAAATGCGAAGCTCTTAGACAATCCCCATGTGTTTGAACAGTGTACACAGTATACAGATTTATTGCTTGTCGATGACTGCGACCAGTATCTGAACTTAGGCCCGTTTTACGACATCATTACTTCAGATCTTACTGTCAATCCGAAGAACAACCACGTGTTTACGATAGGGTACGAGGATGCTCCTAAAATCGCATTGACGACTAATTATGTGCCTAAAGATTTCGACCCATCAACTGAAGCACGATCTTTGTACATGGTTTTTAGCGATTGGTATCACCAAAAGACAGAGGATAACGATTATAGAGAGACCAGGTCTATAAGTGATGATTTTGGCAAAACTCTATACGCTTACGACTACAGCGAGGACGAGTGGAATGCTGATCTCAACTTCTGGCTGCAGTGCTGCCGTGTTTACATGTCACTTAAGGACACTGGCATTAAACCGCAGCCACCTATGGCGAATATGACTATACGACACCTCAAGGCGTCGATGGGCGCCAACTTCGAGGACTGGGCTGAGGGCTATTTTAGCCCGGAAAGCGGGCATCTGGACACATATCTGGCACGTGATGATGTTTTTAATGAGTATCAGAGATTTTCAAACGTCAGCCGCATTACCATGCAGGCGTTTACTAAGCGCCTCAAGGCGTTTTGTAAGCTCTGTCCATGGGTTGACTGCCTTAATCCTCCGGAGCTATGCAATGCAGGTGGTCGCATACAAAGAGCCGTGCAAATAACGCCGGAGCTACGCAAGACAAAGGATATGATTTATATACGCTCATTACGATTAGACACCAAATTAGACGTTAACGAACCGACTCTTAATTTCTCTGCCGAGGACGAGACACCATTTTAATATATACTTTATCATTTTGCTTTAATCTTCAATAGGTGGGCGGGCTGCCAGGTTTTCAACCTGTGTGGCCCGCCTTTTTCAATATCACAAACTGACGTTCATCCGTTACAAAGTATTCCATTTTTCCACAGGTTTTTATAGGCTCGACTACGACGGTGCCCTTTGCCTTCCCCGACACCCCTCTTTTATTTGTTCAAAAACTTTGTGATTTTGTAATAAGATGTTCCAAAAAGTCATAAATAACATAAAATAAGGCAGTTACAACAATCACAAAAAATCACAAAACCGTGTCACAAACTTGTCACAAAGTTTCTCAAGTTGTGACAGCCTATCTTTAAAAAGTCGGGCCGATTTTTGTGACAGCCTGTCACAAACTTTAATTACAAAGTTGCAACATCCCAAATAATTGATAATCATTAACTTCTATTTAGTTTGTCACAATTCACAATGTCACAAAAATTTCTCACAAAATCAGAATTGACGACAAGAGAGACTCAGATGATGGGGTGTTTACCGATGGTAAAAACAAAAAAATATCTTGATAAAGTAGGGTAATTGTTCGATTTTTCCTAATTTTGCAAGATAAAACATGATGATATCTTAAACTTACCAGCTGTGTCAAAATTTCTCGTCTATCTCACTCTCAAGCCCTTCATCGCACAATGGCTGCGACATCATTTCGGCGATCCTGCAGTCTTCCCGGCACAGAGCGTCGAGAATGCGTGCATCAGGCACTTTCTAACGCGTCAGCCTAAACGGTTACCGCTTATGAGACAAAACGAGGAGGTCGCTATCTGCATCCCGGACTCAAAACAGAAGCCCGTGATTACTTACAACTACCTCTCTATTAATGCTCGTAAGGCGGTAGCAGAGTGCATCGAGGACACATTTCGCATGCAGCTCTGGCGAGATCTCTCCGACATTGAGCAATGTCAGTGCACACTGCTGTCAGCTGTGAGGGCGTGGTGTGAGGCTAACGGTGTCAGCTTAGATTACGACTACACTCTCAAAATGCGTTATCAGCGTATGCGCAACTCTTACCTCAAACACGGCATTGATTTGCGCCGCACAGCGAGAGCTAAGGACTAATTTGTGTTAAATATCCTATAATTCGTACCGACAAGACGCCTTGTTTTGTTCGGCGGCGTTCGACGATATTTTTTAATCACTATACATTATATATATATGAGGTCAATCAAAATTGTTAAGGCTGTTGCCTATGCTTTCAACACTCAGCTTGCCGGGATGGTTGAGACATCTAATCGCTCAGTTCGTCTGCCGAGCACGGTCGAATGGCATGATATCAATATCAAGCCGCACCCTTCGATGGTGTCATCCTCAAAAAGTGAGGACAATAACCGCGTTGTTACTACTACACTCAAGCTCATCACGTCTGATGATCTGTATATCTGCCGTCGTCACCTCGTTTTCCGCGTTACACTTACCGACGGTCGGCAGTTTCTCGTCGGTGCTCGTCAGCGACCTTATCCGCAGATCGAGATTACCGAGAATGCTCCGGAGAACGTGACCGACAATCAACTCAATGAGGTGGTTATAACATATAAAAGTCATGAGATTCCTCCGTTTATTCAGGTTTAGCAGTATTTTCCGAGGCTCTTCCCGCTTGCTAACTTTGCGTAAACAAATTTTCACATGGTATATAATCTCGTAATTTCTGGCACTATTGGCAGTTGGTGGAATGGGTGTTCCGCCGACTATGTGCGTTATGTGCTCAATCAAAACAAGGGCAAAGAGGTGCATGTCGGCTTCTGCTCATTGGGCGGGTACGTCAAGGATGGCCTGGAGATGAATCAGGCTTTTCGCGACCATGGCAACGTACATGCGCACGCCTTCGGCATGAATGCCTCGATTAGCACTATTGCCATGCTCGGCTGCAAGACTATCGACATAGTAAAGGGCAGCTTTTTCCTTATCCACAACGTCTCGGTGCTCATAGAAAAGTATGAGCAGAGCAACAAGGAGCAGATTGACAGCTATATCAGCAAGCTCAAGGCGCAGCGCGACTCGCTCAAGAACTTTGACGACGTACTCGCCTCGATGTATGCTGACAAGACTGGCAAGACGCTCGATGAATGTCTCGCGCAGATGAAGAGGGGCAACTGGCTCACGGCTCAGCAAGCGCTTGACTTCGGTCTCGTTGATGAGATACGTGAGGATAAGGTGGCTGAGAAAGCTGCTAACGAGTATACGGGCAATTTTGTCAACTCATACGATTTATCAACTCAATTTAAGGATGCTGGCATACCGCCGCTACCACAACCACAGGCCTCGGATGATGTCGCCGTTAAGGTGGCGTCAGTGGTTGATGGTGACGGCAATCCAACTCAGAGCTTCCTCAAAAAGACGTGCGAGGGGCTCAAGAGCCTATTCCGTAACCAACACGCAGCAAACGACAATAAACCTCAAAAGATGATTAAAATTTTTGCTGCTGTCATGGCATTGCTCAATGTCACTGACGGTTTTAAGACTAATGATGAGGGTAACATCACCCTCACTCAGGAGCAGATGAAGAGCATCGACGACCGACTGAAGGCGCTCGAGGAGAAGGAGAAGACTGACTCCAAGGCACTCAATGAGGCTGGTGCTGCTCTTACTAAGCTTAAGGCTCAGCTTGCTAAGGCTGAGGAGGATGCTAAGCAGAAGGATGAGCAGATTACTGCTCTCAAGGCTTCAGCTGGTGACGTTACCAACAACCCTCCAGCCAGCGGTGAGCAGGCGTTTAGCGCTACTGACGTTTATAACCTCATTAAAGACGTTTAAAAAATGGCTGATATTAAAATAGGTAATGTAACATACGGGGCTGCGGAGCTGTCAAAGACCTTCCAGACCTACCGCAAAGACTTCATTATCATGCCGTTCCTGGCGATGGAGGCTCTTGCGAAGCACATGAATGTGCGCACCGGCATCCGTTATAGAGAGACGGTTAGTCAGATGTCTGCAAACGCAGAAATCGGCAACTACGCAAAAGACAAGTTCGAGGATGCTGACGTAAAGATCGATCCTCGTGTTTTCGAGACCTTCTTCGGCAACATCGTGCAGGGCATCGATCCTAATGCAATCTATCAGTCTATCTGGGGTAGCAATGTGACTAAGGGCGATGGTCTGAAGAATGTGCCTATTGTGGTGCAGGTGTGTGCTTATCTCGTTAAGGCTATCGGCGAAAAGATGCTCATGAATGCCTTTACCGCTAAGCACGATCCGAGCGACAACAAGTCGACGGCTAAGTGGTTTAACGGCTTTAAGACCATTCTCGACAATGATGCTGCCGGCACCAACGAGCTGAAGAAGGTGCTTATATCTAAGGATCTCGGCAACCTCGTTGAGGGTACTGAGTCTATCAACGAGAATAACGCCGAGGACCTGATTAAGGATTTCTACTGGAGTGAGGTGGGCGACCCTCTTGCTTCTGCCAAACTTCGCTCTCAGCAGCTGAAGCTCTTCATGAGCGACCAGGCGTATCACTTCTATACTGAGGCTTATCAGACCAACCACGGTGCGCTGCCTTACAATCAGGCTTACGACAAAAAGTCGCTCGATGGTGCAAGCAATGTCGAGTTTGTGCCGCTTCCGTGTGTGCCTAACGACTTCCTCTTGCTCACTCCGAAGAATAACGCTTATCTGCTCTACAACCAGAAGACAGAGGACGAGACATTCCTCGTCGAGAAGTCGCTGAAGAATCATTACGATGTTGACTTCGTCATGAACTACTTCTTCGGCGTGCAGCTTGAGACTGTTTCGGCTGAGAAACTTCGCTATTGGCGCAAGGCAGCTGGATAAGAGGCTTTTTTTAACAACATAGTTCCACAAGTTGTCGGGGCTTCGGCTCTGACAACTTGTTAATGTTGAACCCGTTAATATAATATATTATGGAAACAAATTGCACTGGCGCTGACTCTATTTACAGCGATATTTGCTTTGCCCCTGGCAAAAAGTCTTTGCCCGGTATACGCGGCCATCTCTACGGTATCTCAAAGCGTGATATCTTAGCGTGGCCGACCATCGGCGGCGAGGCTCCTAAGACTCTCGCCGAGGTCGTTAAGTATTCCGGCGATTTCAAACTCGCAAGCGATAAAAAGTGGCACAAGATTGCTCTGATACCTAACGAGGGGCAGCTGCAGGTCGAGTCTCAAGGCACCTACGGCTCTAAGACGTTTAAGGTGACGGGCAACGCGGTCGCTCCTGGTACTGAGGAGGAGATTTCTGGCTACATCGCTCAGGCTAACAACGATGAGATGGTCTATCTCTTCGTGCAGCGTAACGGCAAGGCGCGTGTTATCGGTTCTGAGGCTTTCACCCCTGAGCTCTCGCTGTCTCAAGATTCGGGCAAGGCTGCTACAGATACCAACTCGACAACTATTCAGGCGGTTGCTGATGACGAGTATCCTGCTCCCTTCTATCCCGGCAAGATTGAGACCGCTGACGGCGACTTCTCTGGCGCTACGGGTCTGCCGATCGTTGTAGCGGCTTAATTTCCGTCTTCATAATTTCAATAGTGATTAGTAAAGTTTAGAATCCCGGGCGGTCTCACGATAGCGATTGTGCTGACCGCCCTTTCTTTTTTTTGTTACTATGATAGACAATAAACTTACCGAAAATATGCAGGCGTGGCTTGCTGAGAGCGCTCATGACCGTGAGTCGCTCATGCGTGGTGCCGAGATGGTTCTGAAGCTTACTCGCAATATGTCGATGTACCAGACCATCATCCGCCGCCCCGAGAAATTTGAGTCTAAGATTCGTTACGAGCTGCAGAAGTTCCTGCCCATGCGCCTCGAACAGATGACCATGCAGGATGTCAAAGCTCTCAGCGCTGAGCTTATTCCTGAGGTTAAAAAGGCTGTCGATGAGGAGGCGGCATTGTCCGATAGCGATGAGACTATTGATAACGATACCTTTCTTCCAGCGGCTTCTGGCATCCGTCCCGATCATGATTCCCTGCCGGAGGATGTTCAGTCCGTCTGGTCGGATAACAAAGAGCGATGGCTGAAGATAAAGCAGCTCTACAATACTCTGCTTGCTATCGAGCAGCCGTGCGACCGCTATGAGTATCTCAAGCAGCTCAAAGAGCTTTGGTATACTTACAAGCGTGAGCTTGAGCGCTATGACAATTACGTCGCTCCTGAGGCTGGCGAGACCGCTGATGACGCGGCTCCTTCGCCCGTCGAAATCGCTAAGGATATTGCTAATGCTCGTGCCTACATTACTAAAAATGTTGACAAGCTCATTGAGCTTCGCAATGAGTCGCTGTCGTCTGATGACGCGACAAAGGCGCTCGACGACTATAACAAGTTACTCGTCAAGATGCAGCAGCGTGTCGATACGCTCAATAGCAATAACGCTCCCGTCGGCGACGATTTAAAGGCTAAGCTCAATGAGGCAGGTCTTTCCCTTCCGTCCGCTGAGTGACACCGTCACGCAGTATCATCTCGGTACTGGCTTGCACACGCTCGGCTTGCTCAAGTGGGTTCTTCAGCAGACCGGGCGTGCTGACGTGTACGTGTCCACTTTCTCCACGTCTGACGCTTTCCTCAGCGGTTTCCTCCGACTGAGGCGACGTAAGCTCATTGACAAGGCCACGCTCGTCGCTGACCTTAAAGCTGCCCGTAAGACGGTGCAGCTCTATAAGCTAATGCAGAGCTGCTTTGACCATGTCCATCTTGCGCAAAATCATTCAAAGATTGTGCTCGTCAAGGCTGCTGACTACACCGTGTCGGTTATCAGCTCGCAGAATCAAACATACGGCGACCGCGCTGAGTGCACGATGATTACTACAGATGCGAGTGCTTACTACTCTCTTCTGGCAGGGCTGCGCGATATCGTCGATAAATCCCTCGAATTAAATGGATTATTCAACCGACTTGCTCTCCGCGATAGAGGCTCATGCGCAGGAGATGATGACGCCGACGGAGATATCCGCCCTTTTGGGTATTGATGAGCGCGTGTTGTGTGACGACATCGCTACAGTCGGATGTCCTGCGCGTGTCGCCTATGTCCGTGGCGTGGCGCGTACGGCTCTCGAACTTCGCCGTACTTTACATGATACTGCTGTTGCCGGCTCTCCTTACTGTGTCCAGGAGTGCCAACGGCTGCTCAGCATCGCTCAGTCTTCCGTTAATCTTTAAAAATTATGCTTCCAGTCAACCTCGATCAATATGCACGATACGTCACTCTCGACGACTCCGAGCTGCGTGAGCTTAGAGTCGCCGAGAGTGTTCTCGTGCGCTTGCATCGTATTCGAGGGCTTTACGCCTACTGGCTGCAGTTTCCGTCCAAGCTCGACAACGACCTCGTGCAATATGATATTGCTATGTTTAAGGTGTCTAAGACGCTTGCTTACGAAGATCTGCATCTTGTCAAGGTGTTGCTCGGCAACCTCCAGCAGACGACAAAGGAGTTTATGCGCTGGAAAATCAACAAGTCGATAGAGCAGGATATCGTGGCGGCTCGTCGTGCCGGCGATTTCCGCTCGGTAGCCTCGCTGACTAAGGTGATGGTGCTCAATAACCGCACGGATAAAGATGATGAGCCTGACCTTGAGTTTGACAAGATTGTTCCGCAGAGCTTCGAACCGACTGACGACCCGACGGTGCTTGGTATTGAGCGCATCCCTGACCTGCGTGGCCGCATACGTGCTCTTGTCAAGCGCTACTCAAATACGATAACGCAAGACGCTGAATATGAGGAGATAAAAGATGAGATAAATACTGATGACGATGAGTGATAACACAGAGCAGCCGAACCGACAATACTTTAACGATGCGCAATATTATGCACTCGCCATGAATACTCGTGACGAGGTCATCGTCGCCGGGCGTGGTCTTGGCAAGGGTGCTATCCAGGCACGCCGGCTTCAGGCGTGCTTTCAGGGCATGCCGGGCTCCATGGGCGGTTTCGTCGCTCCGTCGGTTAAGCGCTGCCTTACCAACATCCTCCCCTCCATGCTTATACATCTTGAGCGATGGGGCTTCAAGCGCGATCTACACTATGTCGTTGGCCGCAGACCGTGGAAAAAGCTGCATTGGAAGTCGCCTATCTTCACCCCTGCGAACTGGGAGAACACTATAAGCTTCTATAACGGCTCGGTCTGCAACGTGATTTCGCAGGACCGCTCCGGCACATCAAACTCTATGAGTCTCGACTATCTCATCATCGACGAGGCGAAGTTTATAGACTTTGAGCAGCTCAAGGATGAGACCTTTCAGGCGAACAGAGGTAACGAGATGTACTTCCGCCACTTCCCGCTCCATCACGGCATGACGATAACGTCGGATATGCCTATTACAAAAAAAGGCTCGTGGTTCCTCGGCTACAAAGACAAGCAAGACCCTGAGCTCGTCAAGGTCATCGAGGGCATCATCTACCAGATTTGGCGGCTCAAAAACAAGCTGGTCAAGCATCCTGAGCTGCATGACGCTATAAACAAGCGTCTTGATGACCTTAATAAGCAGCTTAACTTTTTTAGATCTAAATGCTTGCTTTATCGTGAGTATTCGTCGATTGAGAATCTGGCGCTGCTCGGTGAGGAGTTTATAAGGCGTGCGAAGCGTGACCTTCCTCCGCTCACCTTCGCAACCTCTATTATGTGTCAGCGTGTCGGCATCTCTGCCGATGGCTTCTACGGCGGTCTTAGCGAGGCTGTCAATCTCTACACAGCGCCGAATGAGTCGGTGCTTAATATGCACAACCTCGCCAATGCCGAGGGCGGTGCGTTGCCTAATGACTGCCGCATGGATGCTGACCGTAACGACAAGAAGCCTCTGCTCATCGCCTTCGACACCAATAACCTCATTAACTGGCTCGTCGTCGGTCAGGTGCAAAGCTCTAAGCTGCGTGTGCTCAAATCCTTCTTCGTGAAGTATGAGCGCAAAATACCTGAGCTGCTCGAGGATTTTAATTCGTACTACCACTTCCATCGCCGGCGTCAGATAATCTTTTATTACGACTCGACGATGGTGGGTACGAACTGGGGTCTACACTACAACGACCCGCATAAAGAGGTGGTCCGCACGCTGCGCTCAATGGGGTGGGCGGTGCGCGAGGTTTATCTCGGCAACCCCATGAATCACATCGAGAAGAACGCTCTTATTAACAAGATGTTTCGCGGACGTGCCCGTCTTCAGGTGCTCATCAATCGGGATAACAATCCTGACCTTCTTATCTCCATCACTTCAGCGGGGGTGAGGAATGGCAAGAAGGACAAGAGCGGTGAGAAGTATGCCGAGACCGAGGAGGATAAGCTCGAAGCCCGCACCGACGGCTCTGACGCTTTCGATGTGTTGTGCATCGGTGCTGAGACTAAGCCTGTCTTCCAAGGCAGCGGAGGCACTGCTATTTCATACGGTTAATAGTTTCTTTTGTATATGATCATAGTTGTTCTTTGAGTTAGTTTTTTTCTTAATTGATTTTCTCATGAGAGCCACTTGCGCGTGATGCGTAGGTGGCTTTTTTTTTATAAATACATAAAAATTTCTTTATGTTTTCTTGTGTATAACAAAACTTTTATGTATATTTGCATTGTGTTAGAGAACAAATTGTTAAACATTTAAATTTCAATCTATGGATGAAGAATTAGAAAAAGAAATCAACCGCAAGAAACGAGAGATTGCAGACTACATGAGATTAGCCAAGGCAATGCGTTTCGATGATGAGGTCATTAGTAAACGAGTGGATATGTTCCTCGATGACTTGAATAGACTTCTCAAAAAGCGGTAGTGAAGAACAGAACAAAGAGTCCTCTCCCTCGGTCGGGAGGGGATTCTAAAAAACAATATAACTATGGTAACAACTGAAGAACTTTTAAACGAATACGCCCAGCTCGCTGGCAATGATGATGCCGCAAGCGAGGCTCGCAAGACTGAGATTCTTGCGTTGCTTGAGAACCGTGCTGACAATGAGGAGGCGAAAGCCAAGGCTAAGGAGTTTGTCAATGCAAAGCTCGACGGCATTGAGAGCGATGTAGCTGCATTGCGTTCGAGTATCTGCGATGATGACTACCGTCTGCTGCCCATGTCCTACATTGCCAAGCATTACTTTGGTAAAAGCTCGGCATGGCTCTCACAGCGCATCAACGGCACACTGGTGCGCGGCAAGGCTTACACGCTCAACGACGAGCAGAAGCGCATTTTCAATGATGCATTGCAGGATATAAGCTCGCGTATCGGCTCTCTTCGTCTTGCTTGATGTTTAAATGTTAAACATTAGTTTTCTAACACACCTGCCCCGGCACTCATTGCAGTGTCGGGGCTTTTTTGTTGGCAATTGTCAACAACGTGACGGCTGCTTAACCGCGGATGGGCGGGTGGGCTTTTTGACGATAACGGCGTTTCTGACAAGCCAAAATCACATACTTGTCACTTTCTTCCTACATATTCCGCACGATTAAAGCAAGGCAATTGCGGGTTCGGCGCAGGGCGGTGTAGTGCTGCATCGGCTGCAAGCCGAGCACCCCGCAAAATCGGAATGCGTATCTCATTGATTCTGAGGCATTCCGATTTTGCGGGTATGGAAAAGGTACGCGAAAACGCGCTCATTTCTTTATTCTTGGCTTCTTTTTATTGCGGAAAAGAAGCAAAAACGCTATGCGAAAACAAGTTTTCGAGCGGTATTCCCGGTATGGGAATGATTTTCTGACATCTTGCGCTTGTCCGATTGAGAGCCTTTTTTCTGAATTATTGTACGTCGGGACGGAATGAATATCGTTTTTACTTCGCGAATTTACGACGGACGGCTGTCAGCCAAGAACCGGTGACCTATAGTGACCAAAATTTTATAGCAGCCTTCCGACTTTTCCAATGCTTGAAAAAATCGGTTTTCCATAAAATTTCAATCCCTATTTCTTGTCTTGTCGCCTTTTCTCCGTCGTTTTGATGCGGCGTAAAAAGCGAAATTCGACCCGACGTGAATAAAAAAAAACTCTCAAACGGGCTACAGATGAGAGATGTAAAAAGCTCCCTTCTCGCCTCTGAGAATAATTTTTTTAAGGAGGACAAAACTATGAGAACAATCAATTTCTACGACTACGTATCTAAGCGATACGCCACCAATGACACAAGAGAGAACCGTGTCCGTGAACTTGTCTATGCTTTCAAAAGCGGACAGCGTGCAGCCGTTGACCACGCCGTTAAGGTGGTTTCGGACCTCCTTATAAAATGGTATGGCGTAGACTGCGAGAGCTATGTCTTTTGCTGTGTCCCTGCATCCAACAACGGCAAATATATTCGCCGTTTCAAACGCTTTGCCGCCGAGCTTACAAAGCGTACTGGCATTCAGAATGGCACAGAGCATATCAATATTTTCGGTCAGCGAGAGGCTAAGCATAACAACGCTAAACACATCGTTAGTGAGTCTTACGGCTATATCGTCAGCGCAGACCCCGAATTTTTTGCAAACAAAAATGTCATCCTTTTTGACGACCTTATCACTACAGGCGAGACGGCTAACGAGTTTGCAGCGGAGCTTGAAAGCGTAGGAGCTAACGTGTTGGGAGCGATGTTTTTAGCTCGTACTAAAATGATGAATAATAACTAACTTAAAGATAAAGATATTATGAAGAATTTTTCTGAACTTGTAAAGGAAGAACGCCCCGACTACAAAGCATGCAACAGCGGTTTTGAATCTCTTAACGCCGTAGAGCTTATTAGCTTGATAATAGGGCAGGGCACCGACCAGACAAACGCCATCCGTCAGGCACGCCAAATCATGAATGTTTGTGGCGGCAGTCTGCGGGATGTGGCAAACCGCCGCCCCGAGGAGCTCGAAGTGGTGCAGGGCGTAGGCGTTAGAAAGGCTTTGGCTATAAAGGCAGCGCTCGAACTCGCTAAAAGGGTGGAGCATGAAGCAGCCGCCGAACGTGACAAATTCGACAGCGCCGACGCTGTTTGGCGTTACTTCAGACCGACCATCGGCAACGCCGACCACGAGGAGGCACACGTCTTGTTGATGAACAATAACTTTTCTCTGATTAAAGCCGTTAAGCTTTCGAGCGGTGGGCTTACTGAGACAGCCGTTGACGTTAGAATCGTACTGAAAGAGGCTATCCTTAACAACGCCACCGTCATAACGCTCGTACATAACCATCCGAGCGGCAACAACCGACCGAGCCGTGAAGACGACCGAATCACCGAGCGTATAAAGAGGGCTGCGGAGTGTATGCGCATCTATATGTGTGACCACGTTATCGTCACCGATACCAAGTATTATAGTTACGCCGAGGAGGGCAGACTATAAAAAGACAATCCCCACCATTTTGCTGACATCAATAAAATGGTGGGGATAAAAAATGCGCCCGCCGCAAAATGCTGCCACATTTTGCGGCGGGTCCCGTCAGAGGTAAAAAGCCACCATAAAGAGGCTTTTTGAGGTGCTTTTATTATTCATAGTAAAATAGTTACTATTTTGTTTGGTTATTAGTAGTAAAATTACTACCTTTGCAGTGTTGAATTATTAAACAAGCGATCTATGAAAAATGTAAAAGTTTCTAAGATTCTGAGAATCTTGGCTGATAACGGCTGGTACTTAGACCGTTACAGCGGGGACCACCGAGAGTTCAAACATCCTACAAAAAAGGGTGTTGTGACTGTCAACGGCAAGCCTTCAACATCCATCTGCGGATGGCTCCTCAGTAGTATTGAGCGGCAGTCGGGGCTTAGGTTCTAACAAATCGGGGTGGAGCTAACGCTCCGCCCCACCTTTAACATTAAATAGACGCGTGGTTTGGTGTTCAGCAAAGTAAGGTGGCGGTCATGCTGCCACCTATTTTTAAGATTAACATATAAAAAGATATATTATGAACAATGTTGTGATTAAAGCGGCTCGAACTGAAGACGGCTATTGTTGCGTCTGCGACTTGTTGCCGGGCTGGGTCGTTGCCTACGATGGCGACCTTGATGGCTTTAAGGTATATGTTCAGGAGAGTGTCGATTTCTGGCTCGAAGGTCGGCGCAAAGACGGTGATGTCTACCCGGCTGTCTTCGATGGCGAATATCAGCTTGTCTATGATTTCGACGTGGCTACGTTGCTCGACTACTATCGTGGCATATTCTCCTTTGCCGCACTTCAGGAGATAACGGGCATTAACCAAAAGCAACTCTCACACTATGCGAGCGGCATTTCCAAACCGCGAAAGCAGCAGGTTGACAAAATCAAGTCTGGCTTGCGCCGACTTGCCAAAGATATTGAAATGGTCACTGTTTAATCAATTCAACACTGCCGCCAGACCATGCGGCATATAAAAGATCGATTTGTTCCCTCGGTGCGTGACGCATCGGGGGATTTTTGTTTCCTTGACTGCTTAATCAATCTACTTTTTAAAGGTCATTGTGTCTTTGATATCGTATTTTTGCCTCCCCCGATTCTATTTACCTTTGCCTCGTTATACAATAATAATATATAATGACACAATTAACGAATCTAACTCGCTCTAAATTGGACTTTGATTGAAAATCAAGAAGTTGGGCGTTTGCCTATATTATATAGGTAA
>OIYY01000343.1_pt1 | contig 33921 bp, 39 predicted proteins | sample 1588341 | NCBI WGS metagenome assembly OIYY01 (sample SAMN03283287) | human gut metagenome | biome: human-associated habitat; material: feces | host: Homo sapiens | place: Peru | collected 2012 | reverse complement strand
CGGCGGCTACGGCAACTATGTCATCATCTACCACGGCAAGATGTCGGATGGCAACCAGTACAGCACGCTGTACGGCCACATGCGCTCGGTGGCGACCTCTGCGGGCAAATATGTCAAGCAGGGCGAGATCATCGGCTATGTGGGCAGCACCGGCAACTCCACCGGTAACCACCTCCACCTCGAAGTCTGGAAGGGCGGTTCCAAGGCCAATGCCGTGAATCCTAGAAGTTATATTCCCATGAGATAATTCTTGATGGTATCAAAGGAGGCCGTTCGGTCCTATGAACGAAGAAAAACGCAAGCGCATCCTGCGCTGGGGCTGCCTGATCCTGGCAGGGGTGTTCACCCTCTCTCTGCTGGGCAGCGTGGTCGTGATGCTGCTGGTCTGACCGAGGAGGAAACCACACAATGAATCGCAAAATCTCTGTTGGCATGGCGGTCAGCATCGTGATCCTTGCCATGACGGTGACCTTTTCCATCACGATGCTGGTGGCGATGCGCCTGTTCGACAGCACCGTTTCCAGCGTGAAGGAAAAGGAGAGCATGTACAATAAGATCGCCGAGGTGGACCGCTACGTCCGCAGCAACGATTATTACCAGATCGACGAGACCACCCTGTACGACCGCCTGACCGCAGGCTATCTGCTGGGCACCGGCGACAAATACGCCCGGTATTATACGGCCTCCGCATACACGGATCTGATGAACGCCCAGAACGGCACCCTGCTGGGCATCGGCGTGGAACTGGCCGTGGATCAGTCCGGCTACGCCAAGGTGACCAAGGTCTACGACGAATCCCCGGCCAAGGAGGCCGGCATCACGGTGGGCTGCTACATCACCGCCGTGGACGGCACCGATGTCAAGAGCCTGAGCGGTGTGGATGCCATCCAGACCCGCCTGCGCGGCGAGTCCGGCATGAGCGTCAATGTGACCTGGCTGGACAGCGAGGCGACCGAGCACTCCGTAGGCCTGACCCATTTCGGCTACTCGACCACAACGGTGGATTTCCAGATGCTGCAGAGCAATGTGGGGTATATCAAGATCCGTCAGTTCGATGCCTCTACCCCCAGTGAGCTGGACTACGCCATCCGCAGTCTGAGCGCCAACAATGCCCTGAGCCTGGTCTTCGACCTCCGCGACAACGGCGGCGGCCTGCTGGACGATGCCCTCAGCTGCATCGACCTCGTGGCCCCGGAAGGGACGCTGGCCTATGCCGAGGATCAGAACGGCACCCGCACCGTGCTGGGCAGCAGCACCGGCGACTCGTATGTCAGCCTGCCCATGGTCTGCCTGGTCAATGGCAACACCGCCAGCGCGGCCGAGCTGTTCGCCAGCAGTCTGCGCACCCTGAACGGTGCCCGCCTGGTGGGTACCACCACGATGGGCAAGGGCACCATCCAGAGCAGCCCTCAGCGCCTTTCCGATGGCAGTGCCGTGGTCATCACCGTGGCAAAGCTCATCTGCGGCGACGGCAGCTGCTTCGACGGCACCGGCCTGAGCGTGGATGTGGACCGCCCGCTGACGGCGGATGAGCAGACCGCGTATTACGACTACACCGTTGAGAACGACCCGCAGATCCAGCGTGCCGTCAGCACGGCGCAGCAGATGAGCGGCACCACCACCGTCAGTGGTGTCAACGAGGCGGTTTCCAGCGAAGCTGCTTCCGATAGCACCGCAGCCGACAGCGCGGCGGCCGAGGCAGCTTCTTCGGAGGCCGCTGCGTCCAGTGAGACCGCTGCCGAAAGTGCCGCTTCCAGCGAGGAAACGGCCTCTTCCACCGCAGAATAAACGAAACCAGATACCGCAAAGGCCCCCGGCGCTCCTGCCGGAGGCCTTTTTGCCCGAAGAAAGGATGGAACTTATGCCGGAGCTGACCGACCTGTCTTACGTCCGCGCCCTGTGCGAGAAATATGATTTTGCCCTGTCCAAGGGCTTTGGCCAGAACTTTATCATCAACCCCGGTCTGCCCCTCAAGATCGTGGATGCCAGCGGCGTGGATCGGCGCTATGGCGTCATCGAGATCGGCCCCGGCATCGGTGTGCTGACCCGTGAGCTGGCCCGACGCGCCGCAAAGGTCGTCTCCATTGAGGTGGACGAGCGCCTGCCGCCCCTGCTGGAGGAGACGATGGCCGGTGTGGACAACTTCAAGCTGGTCATGAACGATGTGCTCAAGGTGGACCTCCGCGCCCTCATCGAGGAGGAGTTCCCCGGAATGCCGGTGGCTGTCTGCGCCAACCTGCCCTATTACATCACCAGCCCCATCGTCATGAAGCTGCTGGGCGACCGCCTGCCTGTGGAGAGCCTGACCGTCATGGTCCAGAAGGAGGCCGCCGACCGTCTGGCCGCAGCCCCCGGCACCCGCGCTTCCAGCGCCATCAGCTGCGCGGTGAGCTACTATGCAAAGTCGAAGATGATGTTCACCGCCGCGCCGGGCAGCTTCTACCCGGCCCCCAAGGTGACCAGCGCCGTGGTCCGGATGGACATCCGCCCCACCCCCGCAGTGCAGGTGGAAGATGAGGACGGCTACTTTGCCCTCATCCGCGCAGCCTTCGGGCAGCGCCGCAAGACCGCCGCCAACGCCATCGCCAGTGGCCTCGGCCACTCCAAGGAGTCGGTCATCGCCGCCATTGAAGCGGCCGGGTTCGATGCCCGCATCCGCCCCGAAGCTCTGACGCTGGAGGACTTTGCCAAGATCCAGCAGGCCCTTGTGGCGCAGTGAGCAGACCGTTTGACTGCGGCGGGAACATCGGCCCGCAAACAAACCTGGAAATCAAAAAATCAGCCTTGCCAAACCCGCCCGCTGGTGGTATACTATTCTGGTAATGTTCGCTAGTGTGGCGCAATGGCAGCGCAACTGATTTGTAATGGCCAAAGGCCAAATGAGAGAAACGATCAACCGCTCAGATGTGATTTTTCATGTCTGGGCGTTCTTTTTTTTCTCACCTCAAAAAGAAACATGCGCAACTGATTGAACCCTGAAAAGCAGGAATAGAACGCTCAACTTTTGGGCGAAAACGTGACTGGTTTCAGCGTGATTTCTTCCACTTCTGGAAATAACTGAGAAACAATTATCATGGAGGAAGAAACAATGAAACGAGCGATTCAGAAGAGCACAATGGCGGACACGATTGGTCTGCTGGAAGCATTCGAGGAGTTTATCGAGGAGAAAGAGGCTCAGAATAAAAGCCCTAAAACCATTCACAACTACCGGCAGACCTTTGAAGCGTTTTGCAGGTTCAATGAGTTTGACCGAAATACTGGAATCGAAGCCGTTACGCGTAAAGTGTTCCTTGATTGGGTCAACGGTATGGCACAGGACAAATCACCGGTCACAGTGAACCATTACCTTCGGGATGTCCGAGTATTCCTCTACTGGTGCATGGATGATGACCATCACTACATCGAGAAACCGTTCAAGATGAAGGAAATGTCGATGCAGGAAACAAAACCAAAGGCATTCAGTGACGAGGATATGGCACAGCTGATGGAAAAACCAAACCTCAAAGCCGATTTCCCGGAATGGCGTACCTATGCGATCGTGTGCTGGATTATGGACAACGGAAGCCGGACAGAGACCGTATGCTGTGCAAAGATGGGTGATGTGGATTTCAAAAATAAGACAATCACCTATGCCCACACGAAAAACCGGAAAGCTCAGGTCGTCGGAATGTCAGATGCGCTTGCTTCTATCCTGAAGGAATATATCCGAAAATGGCGATATGACGCAAAAGAGGATGAGTATCTATTCCCAAGTATCGGTAATGAGCAATTGACAGGAAGCGGTTTACGCTGTGCATTCAAGCGTTATTGCCTGAAGCGTGGCGTGAAGCAGTACAATGTCCATGGTTTGCGGCATACCTTCTCGCTCTATTATATCCGGAGCAATGGCAACCAGTTCAAGCTGCAAAAGATTCTTGGCCATTCCACCATGGAGATGACAAGGCGGTATGTGAATCTGGCAGCGGCGGATATTACCAGTGATTATGACCGCTTCTCCCCGTTAGCGAACGCGAAACGGAAGGCCAGCCGTGCGAGGGTAATTCACCGGACAGACGAAGAAAAAACGAGGTAAACTTTTTAATTTCAAGGCAGTATCACCCATCCCGGCGATGCTGCTTTTTACATGTGAACTTTTAAGAAATAATGACATAAACCAGGGTCGAAATTGCTTGAGCGTAACCGTACAATGTGGTATAGTGGAGTTAAAAAGGAGGAAAGGCCCCCTATGAGTAACGAAACAACGACTAGAGACCCGTTTGGTGGGTTTTATCTGAAACTAGCAGAGGCGCAGCATGAATACGAGCAGGAACAGCACATCGACCCCGCCTCGATGACCGAAGAGGAGCGACAGAACAAAATCAAGGAAATTCTGGACTTTCTGCATAAATCCCGCAAAAAGGCAAAAGAGGATGATAGCGCACCGGTTGAACCCATTGTGCCGGAGGAAGAACCGGAAACCGCCGGGGCAACTCCACAGCCTACAAAACGGTATATGACCGACCTGATTGGAGATGATTATAAGAACTGGCATGGCATCGTTGTATTTGATGCGGGCACAAATTCTGGTAAGACCTATTTTATCTTGAAGGTCCTGCTGCCGTGGGCCCATGAGCAGCACAAGCGTATCCTGTTCTTTTGCAACCGTGACGCTCTGCGCAACCAGATCGAGAGTGATGTGTGCCGGTTAGGGTGTGTGGAACGGTCTAACTGGGTTTATAAGGATGATCTCGGAGCAGAGGTTTTAGAAACCGACAGTCAGAACAAGTATGAGCACACCATCCGTGTGGAAACGTATCAGGGGCTCGAAACATTTCTTCAGAACGCTCCGGATGCCGCCAAAACCTATCTGAGAACGTTTGACTATATCGTGTCCGACGAGTATCACTACATGGTGACAGATGCCAGTTTCAACGATCATGTGGATGTGAGCTATGAGGCCATCAAGGAACTGTGGTCAACGAGGACCTGCGTTTTTATGAGCGCCACTGCTCGTCCCTTCTTTGATTACTGGGAGCGACAGGGGCTGATTCCGGAAGGTCAGCACTACTGCCTGCCCATGGACTATCAGTTTGTGTCGAGCGTGAAGTTTTTCTACAATGGTGATGACGAACTGGATATCATCCGCCGGGTACAACCGGGAGAAAAGATCCTCGTTTTTGTGAATACCATCGCCAAGCTGCGAAAGCTGCGGGACACTCTGAAGGCAGAAGGAATAGAGGATGTAGTGTGCCTGTGTTCCAAGTATCGCCCGGAAGCGAGAGAGTTCGATAAGCTGGACAATGTGCTGAACGATGCCACACTGCTGCATCAGGTCACGCTGACCACATCCACCCTTTATAATGGCGTCGACATCAAGGACCCCACCCTGAAATACATCGTCAGTGAACTGTGGAATCCCATCGCCAATGCCCAGATTCTTGGTCGGAAGCGTCCCTTGAGTGCAGAGGATATCTGTGTGGCGTATTTCCAACACTACTCGAAGGAGCGGCTTGAAAACGAGGTCAAACGGTTAGAGAAGTATCAGCTTGCACCGGCGAGAGCATATCAAAAATGGTTCGATGACAAGAAGGCATGGAAAGCGTATCTGCATCAACCTGAAACACAATCAGCATTGAAGGAAAGCCACACAGTTGTTCTGGACCCATGGGAAGGGGAATACTGCTGGAGAAAGCGTGCGAACTTGCAGGCTATTGTGGAACGTGATTTTCTTCGTCAGATGCTCGCTCAGGGCTACCAGACAGAGTTGCTGAAAGAGATTGATGAAAGCCTGCTTGCGAAAGTTGAATCCCTTGAACCGCCGCTGCTGCTTGAGTATCTGGATGCCCATCTGAATGAGGAACGCTACTATGAAGACTGGCAGAAAATCTTCTTTGAGATGGGGCATATCTACAACAAAGCGGATGGTCACGCTGAGAAATCGTTGCCAAGCTACACCTGTGCGCGTCAATGGCTGCAACACTATGGATATGATCTTCACAGGAAACGTGGTACGAGCGGAGAATTGCGAGACAGGATGATTTGGTGGGTCACAAAGCAGTAAGATACGCATAAAATTCACTGTACTATATAATAAAGTGAAAAATATACGCATCGAAATAACAGAAGCTCGGCTACTGATTTGAGTGGTCGGGCTTTTATTGTGGATGATTACGAATGGAAGCGTCTTTATTGACAAGTTCTATTTCTATCTGCGTGGAATGCTAGCTGAGTGCTTTCGAACGTCCGAAGAATGAGGATGGGCGGAAACGCTCGGTTAGCATGAACACGCAAACGGAAATCTTGACGAAGCGAACCTGTGAGCGATTCAAGATTGGAGTTGAGGAGCGACAGCGAATGTGTCACAATAATTCGATTCATCGTCAAAATATATGGTGCTTCTTCGAAAAGATCAAAATAATGTTGATTCTCAGTTTGTTGAGAAAATACGATGATGCGTCGAATATTGAGAAACAAGAAAGCGTCTGCCTGGCGGATGGCGTCACAAATCGTTACTCTATTTGGATTGACACGATTGAAAAGTATACCTCAAATGGAATATATCGCGTTACCGTATAATACAAGGGCGTCTACACTGTGGACATCGTTTGGTGGCCGGATTTTGGGCTGTCAGAGGGAGCCGCATTCCACGACCGCTCTGCAACTAGCCTCAAATTGATGCGGGTTCAAAGGCTCAGTAGTCTGGGAGTGGTGCTGTAGCGGCAGATTTCCATAACGCCACGCAAACTGTATCAGATAACTTCACGTGCTACCGTTCTTTTACCATCAATCGTACTCGATTTGAGTACCCTTGAAAGTGGGTCAAGACGTATCTACGTGTGACTTCCAACCTCATTTACCAAATTGGTAAACGAATTCAACGGATCAAGGCGCAATTTTCCGCGCTGATAGAATCACTATACACGACACTGTGCCAAACAGTACGCACCGGCAACGGCCTAAATTGGAGTGAGGTCGCTTAGACTGACCCCATCAAGAGAAGGGTGTGCGCAATTTTGCGCAGATGTAGATGGTGCTCAAACATGTTCTCCGTGCGCACAAGTGAGTATGCTCAAAAATGAGCGGTCCTCCATGTTCTATAAAACCAATAACTTTTAACCAAAAGTGGTCGAATGAAACTGTTCCCCCACACAATTTCGGGGAGCCTCATAATCAAATCGAAAATCCGACGGGATGTGTGCTGGCTGATATTAAACGCGGCTCTTTAAGTTCACTTTCTGACTGAATACTGTATAAAATAGAAGGAGCCCTGCTACTCGTGTCTGAGCGGCAGGGCATTTGTGTTGGAGTTGGTTATTAAATTACGGCGGTTTTATGTTATGCCCCAGGACGTGCTGTGTTAGAGCTCAAAAATCTCAGTCGTGATTCTGGTCTGGTTTTCACCTAAAAGTTTACCATAAGCACGGTCAGAAATTCGTTTGAACTCTTCAGCTCGTTCTCTCGTCTGATAATTGAGTTCTTGTAGAATAGAGTTATTATCGTGGTCGATAATTTTGACGATGAACTTATTATTCTCAGCCATACCTTTTCCTTCCATCAGGCTGCAATTTCGGCGATGAAGTTCAGGATGCTGAATACCATCAACCCCAAACCGATGAGTGTAAGTATGGGGCCACAACCAATATTGCCTCCGCCGCTTTTATTGCTCATCATGCTGTACATCATATAATGGTCAAACCAATCGTGGTCACATTTGCGGCTCATAAGAAATCCTCCTGCATGATCGTGTGTTTCTTTGGACTGACTGAAGAATATCACACTTGATGTCCAACTAATCGGATTTACAAGTGCACTTTTAAGAATTTTCTGGGTTTTGTGCTGATAAATGCTCTCGAATCATCCGTTCCAGTGTTGGGCGGGTGACATGCAGGGCTTCGGCCAGCTGGCCTTTATTCAGTTCCCGGCGGGTGTACCGGGCATACAGCACAGCAAAGTTATCGGGCAGAGCGACCTTCTTGCGTCCCTTATAGACCCCATTCCGCTTGGCGATAGCGATACCCTCCCGCTGGCGGTCCAGCAGATTTTGGCGCTCAAACTCGTTGATGGCCGAAATCATGGTCAACATCAGCTTTCCGGTGGGGGTTCCGGTATCCAGGTTCTCTTTGTTGCTGACGAGATGCACTCCCTTGGCCTGCAACCGCTCCACGATCTCAAGTAGGTCTTTGGTGCTTCGGGCCAGACGGCTGAAGTCATGGATATAGATGGTATCGCCTTCGCGCACGTAGTCGAGCATGGCTTGGAGCTGGGGCCTGTCCATACTCTTGCCGCTGATTTTTTCGGTGAACCACTTCTCGATACTGTGCTTCTTGAGCGCTTCGATCTGGCGGGCTTCGTTCTGCTCTTCGGTGCTGACGCGGACATATGCGACCTTCATAAGATGTACCTCACTGGATGATAGAAAAATAGGGTCAGACTTGCCCAAAATCATTGAAAACAATGCGCAAATCGACCCTAAATTTCAAGGTATAGACGATGTTTCAGTTACAAAGTGGGGTGTACCCTATTTTTTATGAGACTTCGTTGAACAAATCCATCTGAATGGGTTCTCCATCGGGGGACCACTGGTAGGCAGATGCGGATGTGCAGAGCCCATCGTGCAATACAACCGTACAGACATAGGCAGAGCCGTGGATTGAAATATTTGCAGCCGAAGATGGTTTAGTGTGGAGAATGCTAGACCAATCTTCATCAGTGGTTAACAGAAGATCGGTTGTTCGGCAGGTGTAGTCCATTCGCATCTCTGGGTGTAGACAGATTGTGTAGAAAGTAATGTAATCAAAGTGCCCAAGAAAGGTGAAAAACTCGTGGGCGGTCAAGGTTTTTGTAATAACTTCACTCATTTGTAAGTCTCCTGTTTTTGATAATATGAAGCGGCCAAACTCAGTAAACGAGTCTGTTTTTTATAAGTGCACTTTTAGAAAACGTCAACGGTGATGGTTCCGCCCTCTTTGGTGCTGATCTCGTACTCGACGGTCTGAATATCCGGGAATACAAGCTTCTCGATGCTCAGGATGCTGGCAAGCGGTACAGAAAGCACCGTACTTCCAGCCATAAGATGCAGCTCTGATTTGTCCCGGCGGGTGTGCAGTTGGACGTGCTGGAAGGCGATGTCTGTCCCGGTGAAGATAGCGCACACGCTGGCTCTGCACTCGAACGCCTCAGCAATAAAGGTGTCGATGGCGATTCTATAAGTATCCATGGGGTACCTCCTATTGTTTTACTTGCGGCACTACTCTCACTCGTGCCCTCGCTCTCTGTCCTGCTATGATTCAGTCGGCCTTCACAAACATCTCCATGCAGTCGGCACAGATGACGCGAACTTCTTTGGTGCTCCGGATGATGGTTCCACACTTGGGGCAAATCCACCGCCGGGTACTGCTCTTGGCCTTGGGTGGTCTGGGCGCTCCGGTCTCACTGCTGCCCGGTGCCCTGCTTCCGTTCCCGGTGCCGACCATATCTTCCCACGCCAGCCGCTCGCCCATCTGGATATCCTGCCAGCCCATGAAGATGATGAAGTCCAACAGCTCTTCGGAAGGGCTTGTGATAGTCCAGCCGTATTTCTCGTGATGCTCAACAGTCAATCCGTGGGCTTCGGCCTGTTCCTTGAAGCGCTTGTTGTGGTAGACGCCATTATTGGACGTGTCTTTGATTTGGTTCTCAAGATTGTACTCGTGCACCATCTCATGAAGGAGTGTCGCGGTGGTTTCCTCAATCGGGCGGTCGAGCGTGGCAGAGGAGACGTTGATCTCGTACTTGCTCTCGTTGCCAGCTTGCCAGATCTTCGAACAGGTGATGTGGCCGTATGCGGACGGAGTTTTCTTGAGGCTGATGATGGGTTCAGGGAGTTTGCTCTCGAAGTAATACTTGTTGAGCTCCCGGAACATCTTTTCCAACTGCCCGGCGGCACGACTGGTCTTCACGGTCTGTTTCATGATTTCTCTCCTTTGTACGTCAAGATTGCAAAACGGCGGGACAGATGGTATAATGTTCTTGTCCCAGTGTGGACTAGTCCCTTTGCGCAGCTGGCAGGCTATGGGAAGGGACGCTTGTAGATGTGGTAGCTCATGGGGATGACCTCCTGCATTTTACGAGTGAATGTTTAACGGCTCCGGGAAATGAGGTGGAGCCGATGAAGTGTGCCAATCCTATCACGGTATCGTACCGATGTCAAGCACTATACCGTGCTTTCTCTGTTTTACTTCCTTTTAGAGGAGAAGACGAAGAATAATTGGGCAAAATCACGATATATTTAATATGAAGCACGATATATGGAGGAACTGATGGCGTACAACGAAGCAAAAAAAGCAAGCAATAAAAAAAGCGATGCCAAATATTCCCAAATTTTGCTGAAACCTTATAAGGAAGAGGCTCTGCGCATAAAAGAATGTGCCGCTGCTGCTCAGATGAGTACGCAAGGATATATTTTACAGGCGGTTCGAAAGCAGATGGATGCCGACTCTACATCCGGGGTGGTTAAAAATCCTGAAAGTGCACTTTTAATAGAAGAAAAGCCTAGTTGTTCTATCTCCCCAGCACTGAAACGAGCCATCAAGAAAAGTATTCAAGATGCTGTCCAGAACTTTTCAGAGGATGAATACGATAAGCTCCGCTATGAGTTCGACAAGTTGGTGTTTGAGACATTTATAAAAGAAGCCAGAAAGCCGAAGAAGCCATTGCTGGATGATAAGAAAAGTGAAGAGCCGATGAAAGAGAATGATGAAGTAAACGAATGTCACGCCGAGTCTCTTCTCTGAGCATAAAAATAAGCCTCTGCCTTTTGAATGGGCAGGGGCTTTTATCGTGTCTGGGCAAAGTAAAATCCCAGCGGGGTGAACCGCCGGGATGGTTTTGAATATTAGAGGCCAGAAGTATCTTTGATTTCTTCGTGGTTGGGATCGGTATAAGCAAGCGTTGTTTCGATTCCGTCACCTAAATTATACATGATAAGTGTAATTTCAGTTGTTTCAGTCTTCCAAACCGCACGATATGCAGAATACCCCAGTTGCAATGCGACATCTTCATCAGCGTACCGAGCGAGGCTTGAGAGATTTTTGCGTTCATCGGAAGCGGGCTTTCCATATTTTTCAGTAAGACTTTCCTTTAAGGATTTATAGGCCGCAATGTAGAGCTCCGCACCACTATAAGTATCATTAAATCCGTAAAAGCATTGGTACAGTTTCCCAGCGGAATCGAAAAGATAGGTTATATAGGTGTTACTTCTTCCGGAGACGGTTCCGGAGTACATCATCATTGTTGTATCATCATCTTCTTCAGAGATGCCTTCAAATTTAGCGGTTTCGTATTTGTTAATGGTTTCCATATCATCGCCCCAGAAGCCGATACGGAAGTCTCCGTTGCGGTCAGACGCATCGGTCGGTGGAATTTTATCGCTAGAAAGCTCGTACGCAAGGGTCAATTCATATTTGTTATCAGTATTGATAAGGTAAAAATAGGAGATGCTTCCATCATCTGTCAGCCACTCTAACCACACGCCTGCCCCATCCTCAGCCAGATCACTTTTGTCCTCTGTTGGGTCCCCATAGGTTTCCTTCAGGTTATCAACAAAGGAAGTGGAAGCGTCCGTGAAGGGCTTAGTGGAAGTATAGTTATAATACGTCTTACAGAGCAAATCATCTTTGAAGGTGAAGGAACAAAATCCGCGAAGCGTATTGCACTCGGTATTATCAAAAACATATGCCTTTTTTCCGTTTCCGACAAGGGAGATTTTATCAGGTGTTCTTTCCATAACGGTTTCGATTTCGGCAGGAGTGGTAGACCATGTGGCAGTAGAATGAACAAAGGGATGCGTAACGCTTAAAGGCGGTTCCGCTACCGACGAAGCAACGATAGCGTCCTCGCTGGCTGATGCAGAAGATGTGGGCGTGCTGCTGCCACAAGAGCTTAGGCCGAAAAGTAGAGTGAGGCTGAGAAACGCAGAACAAGAGCGTAGGGCCAGATGGTTTGCTTTCATGAGGGTTCCTTTCTTTTCTATGATGTTATGATGATATGATAAAACCCGGCGGGGATGGGCCACCGGGTCAAATCAAAAGTTCAAAATGCTGAGGAAAAGTGTCAAACAGCTATACGGCCTTCACGCTTTCCGCCAGCCATATAGTGCTCATAGTACTTGGCATTATCGTCACCAAACAGAGCTACTAGATCGGGGTTATTGGCCTTGTAGGCTGCAAGATTAAACTCGCTGCTTCCCTGACGACCTTCCTTCATGCCGCTATTGATAAAGTGCTGAAGAAGTTTCCACGGATTCTCCCCATAAACGGCAACCAAATCAGCATTATACGCAACATAATCCTTGTAATTATAGACTGCACTATTACTGAGACAAGAGCTGTTCATACGGCAGATTGTCGAGGCTGGCATTCATATGTGGAGAATTGACTTTGTCCTCAGAAATAGTTTCTTTAGTTCCATCCATATATTCAACAATTGCTTGTCTGACGCGGACGCTGCGGATTTGAGAACTGTACCATGCTATTTCAAATTTGTCCCATTGAGTGTACAAAGCATTTTGAATTTCATCATAAGAGAGTTATAGCGCAACAAATATTCCCTGCCCTTGGTTGCAGGGCAGAGAATTTGTTATAGCTGTATTCGATATCGGAAACAAAAGTATACTTTCAACATTTTTCCACAAGGCTTTCAACCGGAGAAATTTGGAGCTTCCTAAACTAAGAAATCGGCAGGAATACTAGGAAATCTCGGTCAGATGGCCGGGATTTTTGTGGTTTCAGGAGCGAGAAAATACGGAAACGGGCGATAAGCAAGGTCTGCAACAAGAGAATTTGAATGTTAAGGTGGGCGTGGAAAACTCAAAATAGATCATGGATATTGACAATCAGAGTGATTTCTGATATCCTATTGCAAGACAGTTAATTTCCAGTGAGACGTAAGAAGTTCTCGAAAATCAACTAGGCGAATCAGTTGCTCAAGTTGAGAGAATCAGTTACGCACGACAATGAAAATAACGTGTCAACGTTATAGTGTTCGCTAGTGTGGCGCAATGGCAGCGCAACTGATTTGTAATCAGTGGGTTGCAGGTTCAACTCCTGTCACTAGCTCCAAGAAAAATCCTGCGATATACCGCTAGAATGACGGCGTGTATCGTGGGATTTTTGCTTTTGTATGCGCTGCAAATCTATCAGAATGTGCCTTGTTTGTGCCTTATTGCTCAAAAAATACCTTGTAGGAGTGTTCTAACAGTAGGCAAAAGAAAACCACTCGGCGGAGCAAAGACGCGGCAGCGTATTCATTCAGCGGGTGGAACGGTGTAGAAATAGGCGCTGGACAGATGGGAGCGCCAGAGCGATAAGAAATTTCATCCCATGGCAGAGTCAGTAGAGCGGTTTGTAATGTTTTCTATTTCTCCGTATACAGTATATCGCAATGGAAAGACCGAATCCATTGACAGAACAGACAATGTTGAACCGTGAATATTGTGCACTTTTACACTGTTCAACAAGAGCCAAAAGTGCTATAATAAGCATGGGGAAGTATAGACTTTGAACAATACCCCACCGGAAAAGAGGTTGAATATGCTGTCTGACGCGAAGAAAAAGGCAAATGCCAAGTGGGACAAAGCTCACATGATGATTTTGGGCTGCAAGGTGCGCAAGGATTTTGCGGCCCAGTTCCGGGAAGCCTGTACAGCGGCAGGAACCACGCCCAACGCTGTTTTGAAACAGGCAGCGGAACAGTTTTTGAAAGAACACCCGGTATCAGAGGGGGAACCCGCCGGGGAAGAATGCGCATAATATCCACACGAAAGGATGGGTGTAGAATGAGCACAAGAGAATTAGCACAAACCCTGCTGGATCAGGTGCCAGAAAGCAAGCTGCTATATGTTATCGCATATCTTCAAGGCGTGACAACGCCGGAAGATGCGGAGATCCCCAATGCAGAGACACTGGAAGCATTTGAAGAACTGGACAATGGCGGCGGTCACACTTATACCGGCCCCGTCGAAAACCTGATTAGTTCGCTGCTGGAGGATGAAAGTGCTTGAAGTAAAATACTCCACCAAGTTCAAGAAGGATTTGAAGGTGTGCCAGAAGCGGCATTATGACATGACCAGACTCCAGCAGATCATTAACGTATTGGCCATTCCGGCAGCACTTCCACCTCAAAACAAAGACCACAGCTTGACAGGCAGCTATATTCCCCACCGGGAATGTCACATTCAGCCGGATTGGCTGCTGGTTTACTACCAGACGGAAACAGAGCTGTATCTATATCGCACCGGTACGCACTCCGATTTGTTTGGCCTGTGAGGTGAGCAGTATAAGCCCGCCGGGGCTGCCAGAGCGCCGACAAACCCTCCGCAAGGAATTCCCACCAACAAGCAACAAGAAAAGCCCTCAGACACGCGCTGTCGCGGTCTGGGGGCTTTGTCATGCAGCGATTTTGTTGAGGTCAACAGAATCGTGCTGCACGGTCAAAGGGTTTGGGATTCTTCCCAACAAGTTCTTGCAACGCAAGGGGCCGTGTATGTACAGGGCCATTGCTTGCAAGAGCAGCGTATTGTATATACGTCTGCCCTGCTTGCAAGCACTAGGCCCTCTGCAAGAGCACACGACTTTCCGTGAAAGTCTAGTGTGTTACACCTTGCCGCCGGGCGGGGTGTACGTTCTCGGTGTGCTCCCGGTGTGTTCATCATCCGATCTGCCGGACGCCGTGGGCGGTCTGGCTTTGCTCTGTCGGGGGCGGGTCGCCCTGCTCAAAGTACCGGGCTAGGCTGTCCAGATTCACAAGCCAGCCGCGCCCGGCATTCACATACCGGACTTTGCCGGTCTTGCAAAGCCGCCGGATATAGTGGGGTGACAGTCCGTAAATTTCAGCGGCCTGTTTTACGGTGCCCATGTTCGGGTAGCGGATCGTATTGTTCAAGCAATGCACCTCTTTTCCTTCTGGTCGGTGTGTGTCGTTCTCTGTGTGCCTGCATTAAACCATGGAGAGGGCTATATTTCAAGAGAGCCAAACGTGGGCGGCGGCGCAGCGGGATGCAGCATTGATGAACGGGAATCGCTCCGGCTATTCGGAACGATGTGGAATCTCTTTGCATCTGGTGCCATGGGGTACCGTCCAGTGTCGTGGGGTGCCGTGGCTTGCATCGGGTTTTCCCGGTGGGCTATGGACAGATGGAGCGGCATTCCGCCGGGCTGGGTCTATGATGAAATTGCATCATGCAGACAGTGAATGAATCTTTGCGTTTGTTCCGGCGTGGGTTTGCGCCCGCGTGACAAAGTGAGGTTGTTGTTTCGTTCAAAATGTGGTAGAATGATGGTAGAAATCAGGAACCATGATAGAATACTCCTTACGTGCCAGCCCGTCCGCTGTATAACCTTTGCAGCAGGCGGGCGCTTTTTCTGTCGGGGTGCATCAGAGCGCGGGCGGCGGGCCTGCTCTGGGGCACGGTCTGCCCGGCGGAACTGTGGAAAGAGGTGTGCAGCCATGACCAAGCAGTAGCGGCGGGCCGTCCGGCGCGGGCTTCGGCAGTACGGGGACGCGCTGCGGAGCGGGGACAAGGCCGGGGCCGGGATGGAGTAGGCCGGTGTGGTGGCAAAGGTGATGGACTACTATGCCAAGGCTGACCCAACGTGTGGGGAACTGCTGCGGCTGCGGTATCTGGAACGGTGGCGGGAAGATAAGACGTTTCCGGCGCTGCACATCGGGCGGACAACGTACTACACAAAAGAACTTGAAGCACTGTCCACGGTGGGCATTTATGCGGCGGCTGCGGGGCTGCTGGATGATGTGCGGGACTTCGGGCCGGGGCCAGACAGCGGGCGGCGTGGCTGATCTGGGAATGATCGCGGGCGGGTGCGCGAACATTTCAGCACGAGGGAGAACACAAAAGCCTGTCCGGCTTGATAGTCGGGCGGGCTTTTGTGCTGTGTGCCGTCTGCGGGTGCGCTTGCTGGGCGTTGTGCAGGCGGGCAAGGATTCTATATCATTCTTCCCGGCGGGGCACGTTGTGCGGCTTTCAGCGCGGGCAGGGTGTCCGGGTGTCCCTGCCTGATCTGGGGGCACATTCCGGCAATGGGCGCGACGTTGCGCCGGTTTGCCCTATATCATACAGAGGAAAACAGGCCCCCGCCCATTTGTGCGCGTGAAAGCACTTCCGAAAATCCCAAAAGCGCGCCAGCGGAACAAACACGAATACCACCTGCAAAGCAAAAAAACAAGGAACCATGCGGAAAAACAGAACTTTGAGTGTGGCCACAGAGGAAAATTTCCGGCATTCGCAGGCGGTGCGGCTGTGTACACAGTCATTTCCCACAGAAAAAGCCCCTGCACAGTGTGAAAACACCCCCTTTATGTTTTGAAATCCGTGTTTTTTGTGGCTGATCGTGGCCCATTGCAGGAAGATGAACACAATATTGTGACATGAAATTGCATTGCGTTGACGTTGAATAGGACACACCCGGCGGAACAAAGGGCGCAGGGCTGTCCGTGCTGGGTGGTGCGCTGCTGTCTGTCCGGCAATAGTACAGGCAGGCAAGACGGCCCCGCGAAATATCACGCGCGGAAATCATTTCCGAAAGCCTGCAACGCACCCGGGGAAACAACACGAATGCCGCCGGGGCAGGGCAAAAAGCAAGGAACTATGCGGGAAAACAGAACTTTGAGTGTATACACACAGCCCACAGGGATAGCCACAGCCAGACCGCACGCCCGCCAGCGCCAGCAGCCAGTACACACCGGCACACCCGCCAGAAAATGCCAAGGTACTGCGACGCACATTTCCGCTCTATGCGGGTCCAACAGCGCAAACTATTTTTAGATTTTGCAGAAAAATTTTCACTTCCGGCGAACGGCCCGGGGAAAAAGAGGGCGGGGGCAAAAAAGAAACGCCTGCCCGGCGTGATCGTCGGGCGGGCGCTGGTCTTACTCACTTAAACAGTGGGCCTTGATAATAGGGGCTGTAATCAACGACAAGGTTGAAAGCATCTTTGAACCCGTAGAGTTCTGTTTCATGGTCGCAATCGTGAACGCTCCAAGGGGTTCCCGGTGCAATCAACAGGGAATCGGGCGGAACATTCAGCCCGGCGGCAATGCGGTTTAGGGTGTCAAGGTGAATCTTCCGTGCGGCGCGCAGGGGTTTTAGTTCCGCCGGGTCAAAGCCCGTGCGCTGTTGCAGTTCGGAAAGCGCACAGTGCTGTTCTGTAAGCAGCTGCAAGAGAATAAACGGGTCAACGCGCAGGCGTGAACACTGGTGACCTTTCTTGTTCTGTTTCACGGGGGCAAACTTCCTTTCTGTTTTGGCGGAAACTTGCGCTTTGCCCTGCTCCCGAAGTGTGATATACTATCATGGGGAAAGCAGGAACACAGGCTGTTCCCTTTCTTCTTACGGTTTGGGCTTTCGGTACAGCATAGAGAGAGCGGGCGGCTTTGCACTATGCGAAACGAAAGCCCTTTTTATTTTGGGGGGTGGTTCATGCGCCAGTTGTTGGCGGCGCGGGTAATGACCAAACGCCGGAAGAAAATGATGTGCCCGGCGCTTTCGTATTCCTTTTCAATCATGGCGTAGTAGTCCTTTAAAACCTGCTGTGTGTCATCTTCTTCCCGGCGGCTTGATACTGAACGGCTCATTGTCAAAACTCCTTTATCATGCTTTCTTTTCTTTCTGCTGCTTCATTTTCCGTTCTGCGTTTGACATCATCTTTTCAAATACTGCGTCAACTTCCGGCGGGATTGTGACCTGTCGGCCCTTCTGCGCTTGTGCGGGTGCAAGATGAATCATGTTCCGGCGTGCTTCATCGTAATAATCACAGTCTTCCAGAACAACAGATAAACGGTTGGTGACAGTTTCGCAAAGATGCTGACAGGCTTTCAGCTGCATTTCCAGCGTGACACAGTTTTCATTCAGCCATTCGCCGGATTCGAGTTCTGCAAGGGTCTTTCTGTGAAAAGGAATGTTCAGGATGGATTCGGAATACTGAATGCGGCGCATGGCGTATTCCGTTATTTCGCCCTTCTTCATGAAAAGCTGGTAAGACGCTTCCGCCCAACGTCCGGCGGCTTTCGCGTCCTCAAGAACGGACTTCAAAAAGTCCGCGTCAACGGTACAGCGTGGCATAATTTTTCACCTTCAAAAATTTTAGTTGATGTTCTTTCATGGGGTTATGATCTCCCGGCGGGCTGGTTCCGGGACGCTGTGCCGCCGGGGCAGGCTGTCACAGGGCTTCAAGTTCGGCTTTCAGCCGGTCGCGTTCCTGCTCAACGGTGGCAACAACAGCGGCGCGGACAGGTTCCGCCAGTTCCGGCGGGATGGAAACCGATGCACAGTTGCAGTCAACTTTTGAAATGGGACTGTTCAGCATAATCAAAAGCGTTTCCGCCTGCTTGTATGCTGTGTACAAGGGCATTGCATGCTTCATGGCTTCAATGGTCATTGTGGTTCACTTCCTTTCTGTGTGGAGTTCAGGAGATGCTGATCGTGTCCGCCGGGGGATGCTCCATCACAAGAGCGGGCGCGGCGTGTGCCGGTCTGCTGGTGTCTGGTGTCTGGGTTCTCCGTGCGCGGTCTGATTGTGGGCGGCTGGTGTGTCCGTGCTGGTGCTTCCCTGCATGATCTCCCGGCGGGCTGCGGGCACAGCTTCCAGCGTGGGCGGCGTGGGACAGGATGCCGGAGCCGATGCTTGCGGGTGTTCCCGGGCGTGCTGTGTGCCGCCTACGGGTGCGCCTGCTTGGCGTTGTGCAGGCGGGCAAGGATTCTTACAGGGCATTTCCGGCGGGGCGCGCTGTGCGGCTTCCAGCGCGGGCAGGGTGTCCGGCCCTCTCTCTTGCCGGATGATTTGCGGAGCGCTGGCGGCGTTCTGACTGTCTGCCTGTTCCGCCGGGCGTGTACTATGCCGCCTGCCAGAGTTTGACCATGCTGCCGTCTGCGTTCAGCAACACCCGGCGGGCTTCATCGGTATCAAGGCGGCGGCACTCTACCACGCAGGACACCCGGCGGGCTGCGGCATAGGCTCGGGCGGTGCGCATGGCCTGCTCAAGCAAGGGCGTTTGGCCTAAAGTCTCACCGGTGAGTGTGTAGAGGGTGTAAATAAACATGGTGCATACTCCTTTCTTTTGGCTATGAGGTTTGGCCGCTGGTTCTGTTGGCGGAGAAGCAGCCCGGCGGGGGCTGGGCATATTCCGCCGGGGTAGGCTGTTCTTCCGCTGTTCTGTCCTGTCGAAACGCCTTTTTCAATTCGGCGGTCTCTGTGTCCTCTTGTTGTGTCTGCGGCTGGGCGGCTATTTGCTCTGCTGCCTTTTCAATCTTTGGTATCTGCCGCTTTTTCAACTCTTCCGTTCCGGCGCAGCCGATTCTATTCGTTCCGTTAGGCAGTCTTTTCAAGCCTGCCGTTTGCGGCTTTTTCCTTGTCCGCTGGCTTGCCGTTGCAGTTCCGATTCCTTTTCCTTTATCCTTATCTATCTCCTTATCTTTATCCTTTTCCTTATTGCTTGAAGAATCTGCGCTTCCAGCGGTTTCCGTATTCTTCAAACCACTGGTTTCTTCACCGTTAGAACCAGTGGTTTCTTTATTGCGTCCGCCTTTTGACCCATCAGCGCGTTTTTTCATACTGGAATCTATTGTGGGCTTAATAAGCGTCCACAAAGGTTTAACGGTTTTGCTGAGTTTTGGCTCTGTTCCATGGAAAGCATATTGAAAGATTGCATTGTATGCTTCAAGCTGCTGCATTGGCTTTAGGTCTTGGAGTGCTTCAAAGTAGGAAAGAAAAAACAGTACTGCTTTACTAGATGTACCCATAGTTCACCACCACTTACCGCATAGAAGCATACACTCTGCGGACAGAGGACGCACTATTACACTGCTCCGCCGGGGCTGGGTCGCCCTGCTCAAAGTACCGGGCAAGGCTGTCCAGATTTACAAGCCAGCCGCGCCCGGCGTTGACGTACCGGATTTTACCCTCTTTGCACAGGCGGCGGATGTAGTAGGGCGACAGGCCGTAAAGCTGGGCGGCTTGTTTGACCGGGGCCATGTTGGGCAAACGGGGATAGCTAATGCACTCGCCCATGGTCAATACTCCTTTCCATCTTCCAACAGGCTTTCCACTGATACGCCAAGGGCGCGTGCTACATGCTGGGCAGTAGTACGCCAAACAGCCTGTCCTTTACGCATTTTCCAGATAGCAGCACGACCAACGCCAGCTTTTTGAGCCAGTTCTTCACAGGTCATATCGCATCGGGTCATTTCTGCAACAACCTTTACTCGGTCAACAATGATAGCTTTTGCCAAAATATTCACTCCTTTCGAAAGAGAACTTTTATTCCCTTTAATCGGAGTATAGCAAGAATAAAAGTTCTTGTCAACCGACTTTTAAGAATTTTTGTTCCTTTTAAAAAGAAAGTGTGCTATACTTACCCAAGAAAGGAAGTGTTTGTGTGACCGTTGGAGAGAAAATTCGCAGCAGCCGAGTGAATGCCGGCCTTACACAAAAAGAGCTGGGCGATAAAATGGGTGTAGACAGTGCAACCGTCGGAAAGTACGAACGTGGCATTTTAAACCCCAAGTTACAAACACTTGAAAAGATTGCTGCCGCTCTGGGGGTCACAGTTTGGGAACTTGGTGCAGTGAACTCGGCCGAATATCGGCAAATCATAATTGATAGAGAAATCAATAAATCCAGAGAAAGACATGATGAGGATGCGAAACTTCATCAGTTAGAGATAGAGTTCAGAAAATTAAATACTCATGGTCAGGAAAAAGCGTTAGAAAGAATTTGCGAATTAACGGAAATTGCACGTTTTCTAAAAGAGAAAACACCGCCGGAAGAAATGGTTTGGTGTGGGCCATCAGTTCCAATGTTAATGCAACAAGCTACGATATTCACAGGGACGTTGCCTGAAGATGTAAAAGAATTTCTCGAAAAGCACCCCGGTGCAGGGACATTATTTGTACCTGTAGATCAAGTGGATGCAGTTCTTGCGAAACTAGGAAAAAAGTACAACAATGGCGAAAGCATTCCGAGGGAAAAAATCTGTTACGACAAACTGAAAAGCGAAATAGGAGTTATATCGTTAGAAACCGAGTACAAATATTGTCGGTATCAAACATGCAACACTATGCCTGCCGCTAGGGATACTTCCGAAGATACCAAAACCGAGAACAACTAAAGCCGCATGGAATAGTGCCAATGTTATTTTAGAAATCCGGTTAGAAAGAGATGAACTATGGGAAAATCTTCCTTTTCTGAATTTCAGGTGAAGCAAATGTATGAAATGCTTATGGATATGCTCTTGAGAAACCCGGAACTTTTTGAACAGTTACCGGGTGTCACGGCAGGGCAACGGAAAAGCTATGAGCGAATGAGAGCGGATTTCCTAAAAAGGACAGAGAAGAAAGTGAAACCACATAGCAATGGCTTATGACAGGTGAGAAGATGGAAGAACTTTATAATCAGCTTGCGGCACTGGCCCGGCGGTTTGGCGCAAAGCGGCTTGTGCTGTTTGGCTCCCGTGCCCGGGGCGACAACCGGCCCAACAGCGATATAGATTTAGCCGTGTACGGGATGCCAGAGGACAACCGGGCGGAGTTCTGGATGTGCTGCGAAGAGTTGCCCACCCTGCTGAAATTTGACATTGTGCACATCCAGGACGGCATGGAGCCGGTATTTCTTGCGAACATCGAAAGGGATGGTGTTGAACTGATGGACAAGCTGCATGAAAAATACGACCGCTTTACCGCTGCGGTGGCCCGGCTGCGGGAAGCGCTGGACGATTACAAGAAGTTCCCGTTGGATTCGGTACGGGATGGAACCATTCAGCGGTTTGAGTTCTGCACGGAACTGGCATGGAAGACCATGCGGGAATACCTGCTTGACCAAGGCTATACCAACATCAACAGCCCGAAAGAAGTTATCAAGCAGGCGTTTGCCTTTGGCATGATAGACGATCAAAAGGCATGGGTGGAGCTGCTGAACGACCGCAATTTGACCTCTCACGTTTACGATGAAGCCACAGCGGCGGCTATCTTTGCACGGATAGAGGGGCAATATCTGCCCTTGTTCGACCGTGTGACGGCCTACATGAAGGACGAATGAAGCCCGGCGGGATAGCAGAAAGCGGGGTGGACGGATGGCAAAGATAACAAAGCGGATGAAGAAAGACGGCTCTTGCTCCTACTGCATCCGAGTCTCCAATGGATACGACCGGCGGGGCCGTCAAGTGATGGTGAACCGGACGTTTACCCCGCCGCCGGGCATGACCGGGAAGAAGCTGGAAAAGGAATTGCAGCGGCAGGCGGATGCCTTTGAACAGGAAGTGCATGCCGGTGTGCTGCTGGATGCGTCCATGAAGGTGGACGACCTGATAGAACGATGGTTCACCGAGTACGCAGAAAAGAAGCTCAAGCCCAAGACGGTTTACAACTACCGGCGTTTGGTGCCGCGTATTTCCGCCGGGCTAGGGCAACTGAAAGTGTGCCAAGTGAAACCGGCGCACCTGATGGCTTTTTACTCGAACCTAGAGGAACAGGGTGTGCGGGAAGATAGCACCTATACCGCAACGCCTGCCCTGCTGGAACGTCTGCCCCATGGCAAGCGGGGCCAGATCGCCAAGGCAGCAGGCATTGGGGACGATACCATGCGGAACGTGTATCGGGGCGCAAACGTAAGCCAGAGCACAGCCGAAAAGGTTGCCGGGGTGGTGGGGCTCCCCCTCTCCAAGGCGTTCACAGAGCACGTCAAGGACGGCGGAAGGCTCAACGGGAATACGGTGCAGCACTATCACCGGATGCTGTCCAGCGTATTCACAAAGGCTGTGCAGTGGGGTCTTGTACCGGAAAACCCTTGCAAGCGGGCAGAAGCACCCAAGGCCGAAGAGATAGACGTGCAGGCGCTGGAAGAAAAGGATGTTGCCCGACTGCTGGAAGCCTTACAGGATGCACCGGCGCAGTTCAGTGTTATCACACAGCTTGCCTTGTTCACCGGTGCCCGGCGGAGTGAGATTTGCGGGCTGCGCTGGTGTGACGTAGATTTGGACGCGGGTACACTGTCCATTGAGCGGAACGTGCAGTACATCCCGGGCAAGGGCACTGTATTCACCACGCCCAAAACAAAACGCTCCCGGCGGTGCATCAAGATAGGCCCGGACTGTGTGCAGCTGCTGCGGGAATACCGCCAGCACCAACGGGCGGAACGGCTCAGAATGGGTACGGCGTGGGTTCGGCGTGTGGAGATCGCCGGGAAAATGGTGGAGAATGATTTGCTATTTACCAAGTGGAATGGCGCACCCATTGACCCCAAGACGGTAACAACATGGTTCCCGGGGTTCCTCGCTGCCCATGATCTCCCGCCGGTACACTTCCACAGCCTGCGACATACCAACGCCAGCTTGCTGATCGCCGCCCATGTTCCTGTTACGGCGGTGTCGGGCCGTCTGGGTCACGCCAAGACCAGCACCACAACAGATATCTATGCCGGGTTCATCCGGTCGGCGGACGCTGCTGCATCGGATGCCCTGACAGATGTGTTTACCCGGATTCGGGACGAAAACCACGCATAAAAACAGAGCAGCCCACAGGGAGCGGGGATGATTCCGCCGGGCCTGTGGGCTGCTTTCTCTATGGTGGGCTGTGTGCTGTCCTGTTTATCGGATGCAAGGCGCACCGGAATGTGCCTTATTTGTGCCTTATCTGTCGCAAACAATTGGAAATGGTCACACACGAATGCAAATAAAAACGACGATAATTCTATACAAAACGCAACGAACACAAACGGTTGTTTCCCAATTGGCTCATTCTTTTAATCAGAGGGCCAGGGATTCGAGTTCCCTCGAGCGCACCAAAATCCCACGAAGAATCGTAAGATTCCTTGTGGGATTTTCTTTTTATACGCCATTTGCACGGTTTCTGCACGGTTTTTGCACGGTCCGCATTTTTCGTGTCAGATGGAGTAAGTCCGTGAATTACTCTGCAATTCGTGCTGTTTTTTGCAATTCAGGTCAGCAGAGCCAGGCGAAGCTGCGCTTTTACAGAGGGGTCTGCGTCCTTCAGAAGCTCCAGCAGAGCCGACACGGAGATGGTCGGTTCTGCTTCAGCCGGGGCGGTCTGCGTAGATATTGTTCCCGGCTTGTAGAAGCCTTCCTCGAACTTTTTACCCAGCTTCTTACGGGAATCCTGCTGGATGTGTGCATAGGTGTTGACCAGCAGATTGGCGCTGGCGTGGCCTGTTGTGCCTTGCACAGCTTTCACATCGCCGCCGGAGATCATCAGCTGATAGGTGGCACTGGAATGCCGCAGGCCATGGAACACGATGCGGGTGAATTCCGGGTGTTCGTCCTGCCACTTGATGAACTTCTTGCGGATAAGGATCGGCTCTACCGCCAGACCGTTGGGCAGACGCAGGAGCATCCCGCTGTTGCGGTAGCGTTCCGGGTCAACGGCTTCGTCCATTTCCAAACGCTTCAACCAGTGTTTCAATTCTTCTTTCAACACTGCCGTCATGAAGATGGTTCGGTTGGAAGAAGCCGTTTTGGTCTTTTTGAGCACCAGCGTTGTGGTGCTGCCCTCACGCTTGTCCTCAAATTCCTGCAAGATGCAGTCCTTGCCCGTTTTTGCCAGCGATGCCTTTTGAACACGCTGCATACACTTGTTGATGCGGAACGTGCCTGTGCCGTCTGCTCCCTCAAAATCAAGATCTTCTGGGGTCAGGCCAGCAACTTCGCCCTCGCGCAGTGCGCCCACCAGCGTAAGATGGACAGCCAGATGCAGGATCGGGTCCTCCATGCTGGCAAGTGCGGCCCACATCTCGTCCGCATCCCAGATGGCGCGCTCCTGAATCGATTTTTTAGGGCTGCCCACCGGAACAGGGCTTTTGATGAGGATGCCCCACTCCACCGCGTATTGGAACGCTGTCCGCAGCAGACGGTGTACCTCGTGGATGGTCGTGCCGGAGAGAAAACGCTGCTTCTGCTTTTCCGAAAGAACCTGCTTTTTGCCTCAAGATACTGGCCGCAGGGCGTTTTGCCAAGGGTAGCATACAGATCTTCCAGATGGTAGGGCTTGAGCTTTTGCATCTGCATATCGCCGATGTACGGAATAATGAGGTTCTGGACGGTTCCCAGATTGGATTGATAGGTGCAGGGTGCCCACTTGTGCTTGTTGCATTGCTTGGGAAGCCACTCCATCAAAAACTCTTTGACGGTGATGGTGGACGGAATCAGAAACGTTCCGTTTGCAAGTTCGTGTTCGATTTGTTTTTTGCGATTTGTTGCCTCCTCTTTCGTGGAAAAACTTTCCCATTTGTTGCAGTTTTTACCCTGCTCGTCTTGGTAAGTATAGCGGACACCATAGGAGCTGCCGCGTTTCGTAATATATGCCATACGTTATCTCCTTTTTCAAGCTGCCCGGAGCCACGCATCGAAACCGTCTTTCGGGATGCGGATGCTTCCGCCTACCCGCAGAACACGGAATTCGGTAGTGCTGTTGCACAGGTTGTAGGCAGAGCGCAGGCTGATGGCCAGCATCTGCGCAATTTCCTCCACTGTGTACACCAGCGTCGTGGCTTTCAGGCTGTCAGTCGGAGACTTGACGGCATTGGTTTGAGTGACCACTTCCATTGTATCGTTATTCGGAATGGTCTGCAAGACATTTTTCGTATAATTCAAAGATTTCACAGTTTCGGTCATTGCTGTCCTCCTTTTGTCAGGTGCATATTCATTTCGTGAATCAGCCGATCAACGATTTCATGGATTCCAACTTTTTCTGTGCGTTCTCTTTGCGAAGACTTGCCCCGATGCAGGAAATTGGAACGCACATTTCCAGAATGCGGTCATAAATGCGGGCGTGAGCGGTATCCTGTGGGTGACGTATCTCATCCAGCGTCAGGTTGGTAGTGACGATCAGCGGTTTTTGGCTGCGGTATCTGCTGTCCACGATGTTGTAGACCTGTTCCAGCACATACTCTGTACTGCGTTCCATTCCGAAATCGTCAATGATGAGCAGCGGAAAGCAGCAAAGCCTGTCCACAACTTCGTTCCGTCCGGAAAAGCTGTTGTTCAGTTCATTCATAATTCGAGAAAAACTCGTCATTCGCACAGGCACTTCCAGCTCCATCAGGGCGTTTGCAATGCACCCGGCAAGGAAACTCTTGCCGGTGCCCACACTGCCCCAGAGGAGCAGGCCTAGGTTCTCTGCACGCATGGTTTGCCATCGCTCCACATAGCGGTGTGCGTAATGCATTTGAGGGGCACGGCCATCGTCGTTTTCAAAGTTCCAGTCGAGCATTGCCGTATCCGAGAAGCCCTCTGCTTTCAACCGTCGGACAAGTTCACTGTGCTTTTGCTGACGAATAGCGACTTCCTGCTGCTCGCGTTTTGCCTTGCAGCAGGCGCATTCGATAGGATGCCGATTTCTGCCCATCAGGACGATGCCCTTTGCAAAGAACATTTCTTTCGGTGCATGACATTTCCCACAGTAGAGCAGGCCGTCTTTGCCGTAATAATCCCCGTTCGATTTGGAAACCGCGGGAATAACCTGTTCTAAAACGGTCTTGCCAGTTGTCATAAGCTCTCTCCTTCCTCAAATTCATACAGTGGAATATTGCTTTGTTCTATAGAGTGGTTAAAATTCAGGTTGTTCTTATTCAGGTAGTTAGGTGTGCATTTTTGCACAATCATATTGGTCATTTTTGCATGGTCGGGTGAGTCAGAAATGCGCAGAGTGACAGCGCATTTTTGCGCTGTATGCGGAATCTTGAGAAAAATCTGGCTGGGTTTTGAAAAACCGCTGCGGGTTCGTTCAATAAGGCTGGCATCCGTCAGTTCTGTAAGAGAACGCGTTATACTGGAGAAGCTGCACCCAAGGGCTTGTGCAAGCTTTGGAATCGGATAAATCACATAAATCCGGTCCTGTTCATCGATCCAGTTATTTTTTCGGGAAAGTGTTGCCCGGTCGAGCAAGAGCGCGTACAGCAGCTTCGCTGTGTGGCTTAATTTGGTATCCAGCAAAAATTTGGGAAATGGCAGATACCGGGGAAGCGGAGTACTAACGGTTAAATCGTCGAACAAACCAATCACCCTCCCTGTCGCTGAGATTCCAGCATTTTCTGGCGCTTCGTGCGGATAAAGTCCAGATAGCGCCGCAGATTGTCGGCACATTTTTCAATTCGCTTCCAGTTTTCCGGAGTCGTCAGGAGATCCGGATACTCTCGAAACGTGAGCTCCCAATTTTCAATAAAATTGTCATAGGCACCTTCAATCGCAGCGATGTGGATGGAATGTTCTGCAGGCGCTTTCCGAAAATAGCGGTTGTCAACGGATTTTTTCAGGGCTTTTTGGTCACTTTCAGTCAGTGTCCTTTTGTGCCCTTGTATTTTTTTGGACATCCCAATCAGGAATCGGATTCCATCGTCATCAGGAGATTCGTCTTTCACGGAAGGACTTTTCGTAGGGGAAGTAAGCAGCTTATCCCGTTTACTTTTCGGCTTGCGAAGTTCTGCCACGATCTCGGTCCGCTGTTCTTTTGGCGCCTTGGCGATGGCGCAGATCTCGCGGTCGGCGGCCTTGATCTGGCCATTTAGAATTTCCTCCCGGGCACCGGGCGCGGCTTCGTCTGCAGCTTCCACGCCATTCATGTACTTTTCAGCCCGCTGCACATAACCTTCGCTGGTGCCGGTCTCTTTTACAATCCGTTGCCGGGTAACATGGCTGCCGGATTTATTTTGGCAGGGATCATTTTGATCCGTGGCATCTTTTTTAGTAGATGTGTACTGATTGCCGCGTTTTTGCGAGATCTGCTTTTCCGCTTCGTATCGCTTTCCGATCAGATACTTTCTGCGCTCCGGTGTCAGGTTGCGCCGCCCAAGCTGATGATTGCAAATCCAGATTAAAGCTTCCTGACGGCTGGAAAACTCCATCTCTTTGATCTCGTACTCGATAAATGAATGCTTCTTCAGAAGGTTGTAACGGTTATGCCCGTCCAAAATGGTTTTGTTCCACACAATGATCGGGTCTGTAAGCTTTCCATCCCGAATCATGTTCAGCTCAAGCTGATGGAGCTCATCAAAACTCAGCGGCAAAATTTGAGCGGAAAATTCGGGGTCTATTTTGAGACTGCTTAGTTTCAGCATAGTGCTCGCCTCCTTTGACAACAGTGTAGCGATTTCTGCGGCAAAAGTTTATGGACTCGTAGTCCAAGTTACTCACCCTCTTAGTCCATGTATTGTATACAATAACGCAAAATAAAAAATCCGACCCGATTCTACGATGCCATAGCATCGTGTGAATCAGATCGGAGGCTTAAAAGTGTTTGCAGAAATACGCGAGGGAGAGTATGGAATCGAAAATGTGGAACGGTTTACGGGCGGTACTCCCTGTGATTTTACTTCTTTGACATATTGAAAAATGTTTCCAAAATGTGAAGCCTGCACCGAAACGGTGCAGATCAAAAAAGGGCTTGGGATTTCCCAACAAGCATTTTGCAACGCAAAATAGCGGCTGTATATACAGCCGCCTTGCTTGCTATAGTTGTACTGGGAATGGAATGTGCTTATATAATATCGCTTTTTTCTGAGACTCTTCTCATTTTGAATTGTCAAATCATTTTGTGACTGCTATACTAAACTTATCAAAAATCTTGAGAAAAATGACGCTGTGCAGATCGGATAATTCATGCTGGAAACGAATTATGCCAAGCGTACAGTATTAGGCTAGCACACAGGTTCTGTTGAACAGGATTTCAAAAAGCCACGGGGTGAAGTACAATGGAAAGATCTATATCGCAACGTTTCACAGCAATGCTGCTTTGCGTCTGTCTAATGATCGGGTCCTTACCTTTTTCTGCTTTGCATGGATATGCGAGTAAAAATGAAAGGTCTGCTATCGGTGAACTGGGTGGTTATTTGCAAGGAGCCGTGCAGACGATTGAAAAGACATATGCGGAACGAAAGTTTACTGCTGCACAGGGGCATGGATTTGCGGCAGAACGTGCAAATAATCTCTCGGATGTTCTGCATGGAGAAAAGGCAGCTATTATAGGAGATAACAACGCTAAAAATGGTGCAGACCGTAAAATTCTTAACCGAGATGGAACGACGACCTATATTCAAGATAAATATTATTCCACTGCCAGTGGTTCTGTGAACGCTGCATTTGACAGTGTTACAGGAGAATATCGATATCTTACTTCTGACGGAACAGCAATGTGGCTGGAAGTTCCTTACGACCAATACGAAGAAGCGCTCCGCTTGATGCAAAAGAAAATCAGCGAGGGGAAAGTTCCGGGTGCTTCGGATCCTTCCGAAGCTGTGAATTTTGTAAGGCAAGGAAAGTATACTTATAAACAAGCCCAAAACATTGTCAAAGCGGGAAATATTGACTCCTTGAAATATGATGCCACAAACGGTGTGATCACTGCAGCGAGTTCATTTGGCATCAGTTTTGCACTTGATTTTATTTCTTGCAAAATGAATGGCGAAAGCTTTCAAGATGCCACGAAAAATGCTGCACTGAATGGCCTTAGGACAGGCGGCTTCGTCTTTGCAACTTATGTGATCTCAAGTCAGCTTGCAAAAACCGGGCTTAAAACTGCACTTCAGCCTACGACAGAGGCTATTGCGAAATCGCTGGGTAACGGTGTTTCCACTGCTATTCTGAATGCATTCGGTGAAAATACGTCTGCTCTTACAGCAAGCCAAATTACTGCCCATGTGGCCAATATTCTTCAGAATCAGATTATCACATCGGGTGTTATCGTCGTTGCCTTGTCTGTGGGTGACATCATGGATTTGTTCCATGGACGAATTTCTAAAGAACAGCTTTTGAAAAATTTGGTTGTTACTGTCGCATCTGTAGCGGGAACAACAGCTGGCGGCATTGCTGGTGGTGCAGTTGGTTCAACACTTTTGCCTGGTGTAGGAACAGCGGTCGGGACCTTTGTCGGTGGTATGGCTGGTGGGGCGGCTTCCGGTTATGTGAGCAATGCACTTCTCAGTAAAATTTATGCAGGCGATGCACAGCAGATGTATGATATTATTTCAGAGCAGTTTCAGGCACTGAGCAACGATTATCTCATCAGTGAAGCGGAAGGAAAAGCAATTACAGAAAAGCTTCAAAATTCATTGTCGGGTGACACTTTGAAAGAAATGTATTCCAGTGAGGACCGTGAAGCTTTTGCCGTAAATTTAATGGAGCCTCTTTTTGAGGAAGAAGTTCAAACGCGTGCTAAAATTGCCCTTCCTACAGAAGATGATGTTCGTACTGAGATGAAAACATCATTGCAGGAAATCGTATATATTCATTGAAAAAGAGAAGGTTTGTATGCAGGAAGATAAATTTTTACTCAGTGTGCTTGCCAAATTTCCGAATGTAGAAAAGACGAAAGTGCGATTCTCAACAGTTGCTGTTAATGACCTTCCTTTCTTGAAGTTATGCCGCCTTCTTGCGGAAAACGGACGTGTTATTGAGATTGATGCGGAAACGCAGTATGCTGTCGTTGCAATCGCGGCGTCACCAACCAGTCTGAATGAAGGTGTTGCTGCAATACTTTTGAAAAACAAGATTTTATATATTGCGGCATATGCCAAAGAAGGTCTGATCAAACAGCATTCAACCGAAAAAATCATTCAAAGATTAACGGAGCTCGTAAGATAATGCAGGACACGAAAACTACCCCAAAGAATACCTTGCCAATCACGTGGATTGTAGTGAGCATTCTGACTATGATTTTGCTTGGAGCAGGAGTGATCCTTATGCGGGAAATATTTCCTTTGCAGAAAGCTTCCATTGCCTATAACGAAGCCATCGTTGGATATAATGCGAATGCCGATACATACAATTTTTTGCTTAAGACCACTTCCATTGACAATCTCGATGGCTTTCCGATCGCAGCTGACAAATTGAGTTCGGTGGACACTACTTTGTCCTCGGTTATTCGTTCCCTTTCTAATGGAAATTCGGCAAAAAAGACGCAGATGGATATTCGGACGATTGCGGATCTTTCCGATTACCTGACGGAGAATATTCGTATCCTGGAACAAATTACTGCTCCATCTGAAGCGTGGGTTGCGGAACGGCTGCAAAATGTTGATGACATTCTGGAAATTCAGGCTGTAACACCGGACAATGATCCAAACGGGTTACTGAACAAGGAAGATGGCGGCTATACTGCTTGCATTTATTTTACATCTACGGGCATCAATGTGGATGGAGACTCTCCTGTATCCAAAGGAACAGACGGAAGTGGTGCAATCGAGGTATATGGCACACTGGAGGATGCTGAAGCTCGTTGTGAGTACCTGCACGGTTTTGATAATACGATTTTGTATACTGGCTCCTATGCAATTGTTGGCACAATGGTCATTCGAATCTCTTATATTTATACAACTGAAGAACAATATGAAATGACCAACCAAATTACGAAAGAGCTTACAAAGTTGGAAAAAACTGATGCAGAATAAATAAGTAGTGTCCAAGTTGTTGAAAATTCGATGATTCGTCCTATTGACGGTCTTGCGCCGAATGGCTATAATATAATTGAAATTATCATAATTCAAATTATATTAAGCGAGAGGTGAATGACATGGACTTCATCGGCAGAACGTCCGAACTGGCAACGCTGAATGCGGAGTTAGAGCGCGGCAGCGGATTTGTAGTGATTTACGGCAGGCGGCGTGTTGGAAAAACAACGCTCATCAAAGAGTTTATCAAGGATAAACGTGCGTTCTACTTTCTGGCCACCACAGAGAGCGAAGCCCAGAGCATGAAGCGGTTTGCCGGAGTGCTTTCCCGTACTATGAAGAACCCCATGCTCAGTAAGGTCACATTCACCGACTGGCTGGATTTATTCCAAGTGGTAGCAGATGACCACCCGGACGAGAAAAAGGTGCTTGTCATTGATGAGTTTCCGTATCTGGTCAAGACGAACCCGGATTTTCCGTCCATCCTGCAAAACGCATGGGATGAAGCGCTGAAAGACCATAATGTGATGCTGATTCTCTGCGGTTCCCTCATCAGCATGATGAAAAAGCACGCTCTGGCATACGACAGCCCGCTCTATGGCCGCAGAACAGCGCAGATTCGGCTGATGCCGCTGCAATTTACGGATGTGTATGCGGCGCAGAACCTGTCGTTTGAGCAAGCTGTGGAGCAGTATGCCATCACAGGCGGCGTACCGAAATATATGGAGTTTTTCCAGACGGACGAGCCGCTGGTGGAGCAGATTCGGCGTGTGGTACTGTCGAAAAATGGCTTTTTGTATGAAGAACCCGATTTCCTGCTCAACGAGGAAGTGCAGACGCCCATTAACTATTTCTCCGTTCTGAAAGCAATCTCAGACGGCAATCACAAGCTAAGCAAGATCGGCATGACGATGGAGCAGGACACTTCAGCCATCACGCCGTACCTGAAAACACTGATCGACCTTGGTTTTGTTACCAAGAATGTCCCCATCACCGAAAAGAATCCAGAGCGTTCCCGGAAAAGCCTGTATTATGTTTCGGACAACTTCATCCGCTTCTGGTTCCGCTATGTGTACCCGTTCAAGGGGGAGTTGGAACTGGATAACCAGCAGATCGTGCTGGACGAGATGGGCAAAGACTTTAAGCAAAAATTTGTGGCTTTCGCTTATGAGAGCATCTGCCGGAACATCTTTGCAGAGCTGTGCCGAAAGGGGCAGATTGACTTTGAACCTTCACGTATTGGCTCTTACTGGCGTAACGACAACGAGGGAGACACAGAGATCGACGTTGCAGCTGTGGACAATCAGCACAAGCGGCTGTTCCTTGGCGAGTGCAAGTACCATGCGAAACCTGTAGATGTGGCAGTCTACTCTGCCTTGCAAGAAAAGGGGCAGTCCAAAGAACTTACAGCGGCCTTTAAGGGCTACGAAATTGTGTACGGGCTGTTCTCCAAGAGCGGCTTTACCGATCGACTGGTGGAGATGGCTGCAGAGAATCCGAACTTGATTTTGATTCAGGAGGATGCAGTCTATAAGAAATAATATAATCCGAATTATCATAATTTTAATTATATTATTGTGGGGCTTTCTGTGCGCTATGTTTAGCGACCTTGGGCTAAAATGTAGCATCCTTTGTGCAAGGCTTAGCAACCGCACCTCAGAAAGTAGCAACCTCTGAAAAGTTTAGCGAGGTGAGTATATCCTATGAGGTACGGAAAGTGTGGAAAGCAATGCGGAAAGTGCGGAAACTTGCCATAGAAAAGTGGCAACCTCTACGCTAAAAGTGGCAACTTCATCTCAAAAAATGGCAACCTCCATGCTAAAAGTGGCAAGTGACATATACAAAACGCCATTATACAGAACTGCCCACTCCCCTGAGAACTCCTCAGACGAGTGGGCATTCTTCTTTCCGTGTATCGAATTTACCTTTGTGGTCGCTCAAACCGCCACCAAGTCATGGATCAAAAATCATTATTTTTTATTTGTCCCAGAGTAAGTGCACGGTTTCTGCACTGTTTTTGCACGGTTTCAAGGGATGCAATGGGCACTCTGACTTGCAAAATACGGCAAAGGGTGCAGAAATTGCCGGGCAGAAAACCACGATGCTTTGCACAAAAACAACGAAAACTCGAAACTTTCAAAATCAGAGTAACTTGCCCGGTGGGCTCTTTTAATTAGAGGGCCAGGGATTCGAGTTCCCTCGAACGCACAAAAAAGGATGATAAATCGTTGAATTAAACGGTTTGCCGTCTTTTTTGTTTTATACGGGCTTTTTGAGCTTGTACCTATGATTTTTTCAAAAAATTTAGAGGTCAATGGATGCGGACGAAATCCGTGATATACGTGACAGCCGTTTTCAGAAAGCTGTTAAAGGCCGAGTCGAAACAACATATACCTTTCAGACCATCGCCAAAACTTCTATCAAGGCCGGTACGATAGCCGCCGTGACCGGAATGACGACGGAAACCGTACATTCGTATCGTGCATGGAAATCTGGGAAATTGTCA
>OIYY01000340.1_pt1 | contig 34021 bp, 29 predicted proteins | sample 1588341 | NCBI WGS metagenome assembly OIYY01 (sample SAMN03283287) | human gut metagenome | biome: human-associated habitat; material: feces | host: Homo sapiens | place: Peru | collected 2012 | reverse complement strand
AGAGCATCTGCCTTACAAGCAGAGGGTCACAGGTTCGAGCCCTGTAGGTCCCATTCATGCCGCAGTGGCGGAACTGGCAGACGCGCAGGACTTAAAATCCTGTTGTAGTGATACAGTACCGGTTCGATTCCGGTCTGCGGCATTCATTCAAAGCACTTGACAAGGGTGTTATAATGAATGAGTAAATAAATATGTGTGTGTAGCTCAGCTGGATAGAGCACTTGGCTACGGACCAAGGTGTCGGGGGTTCGAATCCTCTCACGCACGTTATATAATATAGAAAGAGCAGGTTGTAGTACCTGCTCTTTCTATATTACAAATCGTCCGCGGACGATTTGAACCCCGGGGTTCGCTCTACACTCCGTTGCGGTCGGCGCTAAGCGGAAGTCCACCGGACTTCCAGCGCCCTCTTACGCACGTTATATAATAAATAGAGAGCATCATGTTATGAAGGATAAAAATTGAGGCACGGAGTATTAATTCCGTGCCTCAATTGTTTTATCCGGATTACCTTTCTGTTGTAAAATAAAGGGCGTTATTTCAGTGCAGATATAATTTTGAAATACGGCTTGAAAAGGCTGTAATATTTCAGACCATCTGTCTCACCATAGCTCTTTGTGATGGCAGATCTTATACCATTGAGATTCTTTGTTTTATTCTTGTTTTTTTCAAGAAAATCAACAAAATTTCCGGGATCATCAATGTCGCTGTGAGCGAAAATTATACCTGTAAAACGCTCTACCTTCTTTTTACGCGTGAGCTTCTCAGGTGTAAAAGAGTAGGATTTGTCTTTTATGGTTTTATAAATTATCTGACCCTGTTTCATACCATAAACATGAACCAGTGTCTCATGAAGCTTGAGCAGATTGTCTTTTCCCATGCAGTTTAAGAAAGAATCTACCTCAAAATGGTCGAAGTCTTCAGATGCTGCTGATACTTCAGAAATATCTGATGTATCAATGCTGTCCATTGAGGCCTTAGCCTCAGCTGCTTCGTTTTTATTTGAGTTGTTATTAGGTGTCTGTTCGTCAGTGAATGGTAAGTCATCATTAGTCATAAGCTTATCAATTGACGGTAAGTCCTCGTTAGTTGCAAGCTCATCACTTAACGGTTCACTGTCTGTATAGCTGCTATGATTGCCATCGAAAAGTTCATTCAGATTATAAGACTTTGCAGTGATAGCATCATTATCGGTATTGATATTGGCGGTATCTTCCTTAGATGGAATATCTGCTACTACCTGATACTTGATGTTTTTCCTTCTCTGGACAGCCTGTTTGCAAAAATTCACATTGAATCTGCGTACAGCGTATCCCTTATCTTTCCAGAACCTTACAGCAGGGTCATAGCCTGTGTCGTTGCTCATTATGATGTACTCATCAGCACCGGTCTCGGCTGACGCAGCATCACATTCGTTTTCACTGCAGGCACCGCCGCATCCCATCAGATAACCCATATAGGATACCAGCTGAAAATCAAGGGCATTCGTTCCCTCATAGCATTCCTCAAATCGTATATTTATTTTATTGTTTTCAATAAGTCTGATGACTGACATGTATGACATGTGAGGTGATTTTTTTGTGTAAAAAACTACGATTTCATCATCCTCATCTGCCATATCAAACAGCATCAGCCAGTTGTCGTTGACATTTTCGCTGTCTACTAAAAAGTGTCTGATAATAATCACCATTAATCCGGATAAAGGTATTGTAGCATGAGTATGAGAAAATGGCAAATAATCCGGATTTTAAGTAAATGTTAACAATACAAAGAGTGCAACATATGATATAATTTTAATATATCTTGAAAATGAAGGGGGAATAGAGTTGGCAGATATTGAAATAAATAAATCAGATATTGATGAAGTTAATGATGTGGTACAAGAAACAGATGAAGAAGCATATGCGTTGGATTCTGAATTTACAGAGGAAAAGGAATATAAAACAGTACAGAAATATGAGCTTGTGACGATTCTGTCGTATCTTATAGGTGTCAGAAATGAGATACTTGATCATATGTGCAGTGATGAGTATGTGGAGCTTTTAAACAGCTTAAGAGAAAATAAAAATGCGAGGATACTCAGATATCTGTGTAAGGCGCGTACAGGTCTGCTGCGCAACTATAAAAAAACAGACAATGAAATAAAATATAATCTGGGTAATATAAACAGGATGGAGTGGTTTGATGCAGAGAATATAAATAAGCTTGAGAGCTGGGAAGTGCATATTATATTGTATAATTCATCGGCTGACAAGTATTGCGTACATATTAACAAGCTGATAAATGAGCACGTGGATGCATGTAAAAAGCTTTTCCCGGACTGGATAAAATGGGAGTATATCAGGGATTTGTTTGTCATAGCGGATTATGAAAAGCCAAAGAAGCTAAAGGCAGAGTTTACTGTCTATAAAGAGCACAGAAAAGAGTATCCATATGGGATGTATATCCACTGGCGCCCGGATGGCAGGGGAAATCTGCTCAATTCTGACGGAAGGATTTTAAAGACAATATACAGACAGCATGGTGATTATTTCAATGACGGTTCAAAATACAGGGATGCAGTGGAAGATACAAAGGAAAATATATATGAGTTTATCCGTGAAAGCATGCGTGTTGTGATAGTTGTGGATTGTGAAAATTCTGATGTATACAAGCTGTATGGAGTATTAAAAAACTTAAATTCTGAGCAAATGTCCAAAATAGAAAAAATTATACTCTATGATGATTATCATACATCCTGTGGATGGGACTGGCTGGAAAAATTCATACATATCCCTGTATTCCATGAGGAGGTGGAGCGTGTGACAGACCGAAAGTCGCTTGTTGATATAAAGATGACTGCGGGAGTGTGTGAGGCGTATTATAAGGACAACATAGACTCGTTTATTTTGTGCTCAAGTGATTCGGATTACTGGGGACTTATTTCATCTGTAAAGGATGCTCATTTCCTCGTGATGTACGAATATAGCAAGTGCGGACAGTCAATCAAGGATGCACTTACAAAACGATGTATTTTTCACTGTTCAATAGACGATTTCTATACAGGAAATGCAAGTGATTTAAAGAAAAAAGTCATGATAAGTGAATTGAAAAATCTGACAAATGATATTGTCGGAAAAAATGGCTGGGAGATGACAAGACAGATATACGAGAGGACTAAAATTACATCGACAGAGCGAGAAATGAAGGATTTTTACAATAAATATGTTAAGTCATTGAGGTTAAAAATTAATGAGGACGGAGTATTCGAGATTGTGGTAAATGAATATTGAGTATGAAAACTGATTTTTGAAAAAGATATTTGTAAAATTATCTGAAACTTATTTACGTAATTTTTGCCGGTCACACATGTATTGTGTGAAGGTTAAGCATTATTTAGCGGAAAGAGTGGGAAAGTATGATGAAACCGATGCTTGAAATATGCTGTGGCAGCTTTTCGGATGTGAAAACAGCATATGAAAATGGTGCAGACAGGGTTGAGCTGAACAGTGCTCTATACATGGGCGGGCTCACACCTACACTTGCCAATTTAATATATGCAAAGGAAAAATGCAATATACCGGTAGTGGCAATGGTTCGTCCAAGGGGCGGCGGATTTTGCTATTCGGATGAAGAATACGACACTATGCTTATGGATGCAAAAATTCTTTTAGAGCATGGAGCAGATGGCATTGCGTTTGGATTTCTGACAAAAGAAAAGGTGCTTGATGAAAAGCGCACTAAGGAAATGATAGAGCTCGTTCATGAGTATGGCAGGGAGGCTGTGTTTCACCGCGCCTTTGACTGCATAGATAATCAGGACAGTGCAGCGGAGAAGCTTATTAGGCTTGGCGCAGATCGTATCCTTACAAGCGGTGGCGCAGCAAATGTATGGGATGGCAGAAAACAGCTTAAGCATCTTCAAAATCAATATGGAAAAGATATTACGATTCTGGCAGGAAGCGGCGTGAATGATACCAATGTGAGATCACTTATCGAATACACGGGTATTACGCAGGTGCACAGCTCGTGTGGCGCATGGAAGTGTGATGTGACAGCATCGTGTAAAGAGGTGGATTTTTCGTATGATGAAATGATGAAGAACTGCTATCAGTGTGCGGATGCAGGTAAGGTTAGGAAGCTTGTGGAAAAATTATTTTTGTCCCCAACAACCAAATCCATTTGACATTTTTGGTACACAGGAATAAAATAATATCGTTGATTTTGCATTTTGTTGACTGTATTCCGACATGATGCTACTATTTGTTCGTAAACAACAAACAGCAGATAAATAATGACATGAGGTTTTAGCAAAGGCGCTAAGGTTGTATTCCTTAGTGCCTTTTTTAGCCGGGATATGCATGGCTAAAAGCTATGAATACTTAGGTCATATGGAAAAGAGGAATACAGTATGAGCAGCACAAAATTATTTAAAAACGTAAGGCTTAAGGGCCAAAAGGAGCTTACTTCAATTCTTGTGGAGGATGGAGTATTTAAGAGGATTGCGGCAGATTTACCGGAGCAGGCAGGCTGCGAGGTCATTGATTTGCAGGGACAGCTTGTCATTCCACCGTATGTTGATCCGCATATGCATCTGGACTATGTATTTACTGCAGGTCTGGGCGAGGAGAATGGCTCAGGAACCTTGTTTGAGGGCATTCAGCGCTGGAGCGAGTCAAAGGGACATATGACAGTGGAGCAGATGAAGGAGCGCATATATAGTGGTATCAGGAAAGAAATGTTGAATGGTGTGCAGGCAATCAGGACACATATTGATGTCACAGACCCGACGTTTACAGGGCTTAAGGCTGCTCTTGAGGTGAGAGATGAGGTAAAGGATATTCTGGATTTGCAGATTGTGGCTTTTCCGCAGGAGGGCATGTATGCGTACAAGGGTGGTGATGAGCTTGTAGAGGAGGCTCTCAAGATGGGAGCTGACTGTGTCGGCGCTATACCACACTTTGAGCTGGCCAGGGAATTTGGCGAGAAGTCAGTACACAAGGCTATCGAGCTTGCAGTAAAATACGATAAGCTGGTCGACGCACATTGTGATGAGACCGATGATACTCAGAGTCGTTTCCTTGAGCTTTTGAATGCACTTGCCCTGATGGAGGGAATCGGCACCAGGACTACGGCGAGCCATACATGTTCATTCGGCTCAGCGGACAACAGCTATGCCTTCAGGATGATGAAGCTCTTCAAGAAGTCAGGTATCAATTTCATTTCATGCCCTACAGAGAATGTATATCTTGAGGGACGTCAGGATACTTATCCAAAGAGAAGGGGAATCACAAGGGTTAAGGAGCTGTATGACAATGGTATCAATGTCTGCTTTGCACAGGATTCCATGTCAGACCCATGGTATCCGCTTGGCAACGGCAATATGATGATGATTCTCGACCATGGCATTCATCTGGCTCAGATGATGTCTCCGGAGGAGATTACAAATGATTTAGACCTTGTTACCACAAATGGAGCCATCACCATGAGTATTACAGATCGCTATGGTATCGAGGAGGGGAAGCCTGCCAACTTTATCGTGCTCGATGCAAAATCAGAATTTGAGGCAATATGTGAGAGAGCAGGAATCACTGCTTCTGTCAGACACGGTGAGTATTTATTTGAAAAAATCCCGGCAAAGGTTACAGGAGCAATCGACCTGCTGAAATAAGAGGTAATAATTCATGTTTCAGTGCAAGGATTTACTTTCGCTTACGACTTTGTCGCAGGCGAAGGTTATCGCCGGAAAAGGCGGTATGGAAAAAGGCATCAGGTGGTCTTATAAGGCAGAAAATATCAACTTTGAGAAATGGGTGCGGGGAAAGGAGCTTCTTATAGTGAGCAGCCCTGTCACACAGAGAAAGAATTTTGATTTGTACAAGACAATAAAGAAAGCGATAGAGCTTCAAATGTCATGTGCCCTTCTGCTGGTTGGAGAAAGCTATGTGACGCAGATAGATGATAAGGTAATTGATTTAGCGGAAAAGAATGATTTTCCGCTTTTTACCATGCCCTGGGATGTGCCGCTTTTGGACTTTTTTGAGGAGCTGGGGCATGCGATTTCATATCTGGACGATAGAAAGGATATAGAGGACAGTCTGCTTGCCGAGATTATTTTTGGAAACAGTATTAATACGACAAGCATAGAGCAGAAGTGCATACAGATGGGGTATGAGAAAAGTGTGCTTAAGCAGGTGTTTGTACTGCATATAGCAGGCAATATAATAAACAATGATCAGATAAGAAGCTATGCGCAGACCTTAAAGGATTATTTCAAGACTGCTGATTATCAGGCGATTGTATCATGCTATGGAGACAGAATAATCGGTTTCATGAATGACTGCACGGACAAAAGAGATGTAATTGTGGATATTTTCACGAAATTTGATGCTTTTTTGAAAAATGAGTACAGTGATATACGCTATACACTTAACATAGGTGAAAAATGCGATAATATCTCAAAGCTTCAAAAGAGCTTTCATGAGACATCAAAGACCAATGCCGTGCTTGAGCATATAGGCAGGACGAATGAGATTGTCTTTTATGATCAGATGGGCTTTTACAGGATGCTCATGGCATATGAGAATACCGCACCTATGAAGAGGTTTGCGGACGAGGTGCTTGGTGAGATAATCGCATATGAGAAGAAGGCCCACACGCAGCTTATGGAGACGATGTGGACATATTTTGAGTGTGACTGCAATCTGCAGAGGACTGCGGATAGGCTTTTTTCTCACAAAAATACTGTGAAGTACAGGCTGCAGAGAGTAGAACAGCTCACAGGCAGAAGCTTTGCAGACCGCTTTGACAGCCAGGAGCTGTATAATGCGCTGATGATTTATTATTATCTGCAGTGATAGAGTGATAGGACCAAGGGTGGATTTGTTACATAGAAACAAAATCGCAAAGCAGGTTTTGTTTACATGAGACGAAAATACAGCCAAATTTACGTGAGCTATTGATTTGGCAGGCAGATAAATATAATATGTGTTCAACGAAAGGCAACGGGGCCGGAGGATAAGAATCCTTCGGCCCTTTTTGCAGTATATGATGCCTGGAAAGAGAGGAATATAAAGATTATGAGCTATGGACTGATTGCAACATTGATTGTAGTGGCGATTGTCGTCGGTGCAATAACAACAAAAAAATGTGAGGCTTTCCTGATTGCAGGATCTATGGTGGGAGCAATTGTTCTCTGGAAACAGGATTTCCTGTCAAAATGGGTAAGTACACTTGAGGGTGTGATGAGTGATGAGGCATATGTCATTTTGATATGCGGACTCTTCGGAAGTCTTGTCGCTTTGCTTACTGCATCAAAAGGAAGCTTTGGTTTTACAAAGATTGTGTCAAAGCTTTGTAATTCAGAAAGAAAGACACTTTTTACCACATTTATTTTAGGAATATTGATTTTCGTGGATGATTACCTGAATGTTTTATCAATAGGAACAGCCATGAAGGGTACATACGATAAAAAGAAGGTGCCAAGAGAGGCTCTTGCATATCTGTTAGACAGCACCGGCGCTCCGGTCTGTGTACTGATTCCGTTCTCTTCATGGGCAGCGTATTTTGGAGCTGTTTTCCTCCAGCAGGATTGTGTGAAGAAGCTTGCAGGTGGAAGCCTGATGAAGACATATATGATGGCAATTCCATATTGTGTTTATCCGATTGTGGCTCTTTTAATAGTATTCCTTTTCTGTATGGGATGGTTTCCAAAGCTTGGCGGCATGAAGAAAGCATATGAGCGTGTTGCGGCTACAGGAAAGACATACAGTGATATAAGCAGAAAATACAATATAGGCTCTGAGTACGGTGAGGACGAGGGCAGAAGTGTATGGTATTTCATCATTCCGCTTGCTATACTTGTAGGTGTGGCAGTTGCAACAGGAGATCTGGTTGTGGCAGCGGTTATTGCGATAATTGTTTCTATGGTATTGTATATTGCAGGAAGGATTATGACATTCTCAGAGTTCTGGGATACATTTGTAAAGGGATTTTCGGATATGCTCCCGATTATCATTTTACTTATATCTGCACTTACATTCCAAAAGATTGCAAGTGAGATGAAGATGACAGAGTTCTTTGTAGATTTATGCAAGCCGTTTATGGCAGGAAGCGTATTCCCGATGATTACATTTATCATTGTAGGACTTCTGGCTTTCATGATTGCAAATGCATGGGGTGTATGTACACTTGTAGCACCGGTGCTTTTACCGCTTGGAGCAAGTGTCGGAGCAAATATCGTACTTGTTATGGCAGCTATTCTTTCAGGCTGCGCATTCGGAAACCATGCATGCTTCTACTGTGACACAACAGTGCTCGCATCAAACGGAGCAGGAATTGACAACCTTGAGCACGCAGGCTCACAGCTGCCGTATGTGTTTATCGGAGCAGGTGTTTCTATAATTGGTTTCCTGATTCTGGGATTTGCGATGTAGCAGCTATATTGATATGTTAAGTAACTATAATTGTGAGATGATAACCCGTCAAAAGAAAAGGAGTACAGTATGGACGATAAAAAATATGTTGTAACAATAGCAAGACAGTTTGGCAGTCTGGGACGTCCGATTGCCATGCGTATGAGCGAAAAGCTAGGTATAGAGTTTTATGACAGGGACATTGTGGAGGAGGCTGCGAAAAAGCTTAATCTTCCGGTGTCAAAAATCAATGAGATAGAGGAGAGTGCAAAGAAAAAGGTACATTCAAACAGCTTCAGAAGGATGATGTATCCGCTTGGCACACAGGCTGACGAGCTGCAGGATAAGCTCTTTGAGGCACAGCAGAATATCATCAGGTTTCTTGTGGAAAGAGAGTCATGTATTATAGTAGGACGCTGCTCGGATTTTATCCTGGCTGATGAGCCGAACCTGCTTAGAATATATATCTACGCGCCATATGAGGAGCGGGTGAAGAACTGTGTAAATGACCTGAATATGGATGAGACTGATGCCAGAAGGATGATTAAGGCTGTAGATGAGGCGAGGGATCATTATCATATGCACTATGCCGGCTTTTTGCCAAACGACCAGAGATTCAAGGAAATCATGATTGACAGCAGTATGCTCGGTACAGAAGGCACAGCCGACTATCTGGTCGATGCCGTAAAGAGAAGATTTGGACTTGAATAATACATATACAATTAAATACCGGATTGTGTTATAATAGGTCTGTCGGCAGATTCGTCGGCAGACTTTTTGTAAGGAGAGTAAAATGAGAGTATTAACAGATTTAGAGCCAAAGAACGTTTTTTCGTTTTTCGAGGATATATGCAGTATTCCTCATCCATCATACAAGGAAGAGAAAATCAGTAATTATCTGGTGGAGTTTGCAAAGGCAAGAGGCCTTGAGCATTATCAGGATGAGCTTCACAATGTGATAATCATAAAGGAAGCATCAGCTGGATATGAGGATGTGGAGCCAATCATACTGCAGGGACACATGGACATGGTTTGCGAGAAGGCGCCTGACTGTGATAAGGACATGGACGAGGAGGGCTTAGACCTTTTGATAAATGGTGATTTTATCTCGGCAAAGGGCACTACACTCGGTGGAGATGACGGTATCGCGGTGGCATATGCGCTTGCTATTTTGGACGATGACAGCCTGTCACATCCACGCCTTGAGTTTGTATGCACTGTATGCGAGGAGGTCGGCATGGAGGGTGCCACAGGCATCGATGTGTCTATGCTTAAGGGTAAGAAGCTTCTTAATATGGACAGCGAGGAGGAGGGCGTGATGCTCGCAAGCTGCGCCGGTGGATGCAGAGCCGATGTGAAGCTGCCTGTAGAGAGAGAGATAGTAAACGGAACAAAGCTCACTGTGAGCTTATCAGGTCTCACCGGCGGACACTCAGGCTCAGAGATTGATAAGGGCAGGGGCAATGCCAATACTCTTATGTCCAGACTGCTTCGCGACGCATCAGCACCTGTAGCTATAGCATCTATAGAGGGTGGCAGAAAGGATAATGCTATTCCAAGAGAGTGTACTGCACAGATTATTGCAGCACCGGATCAGGCAGAGGCAGTGAAGGCTTCGATAGAACAGGCCGCAGATGAGATTGCGGAGGAGTTTAAGGCATCTGATCCTGACCTTAAGCTTACTGTGTCAGAGGAGACTGACTGCAGTGAGTCTGCTATAAGTGCTAAGGACAGCGCAAGGGTCATCGCACTTATCGAGGCACTGCCAAACGGTATCATCAGAATGAGCAGGGAGATTGATAAGCTTGTTGAGACCTCGCTTAATCTGGGAGTTTTAAAATCAGACGATGCTGCTGTCACTTTAAGATACGCAGTCAGAAGCTCTGTCGGTGTGGCTAAAAAGAGCCTTAAGAACCAGCTTGTATGCATAGCAGGCGCTTTTGCGGCAGAGGTTACATTTGAGGGCGATTACCCTGCATGGGAGTACAAGAAGGACTCAAAGCTTCGCGAGGACATGGTTAGGATTTTTGAGGAGATGTATGGCAAAAAGCCTACAGTTGAGGCTATTCATGCCGGTGTTGAGTGCGGACTTTTAAGCGGCAAGATTGAGGGACTTGACTGCATATCAATGGGACCGGACATGTATGATATCCATACGACAGAGGAGAGGCTTTCTATATCCTCTGCAAAGAGGTCATATGAGTATATACTCAGAGTGATTGCGTGCAAATAAATAGTTATTCAAAGTTATTCAAGGCTTTTGATAAAGGAAAGAGGTGTCATATGATACCTCTTTTTAAATGCCCTGTGAAAATAGCTCAGATTGTGAAATCCGACAGACAGTGACACATCTAAAATTGAGGTGTTGCCACGCTCAAACTGTTCCACGGATTTTTCAAGCCGCACATTGTTGATATACTGCACGCAGGTCATGTTCATGTGTTTTTTGAAGAAACGCATAAAGTGGTATTCGCTGAAATAGCAAAGTCCGGCAAGCTCAGAAACCTGTATGCCTTCGGCATAGTGCATGTCGATGTAGTCGAGCACGTTTTTAAGTTTATCGGAGGACGTATTGGCACCAAAATCAGCATTTTTTTCACTGTATTGCAGCAGTAGAAATACAGCCTGAAGCAGAAATGCCTTTAGTGCCAGCTCATATCCGAATTCCTGACCGGAGTAGAGATTTGTTATGCGCATGAAGCATTTGCGAAGGGATGAATATGCAGGATGCTTCGGTGTGATCAGGTAAGGCATGGCAAACTCATGGTTGATCAGCGGAGTCAGGTATCTTGATGAGCATATATCGGTATTGTTTCCACCTAAAAAATTGATATGGAATACATACGTTTCAGAGTAAAATTCATCGCAGCCCCTTATTGAAATAGAATGCAGCAGCAGTGGCGGGATAAAGATGATATCGCCTTCCTTTGCCTCATACTCGAGCAAATCTATCTGATAGGTGCAGGAGCCCTTTGTAATAAGTGTGAGCTCTGCCTCATCATGCCAGTGTGTGGTGATGACCGGATAATCTGCTGCAAGTCTTGTTATATATTTCTGAACAGGGAAAAATACATCTCCGTGCTTTGCGTTTTCTTTCTGTCCAAGTGTAAGAGGATTATTGTTTTTCATATTGTTGTTTCTCCATAGCTTTTAAAATTATACCCTTTAAATTATGAGAGCAGTATTGTGTTATAAAATGAAAAAATATTGCAAGAATTTATACTAAACACTTTCTATAATAGCAGTATAATACATCAAGGCGAAGTGCTCAAGCTGTAAATGAGTGCAAAATTTATGATTAGATAAGAGGTACACATTATGGAGAGAAAATGGTGGCATGACAAGGTGGCATATCAGATTTATCCAAAGAGCTTTCTGGATACAAACGGTGACGGAATAGGAGATTTAAGAGGTATCATTTCAAAGCTGGATTATTTAAAATCGCTTGGAATTGACATCATATGGCTGTCTCCGATATATAAATCGCCATTTGTGGATCAGGGCTATGACATATCTGATTACTATGCGATAGCTGAAGAATTCGGCACTATGGAGGAGTTTGATGAGCTCCTTGCCGAGGCAAAGAAGCGTGATATGCACATCATCATGGATCTGGTAATAAATCACTGCTCGGATAAGCACGAATGGTTTCAAAAGGCACTTAAGGATCCGGATGGAGAGTATGCTGATTACTTTTATTTCAGAAAAGGTAAAAACGGCAATCCGCCGAGCAATTACCGCTCTTATTTTGGCGGAAGCTGCTGGGAGAAGGTGCCGGGCACGGACAAGTATTATCTGCACATGTTTGCGAAGGAGCAGCCGGATTTAAACTGGGAGAATGAAAAGCTAAGACAAAAGCTTTATGAGATGATTAACTGGTGGCTTGATAAGGGCTTGTCAGGATTTAGAATAGATGCGATAATCAATATAAAGAAAAATCTTGATTTCCCTGATTTTGAGCCGGATGCAGAGGACGGACTGGCTGCCTGCTACAAGATGGTTGAAAGTGCAGAAGGTGTCGGAGAGCTCTTAGAGGAATTAAAGAACAATACATTTAAGAAGTATGATGCATTTACGGTTGGCGAGGTATTCAATATGAAGCCTGAGGAGCTGCCGGAGTTTATCGGTGAGAATGGGCATTTTTCAACGATATTTGATTTTTGTGCACAGTGCTTAAGTGATGGAGAGCATGGCTGGTATGATGCACCGAAAATAGATTTTGACAAATGGAGAAAGACCATTCTTGGTTCACAGCTTGAGACAGAAAAGTACGGCTTTAAGGCCAATATCATAGAAAATCATGATGAGCCGAGAGGTGCCTCACGATTTTTACCAAAGCATGCTCAAAATCCTGCCGGAATAAAGATGTTAGGAACCGTCAGCGTACTGCTTCGAGGCATTCCGTTTATATACCAGGGACAGGAAATCGGTATGCAAAATGCAAAATGGAACAGTATAGATGAGTATGACGATATCAGCACAAAGGATCAGTACAAGGCAGCACTTGCAGCAGGCTTATCGAAGGAGCAGGCACTTGCAGCCTGTGGAAGGATGAGCAGGGATAATGCAAGGACACCTATGCAGTGGAGTGATGAGGCAAATGCCGGTTTTACCACAGCAAAGCCATGGCTTAAGGTCAATGAAAACTATAAGGCTATCAATGTTGCGGCGCAGGAAAAGGATCCTTCATCTGTTTTGAACTATTACAGAAGGCTTGTGGCACTCAGAAAGTCAGATGAATTTAAGGAGCTGTTCACCTACGGCAGATGTGTTCCGGCATATGAGGATACAGATGGCATCATGGCTTATTACAGAGAGGATGAAAATAAGCGCGTGCTGGTTGTGGCAAATTTTGGCAGTAAAGAGGCACAAATCAGGCTTGATGGCAGTGTGAAAAAGGTGCTTTTGTCCAACACAAATGATGCTGAAAAGAGCACTGTTTCAGTGGGAGCATCTGAGCTTAAGCTTGAAAGCTGTGAGGTTTTGGTGGTGCTTGTAAAATAGCATAATTTGATACAGCATTAAAGGAACCAGGCTGAATTTTTACAAAAAGAGACAGCTAAAAGAGATAACAAAAAGAGATAACTAAAAGAGATAATGAAGAGACAAGGAGGGCATAATGAGCAAAAACAATAACGAAAAATGGTGGAAAAAGGCGGTAGTTTACCAGATTTATCCAAAGAGCTTTCAGGATTCTAACGGAGACGGCTTTGGCGATTTACAGGGTATCATCAAAAGACTTGATTATCTTGAGACGCTTGGAATCAATGCAATCTGGCTTTCACCGGTATTTAAATCGCCGCAGGCCGACAACGGCTATGACATTTCGGATTACAGGGATATTGACCCGACATTTGGCAGTCTCGATGATATGGAGGAACTCATAAACGAGGCAAAGAAGCACAATATAAGGATTATGATGGACCTTGTCTTAAATCATTCTTCAAATGAGCACAGATGGTTCAAGGAGGCTAAAAAGGGCAAGGACAATCCATATCACGACTATTATATCTGGAGAGACGGAGAGGAAGGCGTGCCGCCAAGTGATATGAAGGCTGTTTTCGGTGGAAGCGCATGGGAATATGTGCCGGAAATCGGACAGTATTATTTCCATCAGTTTTTACCTGAGCAGCCGGACTTAAACTGGGAGAATCCAAAGGTCAGAAGAGCAATTTATGATATGATCCTCTGGTGGATGGACAAGGGAGTCGGCGGCTTCAGGCTGGATGTAATCGACCAGATAGCAAAGGAGCCGGACAAGAGAATTACAATAAACGGACCAAGGCTTCAGGAATATTTTAAGGAGCTGAGTAAGGAGACCTTCCAAAAGGGTGACCTGATTACCGTAGGTGAGGCATGGGGAGCAGACACAGAGCGTGCAAAGCTTTACAGCAATCCGGACGGCAGCGAGTTTTCCATGGTGTTCCAGTTCGAGCACATAGGGCTTGACCAGAAGGAGGGCGGCGAGAAATGGGACCTTGCACCGCTTCCGTTTAAAAAGCTCAAAAAGATAATGGCACACTGGCAGAATGAGCTCTACAACTGTGGCTGGAACAGTCTGTTCTGGGACAATCATGACCTGCCTCGTATCGTGTCAAGATGGGGCAATGACAGGGAGTACAGAGTGGAATCTGCAAAGATGCTTGCCATATTGCTGCACGGCATGCAGGGTACACCGTACATCTATCAGGGCGAGGAGCTTGGCATGACAAATGTACAGTATGATATCGAGGATTATAAGGACTGCGAAATCATAAATATGTATCATGAGCGCCTTGAAAAAGGATATTCAAAGGACGAAATCATGAAGTCCATTTATGCAAAGGGACGTGACAATGCAAGGACACCGATGCAGTGGGATGACTCGGCAAATGCCGGCTTCACCACAGGAACACCTTGGATAAAGGTAAATGACAATTACGACAAAATCAATGCCAAATCACAGGTAGATGACCCTGATTCAATCTTTAGCTGCTACAAGAAGCTTGTGCAGCTGAGAAAGGATTATCCGGTATTTGTCGATGGTAAGTTCACACTTTTACTTGAGGATGATGAGAATATTTTTGCATACAGCAGAAAGAATGAAGAAAAGACCATGATTGTTGTGTGCAATTTCTTTGACAAGGAGATACCAATGCCGCTTGCGAAGGAGTGCGAGGGCATGGAGGTGCTGATTTCAAATTATAAGGATACCTCTGATATGTCTGTGCTCAGACCTTATGAGGCAAGGATGTATATACGATAAGCAAAATATTGATACCGTCTGTTTTTATAAAGGTGTTTTATAAAAGCAGGCGGTATTATTGTATTTTTTAAAGATAATGTATATAATAAGTTACCATAAAAGCTTAAGTGAGGATGAAAGGAACGAATTCCATGTACGATATAATAATAATAGGCAGTGGTCCGGCAGGACTGTCTGCAGCGATATATGCAAAGAGAGCCAATCTGAATGTGGCAGTAGCAGAAAAAGAATATGAGGGAACAGGCCAGATAGCCGAGAGCGGAAATGTGAACAACTATCTGGGGCTTCCAAACATAAACGGATACGACCTGGGCGAGAAATTCAGGGAGCATGCAGTATCCCTGAATGTGGGATTTATCGAAAAGGAAGCAGTAGAGATAGAGGCAGTACAAAATGAGGAGTGTGCTGCGGAATCAGCAATATACAGAGTAAAATTCGATGATGACACGATAGAAGAGGCAAGAGCGCTCATCTACACCGCAGGAGCATATCCGAGAAAGGCAGGAGTGCCGGGAGAGGATGAGTATACCGGAAAGGGAGTATCCTACTGCGCAATCTGCGACGGAGCCTTCTATAAAGGAAAGACAGTCGCAGTGCTGGGCGGCGGGGATACCGCTTTGGATGATGCATTATATCTGGCAGATATATGTGAGAAGGTCTATCTGGTTCACAGGAGAGACAGCTTCCGCGGCGCACAGAGCACAGTAGAGCTCCTAAAGCAGAAAGAAAATGTAGAGCTTGTCTTAAACGAAACCGTGACTGAGATATATGGAGAAAAGAAGCCGACAGGCATAAAGCTTAAAAGCGGCAGAGAGCTCGCCTTAGACGGAGTATTCGTGGCATATGGCTCAGTACCGCAGTCAGAGCTCATAAAGAATCTGGTGCAGCTCGATGAGCGTGGATATGTAGTGGCAGGTGAGGACGGCATCACATATGCTGCAACAAAAAAAGCTGACGATGATAGAAGAATCCAGCCCGGACTATATGTGGCAGGAGATGTCCGCACCAAGACACTGCGTCAGGTGGTAACCGCAGTATCTGACGGCGCAAACGCCGCAACAACAGCCGCTGAGTATTTATTAAGGGATATTAACTGATATAACCAAATCTTATAACCATGCACAAATAATTTGTATAACTGATAGCATTGACTTTCAACCCACACGTTTGTATAATAGTCTCATCAATTCCTAGTAACACAATAGACTATGTAAGAATTAACGGGAAGAAGAAAACAATGAGATTTAATACAAGCTTACTTCATGCCGGCGTGACAAAAGAGACAAATGGCTCTACACTGCCACCGGTATACCAGACAAGCGCCTTCGAGCAGGAGAGCGCGGCAGATCTGGAAAAAATATTTGAAAACAAAGCTCCGGGCTACTGTTACACAAGAGTTGCCAATCCTACGATTACAGCCTTTGAGAACAGAATAACAAAGCTCGAGGGAGGAATAGCATCGGTAGCATGCGCATCAGGTATGGCGGCACTGATGAATACCTTCTTAAATATACTAAGCAGTGGAGATGAGCTCATCTCAAGCGCCAGCCTCTACGGTGGCACAATAGATTTGTTCCATGATCTTGAAGCCTTCGGCATCACAACCAGATATGTAGAGAACAACAACTGGCAGCAGATAGAGGACAGCATCAATGAGCATACCAGACTGATTTTTGCAGAGACTATCGGAAATCCCTGTCTGGATGTAACAGATATTGAGAAGCTTGCAGAGATAGCACACGCACATGATATACCGCTTGTAGTTGACAATACCACATCGACCGCTTACCTGATACAGGTTTTAAAGCATGGAGCTGATATAGTGGTCAATTCCTCTTCCAAATATATCAATGGAAGCAGCAATGCAATCAGCGGTATTCTGACAGACTCAGGTAAGTTCAAATGGGATAAGAACAGATATCCGGGCTTTGCAGATTATGTGAAGTATGGACCTATGGCATTCGTTGCAAAGCTGAGAAACAGTCTTTTCAGAAATATGGGTGCCTGTTTAGCTCCGGTGAATGCATACTTAAATATTATAGGACTTGAGACACTTGGGCTTAGAATGGAAAGAGAATGCTCTAATGCACTTGAGCTTGCGTCGTGGATAGAAAACAATTATCCCGACATAAAGGTTAATTATCCGGGGCTTTGGAGCAGCAAATGGCATGAAATAGCCAAAAAGCAGCTTGCAAACGGTTATGGAGCAATCCTCACAATCAGGGTGGGCAGCAAGGAAAAGGCATTTAAATTTATAGACAGCCTGACAATTCCGTACACCCTCAGCAATATCGGAGATACAAAGACACTTGTCATTCATCCGGGCTCCACAATCAGTCTTCACAGCACAGATAAGCAGAAGGAGGATGCAGGAGTATTCGAGGATCTTATAAGAGTCAGCGTGGGTATCGAGGATATAGATGACCTCAAGGAGGATTTTGCACAGGCTTTTGCAAATATAGCTGATTAAGCCTTCATATATAAAACAAAACATTAACATATTTACACAGTAAGGAGATTAAAAATGGCGGAGAAAGTTGATTACGCAGCCCTCAAAAAGGGCGGATTCATGAGACAGAAGCAAAAGGGCTGTTTCTCACTTCGACTTGCGGTTGTAGGAGGAAATCTTACAGCAGACAACATCAAAACAGTAGCAGAGGTTGCTGAGAAATACGGACACGGATATGTTCATATGACATCGCGTCAGGGTATTGAGATTCCGTTTATCAAGGTTGAGGATATCAACGAGGTAAAAGAGGAGCTTGCAAAGGGCGGTGTAGGAACAGGTGTCTGCGGACCGAGAGTACGTACTATCACAGCGTGTCAGGGCTCAGAAATCTGTCCTAGCGGATGTATCGATACATACACTCTGGCACAGGAGCTTGATGCAAGATATTTTGGAAGAGAGCTTCCGCACAAGTTCAAGTTTGGTGTCACAGGCTGTCAGAACAACTGCTTAAAGGCAGAGGAAAACGATGTCGGAATCAAGGGTGGCATGACAGTGGAGTGCAGCCATGACGATTGTATCCAGTGTGGTGTCTGTGTGAAGGCGTGCCGCGAGGGTGCACTTTCGATGGAGGATGGCAGGATTGTCATCGACAGAGACAAATGTAACAACTGTGCGCGCTGCGTAAAGAGCTGTCCGACAGATGCATGGAAGGGAACTCCGGGATATATCGTATCGTTTGGAGGACTTTTCGGAAACCATATATACAAGGGAGAGCAGCTTCTTCCGATTATCCGCGATAAGGAGACTCTTTTCAGAGTGACAGATGCAGCGATTAGCTTCTTTGAGAAGTATGCAAACGGCGGTGAGCGTTTCAGACTTACTCTTCAGAGAGTGGGCGAGGAAGAGTTCAAAAAAGAGATTCAGGCAGCATACGAGGGTAAATAATTTCCGTGTACAGCAGGAAATATCCGGCATGCATAAAACAATAACGATTACAGCATGATAAATACAGAGTATAGGAAGGGAGATGCAAAATGGCAGATATAGCATTCGACGATCAGGTAGATATAACTGACAAGGTTTGCCCTCTTACATTTGTAAAGGCAAAGGTAGCAATAGAGGAATTAGATGACGGTGAGGTGCTTGCAATCCGTATGAATGACGGAGAGCCTGTACAGAATGTTCCAAGAAGCATGAAGGAAGAGGGACACAAGATACTTAAGCTTGAGGACAACGAGGACGGAACATACACTCTTTACGTCAGAAAGGTTGAGGACTAATCATGGCAGCAAGAATTTCAAAGGCTGATTTCGATGAAAAAGTATTAAAAAGCAAGCTTCCGGTAATTGTTGATTTTTACTCGGATTCATGTGTGGCCTGCAAGAAGCTGGCGCCGGTTCTCGGAGATATCGAGGATGATTATGAGGATAAGCTTCATGTATACAAGGTCAACACAAATTTTGACGGAGAGCTCGCTGATGAGTATGAGGTGACTGCAAACCCGACACTGCTTTTCATAAAGGACGCAGAAGTCCTAGACAGAAAGGTCGGCGCACAAAAGCCAGCCGATTTGAAGGCATGGGTTGAAGCATTATTATAGTCTTTAGATTATCATATGAAGCAGTCTGATACAGGATAATAACACATACAGATACAAAATCTGTGACACAGGAGGAAATAAAATGACTATCACAGTAGCAGGAGAGAAGAAAGAATATAAGGATGGACTTACATTACCGGAGCTTATCGAGCTTGAGAATGTAGATATGCCTGAGTATGTAACAGTTTCAATAAATGAGGAATTTGTTGCCACAGAGGATAAGCCAAAGACAGTGCTTAAGGATGGCGACAATGTAGAGTTCCTTTACTTCATGGGAGGTGGATGCTAATGGCAATGACTGATGAGCAGATCGAGCGCTATTCACGCCACATTATCCTTAATGAGGTGGGCGTTAAAGGTCAGAAGAAATTATTAAAGGGCAAGGTGCTTATTATCGGTGCCGGCGGACTCGGAGCTCCGGCAGCAATGTATCTTGCAGCAGCAGGAGTTGGCACAATCGGTATTGTGGACGCGGATGAGGTAGATTTATCCAACCTGCAGAGACAGATTATCCACGGAACAGCCGATGTGGGAAAAGCCAAGGTGAAGTCAGCAAAAGAGACAATGAACGCCATGAACCCGGACGTTCAGGTTAATACATACCGTATGTTTGTAGATGCGTCAAACATCAGAGAGCTTATCAGGGACTATGATTTCATCATCGATGGAACTGACAATTTCCCGGCAAAGTTCTTAATAAACGATGCATGTGTGCTTGAGAAAAAACCGTTTTCACATGCCGGAATCATCCGTTTCAAGGGTCAGCTCATGACATATGTGCCGGGAGAGGGACCTTGCTACAGATGTGTATTCAAGAATCCACCACCAAAGGATGCAGTGCCTACATGTAAGCAGGCAGGAGTCATCGGAGCTATGGGCGGAGTAATCGGTTCACTCCAGGCTATGGAGGCTATCAAGTATTTAATCGGTGTGGGAGATCTCCTCACAGGATATCTGCTCACATATGATGCACTTACAATGGAGTTCCACAAGATTAAGCTTCCAAAGGATACACACAACTGTGCAGTCTGTGGAGACCACCCGACCATTCTTGAGCCAATCGACTACGAGCAGGAGGTCTGCGAGGAGACAGCGGGCAGATTTGATGCACCTCGTACACAGGAATAAAAAGACAGCAAGGAAAGGAACGATATGAGTATCATAAGAATGAAATATCCGTTTCTGGATGAAATAGCAAAATATGCTAAAGAGCATCTGCCGGAGGAGGCATGCGGTCTGATAGCAGGCAGTGAGGACGAAAACGGTCGTCTCATCACAAAGGTATATTACCTGACCAATACAGACCATGCCGAGGATCATTTTACAATGGATCCAAAGGAACAACTGGCAGCCATAAAGGACATGAGAGCAAACGGCCTCAAGCCGCTTGGCAACTGGCACTCACACCCGTCGAGCCCGTCAAGGCCTTCGGACGAGGACATAAAGCTTGCATATGATCCGAATGCGAGCTATATGATAATGTCGCTTATGGCAGAAAATCCTGTAATCAACTCGTTTCATATCGAGGGTGGACAGGTCACGAAAGAGGATTTACGAATATATTCTGATGAATATTACTTCTAAATCATATGTTAATGTTTTGAGTAGCAGCGAAAGCTGCGAAGAAAAGTCAGCTTCATCGAAGATGGCTTTTCTTTTTTAGAGAAAGATGTTATTATAGCATGTATATTTAATAAGACGAAAGAGCAAGTGAAAATGAAATTAAAGACAAAGGAACTTACAACATGTGCACTTTTTGCGGCACTTATAGCAGTTGGAGCATTTATCAAAATTGATATTCCGCTTCCTATGTACACCATGCATTTTACATTACAGTGGTTCTTTGTGCTGATGGCGGGATTTCTGCTCGGGGCAAAGCTGGCATCGCTTAGCGTGATAGTGTATTTGTGCATCGGACTGGTGGGAGTGCCGGTATTTGCGGCAGGCGGTGGTCCTACATACATTTTAAGACCGGGCTTTGGATTCCTCTTAGGCTTTGTGCTTGCAGCATTTTTAATCGGAGCTATCACAGAAAAGCTTAAAAAGAACAATGTGTTTACACTTATTATTCCGGCAACGGTCGGACTGGTGGCATATTATACAGTTGGTGCAATATACTTTTACTGCATGAAGAATTTCTATGCGGCAACACCTGTAAGCTGGGGCATCGTAATAGTGGATTACTGCCTGATAACTGTTGCACCGGACTTTATATTATGCGTATCGGCAGCAGTATTTTCTGCCAAGCTTCGTCCTGTTTTTGCGGGAATATTAAACGGATACAGTGTAAAGAATAAGGCAGGAAATAAAGCATAAGGCGTGTAATGAAGCATGAAATAAAGCATGAAATAAAGCATGGGTATAGTATTACAGGGAGATAAAAATGGCGTATTTTCCGATGTTTGTGGATATGACGGAAAGAGAGTGTCTGATTGTTGGCGGTGGAAATGTGGCATACCGCAAGGTGATGGTAATGCTGGATTTTGGCGCGAAGGTCACAGTTGTGGCAGAGGATATATGTGAAGAGCTGAGAACTCTTATAGCTGATGATAGAGCAAATAAGGGCAGCTTCGGCTTAGATGCAGCAAACAAAGAAGGCAGTCAGGTGGAGTCAGATGCAGCCGACAGAATTACGATTATAAAAAGAAAGTTTAATCAAAAAGACTGTGACGGCATGGAAATGGTTATCGCTGCCACTGATGACAATGCTCTTAATCATGAGATTGCAGAGTATTGTAAAGCTAAGGGCATCATGGTAAATGCGGTCGATCAGAAGGCTGATTGCAGCTTTATTTTTCCGTCATACATAAAGGAAAAGAATCTTGTAGCGGCATTTTCAAGCGGAGGAAACAGCCCTGTGCTGACTCAGTATCTGAAGGGCAAAGAGAAGGAGATTCTTACTCCGTTTCTTGGTGAGCTGAACGAATACATGGGACAGATCCGCGAAAAAGTAATAGCGGAATACGACACGGAAGCCGAGAGAAAGCGTGTGTTTAAGGAAATATTGTGTGCAGCTATTGATAATGGAAGGATTCCGGAAATATAGTTTAAAGTATGGTATTAGAAATTTGCAGATACTGTATATTTATAAATGGAAAATGGCATGATCCGTAGGAGAGTAAAATGAGGTATTTAATAGGAACGAGAGGCTCAAAGCTTGCGCTCGTTCAGACTGATTATGTGATAGATAAGTTAAAAAGAGCATATCCGGATGATGATTTTGAGGCTGTTATCATAAAGACAACAGGTGACATAGAGCAGAAAAAGGCACTTGATAAGATTGGTTCAAAGGGTATCTTTGTAAAGGAGATAGAGGATGAGCTTTTATCGGGAAAGATTCATATGGCAGTCCATTCCATGAAGGATATGCCTGATGAACCGGCAGCAGGGCTTACATTTGCAAAGGCATGGGAACGCGAGGATCCAAGGGATGTTTTGGTGCTTAAAAATGCGGCTTCACTGGATAAGCTTCCTCATGGTGCCGTGATAGGAACCGGAAGCAAGCGCAGAAAGTATCAGCTTTTAAAGCTGCGTCCTGACCTTAAGGTGGTCGGAATACGTGGAAATATCGATACGAGGCTTCGTAAGCTCTATGATGGTGAAATTATATATGAAGAGGTTGCCGATAATACTGTAAATAACAATGAGATAGCTAACGAAAAACAGAATAAGTATAACGAATATAGGCTGGATGGAATCGTACTTGCAGCGGCGGGAATAAAGCGTATCGGAAGAGAGTCTGAGATCACACAGTACTTTTCGGAGGATGATATGATTCCGGCTCCGGCACAGGGCACACTGGCGCTTGAGCTACGTGCTGACAATGCTAAGCTGATGGCAAAGCTTGATGCTTTGTCAGATGAGAAAACCAATCTGTGCGCAGGCCTTGAGAGAGAATTTTTAAAGCAAATCGGCGGAAACTGTCATCTGCCTGTGGCGGCATACTGCGATATTGTAAGTGAAAAAGACAGTAGACTCAGGCTTCTTGCTATGTTTGGCTCAGAGGATGGAAAACAGCTTGCAAGGACCAAGCAGATTTTTGATATGACAGCGGACATAAATGATATTGTGGAGCGTGCAGTATGCGATATCCAGTATCAATTGGAAATTGGCTAAGATTTATGATATTTAAATTGATTTTTAGTTTATATACAGACTGCCGATATAACAAGTGGCTTATTGAAAAGATATCAAGTCATAATTTTAATAGATAATAATTTAGTAGAGAAATAATTAGGAAAATCATGAGAGAAAACACAGGAAAAGTAGTATTAGTTGGAGCAGGACCGGGAGATACGGGCCTGCTCACTTTAAAAGGAGAAAAATATATAAAACAGGCGGATTGTCTGGTGTATGACAGACTATCGTCACCACAGCTTCTTTCAATGGCAAAGGCAGGCTGTGAGCTTATTTATGTGGGAAAGGAAAATCACAAGCATGTCATGAGGCAGGATGCCATAAATGAGCTTTTATACGAGAAATCAAAATGTCATGAGCTTGTAGTCCGATTAAAGGGTGGAGATCCGTATGTTTTCGGAAGAGGCGGAGAGGAAGCACTCTATCTGGTGGAAAGAAATGTGGATGTAGAAGTGGTGCCGGGTGTCAGTTCATCGGTTGCAGCGCTTGCTGCTGCCGGAATACCTATCACGCACAGAGGCATAGCAAAAGGCTTTCAGGTCATCACTGCGCACAGCAGAAAGGATGAGGAGGCAGATATAGACTATTCCCTCCTTACAGATGAGACAATCACATGCGTATTTTTGATGGGACTTGCGCATGTAAAGAGCATTGCAGCAGGACTCATAAAGGCAGGGCGAAGAGCGGATACTCCGGCGGCAGTTATATCAAACGGCACGCTTGCCGCACAGCGCAAATGTATAGGAACGCTTGCGGATATCGGAGAAAAAATCGAGAAGGCAAAGCTTACATCCCCGGCAATAATCGTTGTGGGAGATGTGGTTTCACTGAATGACAGGCTTGATTTCTTTGAAAAAAGACCGCTGTTTGGAAAAAAAATCACAGTGCCGTATATCGAGACGATGGCCGGAACAAACGAATTGATAGCAAAATTACAGCAGCTTGGAGCAGATGTCACGCCTGTTAAGACAGGCATAATAAAACCGATAATAATTCCTGATTTTATTAATAAAATAAAATCGGCTGACTGGATACTTTTTACAAGCAAAAACGGTGTGAAATCATTTTTCTATAATCTGGATTTGGCAGGGGCAGACATCAGGCTGATAGCAAATGCAAGGTTTGCAGTAGTGGGAAAAGCTACAGAAAAAGAGCTTGCAAAGCACCATATAAAGGCAGATGTTATTCCTATGGAACAGACCGGAAAAGGATTGGCAGATGCAATGAAATTATGTATGCCGTATGCCTATGGGGGATGTGATGATAATATATCGGATAAAATGTGTAAAGTCTGCATTTTCTCGGCAAAGGAGGCTTCACATGACCTTGAGGCAGGGCTTAAAGGTATTTGCGAATTAGAAAAAATTGATGCATATGTAAACGAGCAGGCATATGAGAGTATTCCTGAAAGCATTGGAAACAGTATAAGCGAGGTTGTTTTTACCAGTGCATCAAATGTGGAAAGATTTTTTGGTATGCTACCGGAGAATACATGCGTAGAAACAGCATACTCGATAGGTGAAAAAACGACAGCCGCATTAGAGCAGTACAATGTCGGAAAGGTACTACAAGCTGATGACAGCAGCTATGAGGCACTGGTAGACAAAATATATAACAAAAGAGTTTATAAAGCGTAAGAATTTATGGTGACAAAAGTTATATAATCTGAATTTGTCAAAACGCGCCAAATGTAATATACTATATCCAACTGAAACATTAACATCATAAAGGAGAAGCACAATGAAAGAATACAGTATAGGTACAAAGTGTGTACAGGCAGGCTATGAAGCCGGAAACGGAGAACCGAGACAGATTCCGATTATCCAGTCAACTACATTCAAATACGACACAAGCGAGGATATGGGAAAGCTTTTTGACCTCGAGGCAGAGGGCTATTTCTACAGCAGACTGCAGAATCCAACCTGTGACACAGTAGCAAGAAAAATCGCAGCTATGGAGGGTGGCACTGCTGCCATGCTCACATCATCAGGACAGGCAGCCAATTTCTATGCCATGTTCAACATATGTGAGTGCGGAGACCATATCGTGGCATCATCATCCATCTATGGAGGCACCTTCAACCTCATCGCGGTAACTATGGCAAAGATGGGTATTACAGCTACATTCGTATCTCCTGATGCTACAGAGGAGGAGCTGAATGCAGCATTCAGACCGAACACAAAGCTTATGTTTGGTGAGACTATTGCCAATCCTGCGCTTACGGTGCTTGATATAGAGCTTTTTGCAAAGGTGGCACACGAGCACGGAGTACCGCTTATAGTGGACAATACCTTCCCGACACCTGTAAACTGCAGACCTATTGAGTGGGGCGCAGATATCGTCACACACTCAACAACAAAGTACATGGATGGACACGGAGCTACACTCGGCGGAGCAATCGTAGACAGCGGCAAATTCGACTGGATGGCACATGCAGATAAATATCCGGGACTCTGCACACCTGATGACAGCTATCATGGCATCAAATATGCAGAGAAATTCGGCAAGGAGGGTGCGTTCATCACCAAATGTACAGCACAGCTCATGCGTGATTTCGGTTCTATGCAGTCACCACAGAATGCATTTATGCTGAATCTTGGTCTTGAGTCACTTCATGTGCGTATGCCAAAGCATGTGGAAAACGGACAGGCAGTGGCAGAGTTTTTGGAAAATCATCCAAAGGTTGCCTATGTAAACTACTCAGGGCTTCCTTCAAACAAATACTATGAGAGAGCACAGAAGTATCTTCCAAACGGAGGCTGCGGAGTCGTATCCTTTGGCTTAAAGGGCGGCAGAGAGGCAGCGTCTGCGTTTATGAAGGCTTTAAAGCTTGGCGCAATCGAGACACATGTGGCAGATGCGAGAACCTGCTGCTTAAATCCTGCAACAAGCACACATCGTCAGATGAATGATGAGCAGCTTAAGGAGGCAGGAGTACCGGCAGAGCTTATCAGAATAAGCTTAGGACTTGAGGACAAGGTGGATTTGATTGCAGATATCTCAAACGCACTCGATGCCATAAAATAATACATATATTCATAAAATACACAAAAAGAACAAAATTAGTAAAAACAAAACTTTACGAAATGGCTTACTAATGATATAGTAGTGGTAGATATGAAAGAGTTTTGATAATTATTTTTTGTGGGAATTATTATGAGTAACAGATTTGATGATGAAAATAATATAGAGATGGATATAAAGACCGCATTCGCATCCTGGGGGAAGTACGTTTTTAAGTACTTTCCGCAGGATGGCTGTTTGAGGTCTTTTTTATCAGAGGATTCATTAGAAGACTCAAAAGAGAAAACTGTGGATATTATAAACAATCCGTTTATAGACAGCCTGGTTGACAGGGATAATTTGCTGAAGGCGGTTGACCGTATTGCAGCGGGAGAAAAATTTGCCACTGTAGTACTACATGCAAAGGAAGGGACAGATACCTACAGGATATCATTCAAGTCGATTTGCTTTGATGATGATGGCAGAACAGTTGAGGCAATAGGGCTTGCCGAGCAGCTTGATGACCGTCTCAACGAGAGTGAGATGGTGAATGCTTTAGGCAGCAACTTCAACAGTATCTACTATATAGATGTAGACAACAACAAGATGTACCCGTACAGGATGAATCCTTCTGTCCATGCTATGTTTGGAGAAGCGCTTGAAGCAAAACCGGGCTATCAGGAGATGATGGAAAAGTATGTAAATGCTATTGTCTTAGAGGAGGATAAGCTTCACATGCTTTTAGAGACATCAATTAATAATCTGCGCAGGCAGTTTTTGATAAAGGATACCTATCAGCATGATTACCGCATCGTGAGAGATGGACATGTACAGTATTGCAGAGCCAAGTTTGTCAATGTGTCGGGTGTTGGAGAGCTGCACAAGATGATAGCTGGCTTTTCGGATATAAGCCCGGAGAAGCAAAGAGAGCTTGAGCGTATAGCGTACGTGGATACAGTGACCGGAGGCAACAACTACGAGAGCTTTAAAAAGAAGCTGCGTGACAGAAATGTATCAGGGTATCTGATTTCCATGGATATTCACTCCTTCAAGATAGTAAACTCCATCTGTGGTGTGGCAAAGGGCGATGAGGCACTCAGATGGATTTCTGAAAACATACGCGGTGTCGTAGGACATAATGACATATCAGGTCATATAAATGCAGACAGATTTGTTATTTTCTGTGCGGACGACAAGATAAATAAGGTTATCAGAAAGATAGAGACCATCAATTTACAGCTCATTAAGATCTCAGAATCCTTAAAGATTCCAAAGATTCAGCCATACTTTGGTGTGACAAAATGGGAGCCGGGCAAAAAGGTTGAGGAAGCCTACAGCGAGGCCAACTTTGCCAAGAATCGTATCAAGGAGCGAAAGGACGTGCTCTATCAGATATACAGTCAGGCCGATACAGAAAGAATTGTCGAAGAAAAGCAGATGGAGGATAACTTCTATAGGGATTTAAAAGACAATCGTTTTGAGATATGGTATCAGCCAAAGTATGCTCCAAAGACCAACAAGCTGGTCGGTGCAGAGGGGCTTGTCAGGTGGAGAAGAGGAAATAATGAGATTATTCCGCCATCCAAATTTATACCGCTTTTTGAAAGAAACGGCATGATTAAGGCTCTTGATGAGTATGTGTTCCGCGAGGTGTGTACACACCAGAAACGATGGCTTGATGAGGGCAAAAAGATAGTTCCTATCTCAATCAATCTGTCCAGAGCGAGCCTGTACTTTGAGTCTGTGGTCAAAAGATATCATGATATAGCAAGAAGAATCGGTGTATACACTCATCTGGTGCCTATAGAGATTACAGAGAGTGCAGCCGTCGATAATGATGAAATCAAGAGTATTGCGGATAGGTTCCATGGCAATGGATTTCCGCTTTTGGTTGATGATTTTGGCTCAGGCTATTCATCACTTGCAACCCTCAATATGAAGTGCTTTGATACACTCAAAATCGACAAGAGCCTGATTGACTATATAGGAGATTCAAATGGTGAGAGGCTGCTTGTGCATACGATAGCGCTGGCAAAGGAGCTGGGAATCTGTGTGACTGCCGAGGGTGTTGAGCGCAGAGAGCAGGTAGAGTTTTTGAAGAATATAGACTGCGACAGTATACAGGGCTTTTATTACTCAAAGCCGCTGCCATTAGCAGAGTATGAGATGCTTTTGGAGGCATGATAAAAGAAAATATAAGCAATATAAAAGAGCCGGTCACGTGACCGGCTCTTTTGAGGGGAGTATAAATAATTAATAAGAGGTATAACATTGAAAAGATTTCTCTCTTCGCAAAATATTATAAAATAACAGCAATTAAAAAGCAATACTTTGAAACACAAAATAATATAATCTTAATAAAATGGGTTGATTCGTTAAAGAATTAAAGTACTAAAGTGCCAAAGAGCCAAGCACCGGTATAATGATTTTGGTGATTTGTCACGGTTCACATCTCATAATAAAATGAATATCATAATGTAAATTCGTATTTTGGCGTATGGATGTATGAAATTTAAAATAGTTTATGCGGATGAGCTTTATAGGGTGCAAAAAGAGATGAATGCACTGCTTATAGATATAAGAACAAGAGAGGAATACGACAGGTCGCACTGGAAAGGCGCGATCAGCATGCCGATGGATATCACAGATTCGTATGAGAGTGAACTCGATGTGTCACAGAGTGTGATTTTCTACTGCACGCATGGTGGGAGCAGCATGAAGCTTGCCAGATATCTGGGAAACCGCGGCTTTGATACAGCGACAGTCATAGGTGGATACAATGCTATGTGCGGATATCAAAAAAAGTTGCAGAAATATGGCTGAAACTATTTAAAAAAAACTAAATTTATGCAACAATATTAGATAACAATGTAAAGTACAATTATAGAAAGGCAGTTATACAATATATGGATAGATTTGAGCTTGTTGTGCCATGTCATTTTGGCCTCGAGGCAGTAGTCAAGAGGGAGATATATGATCTGGGATATGAGATAACACGTGTGGAGGACGGCAGAGTATCGTTTGAGGGTGATGCTGAGGCAATATGCAGAGCGAATATATTTTTGCGAGGTGCAGAGAGAGTATTACTTCAGGTAGGCCGTTTTAAGGCTACCACATTTGATGAGCTTTTTGAAAATGTAAAGGCTCTCCCATGGGAAAATTATATTCCAAAGGATGGCAGATTCTGGGTGAAAAAGGCTTCATCCATAAAGAGTAAGCTTTTTTCACCATCTGATATACAGTCTATCGTGAAAAAGGCTATGGTTGAGAGAATGAAGAGGTCTTATCACATTGACTGGTTCCCGGAGGATGGAGCACAGTATCCGGTAAGGGTTTTTCTGTACAAGGATGAGGTGATGGTGACACTTGATACATCGGGGGATTCCCTTCACAAGAGAGGGTACCGTCTGGCAACGAGCAAGGCACCGCTGACTGAGACACTTGCGGCATCGCTCATCATGCTTACACCATGGCATGCTGACAGAATACTTGTGGATCCGTTTTGCGGCAGCGGTACATTTCCGATAGAGGCAGCCATGATGGCAGCAAACATAGCACCCGGTATGAACAGGGAGTTTACAGCTGAGAGCTGGACCAATATCATACCAAGAAAGCTGTGGTATGAGGCTGTGCAGGAGGCTGAGGATATGATAGATAAGGATGTGCAGGTGGACATCCAGGGCTATGACATTGACCCTGATGTGGTGGCTGCAGCCAGGGAAAATGCAAAGCGTGCCGGAGTGGAGCACATGATTCATTTCCAGCAGAGGGCTGTGGCAGATCTGCATCATCCTAAGAAGTACGGATTTATTATCTCAAATCCTCCATACGGTGAGCGTCTTGAGGAAAAATCAGCACTTCCGGCACTGTATTCACAGATTGGAGAGGCTTATAAGGGGCTTGATGCATGGTCAATGTATCTGATCACGAGCTATGAGGATACAGAGCGCTATATCGGCAGAAAAGCTGACAAAAACAGGAAAATTTACAATGGTATGATAAAGACATACTTTTATCAGTTTATGGGGCCTAAGCCTCCCAAAAGGAAAAAGGATTAGCAAAGTATATGAAATATTCAAAGAGATATATTGCATTTACATTCATATTGGCACTTATTTTTGTGTCAAATTTCTACATTTATGCAAATGACAGCTCTACGCTTGGCGCGTTCAGAGGAGCACAGATAGATAATAAAGTATGGAGCCCGCTTGTGGCTTCTAATGTAAATGGCACTACCATCAGGCTTAAGATAGAAAATAAAGAGTATACGAGTGAGGATGAGCATGTGTACATGGATGAGAACAGGAATATAATGGTTCCCGTGTCAATGCTTCGCGATGCACTAAACAGCAGTGCCCATGTATACAATCAAAATGAGCTTCTGGTGGAAAAGCACAGTCTGACAGCTGATTTTAAGCTGGCAGACGACAATGGCTTTGTACAGTATAAGGGGCAGTTTTATGCAAGCTTAGACAAGCTGTCTAAGCTCTTGGATATGACCTGCAGCTTTGATACTGCGACAAATACGCTGACTATGACAGACAAATCCGAGGGTGTATCAACGGTGCCTACGAAGTACGATCTGAGGGACAGACAGCGTGTGTCACTGATAAGGGATCAGGGCAGCTATGGCACATGCTGGGCTTTTGCGGCAACAAGTGCACTCGAGTCAGCACTTATGCCGGAGGAGCAGCTTTTGTTTTCAGTGGATCATATGAGCATGAGCAATTCCTTCAATGTCAATCAGTATGACGGTGGAGAGTATACCATGGGAATGGCATATTTAGCAGCATGGCAGGGACCGGTTTATGATGCGGATGATCCTTACGGAGACGGAGTGACCCGCGATGACCTTACTGCGGTCAAGCATGTGCAGCAGATGCTCATTATAGATGGTAAGGATTATCAGGGCATAAAGGAGGCAGTTTTCAAGTATGGTGGTGTGCAGACATCGCTTTACAGTACAATATCAAGCTCCAAGACAAAGACTCCTTATTACAATAAGCAGACTAATTCATACTGTTATATGGGTCAGGACAGGCCAAATCATGATGTGGTGATAATTGGCTGGGATGACAATTACCCTAAGGAAAACTTCAATGTGGATCTGGAAGGGGACGGAGCCTTCATATGCCAGAACAGCTGGGGCAGCGGGTTTGGAGACGATGGCGTGTTCTATGTGTCATACTACGATACAAATGTAGGCACGCACAATGTTGTTTACACAGAGATTGAGGATGTGGACAATTATGATAATATTTACCAGAGTGATTTATGTGGCTGGGTAGGAAAGATGGGCTACGACAAGGAGGACATGTATGGAGCAAACATATTTACCTCACAGTCGGCTGAATCGTTAAGGGCTGCCGGCTTCTATGCTACAGCAGCTGACACCTCGTACAAGCTGTATGTGGTTAAGAATTTTGAGAATGAGTATTCTTTCAAAAATAAGACACTGGTGGCTGAGGGGTCGCTAAAAAATGCAGGCTATTACACGGTTGATTTTGATGAGCCTGTTGATGTAGAGCCTGGCGAGCGTTATGCCATTGTACTTTATATAAATACACCTGGCTCGTCTCATCCGATGGCTATAGAGTACAATTCGGGAGAAGCATACATGTCTACGGTCAATCTGGATGATGGCGAGGGCTATATCAGCTACGATGGCGTGGCATATATCAATGTAAAGGAAAAACAGGATTGTAACCTCTGTATAAAGGCCTTTTCTGATAACAGATGATATGTACAGAAATATTCTAAAGATAATAACAGTATTTTTCGTTATGCTTGCACTTATCGTGCCGGTCACGCTTGAAAAGCTTCCGGCTATAAATGAGAAGTATGATATGGCAAAAGCACTGGAGGATAATGTGCTGCAAAACTATGTCAAGGCGTCCACAGATGCAAAGCAGGAAAAGAACCCTGATGAGATACTGCAGGAGGGGGCTGGCTTTGAGGAAGATTTAAGGATAGAGCTGCCGGACGATTCAGAAGGGGAGAGGCAGAGCATATCAGTGGAAACCGATGCCCTGACACAGACTGTCTATGTGAAGCTTAAGACTGATGTGGACAATTACTTTACAAAGTATTCCATGACAGGCAGGTCAAATCATATAGACTCCATGCAGTACTACCGCAAGGGGGCAGATGGTGTGATATCTATCACTACAGACAAGCTCTATCAGGTGAAGCAGCGTATAGAGAGCGGATATCTGTATCTGAGCTTTGTCAATCTGCATGATATATACGATAAGGTAATCATAATAGATGCAGGTCACGGCGGTCGTATGACCGGTGCCGTGCGAAACGGAATAGAGGAAAAAAGCATAAATCTGGACATAGTGCTGGCGCTTAAGGAGCAGTTGGACAGCTATTCTGGTGACAAAAGGCTTGGTATATTTTATACCAGGACAACAGATACCAATCCTACACTGCAGCAGAGGGCGGCGCTTGCCAATAAGGCAGATGCGGATTTATTTATAAGCGTGCATTGCAACTCATATGAAAAGGGCAATTTCACTTCAGTTTCGGGTACACAGGTGCTATACAGCCAGTCTGATGACAGAGAGCTTGGAAGCAGGCACCTTGCACAGATTTGCATGGACAATGTGACAGCCACGACAGGAAACAGGGCATTTGGATTGCTTCCTGCGGATGACATATATATAATAAGAACAAGTGAAGCCCCGGTTGCACTTGTGGAGGTGGGCTTCATGACCAACAGGCAGGAGCTTGACAATCTGGCAAATGCAGACTACCAGAAAAAGGCGGCGCAGGGTATATACAACGCAATCATGCAGGCTTTTGATGAGGGCTACTAGCTGTACCTGGAGATTGTCTGTATAGTAATAAGAAGAAAGGAATAGATTATGACAAAAATTATATTTGCAACAGGAAATAAGGATAAGCTCAGAGAAATCAAAGAGATACTTTCAGACTGCAATGTGGATATCCGGTCAATGAAGGAAGCAGGTATCAATGTGGATATAGTGGAGGATGGAAAGACCTTTGAGGACAATGCTCTGATTAAGGCGCGTGCAATAGCGGCACACACAGATGCAATTGTTCTTGCAGATGACTCAGGACTTGAGATTGATTATTTAAATAAGGAGCCGGGTGTATATTCGGCGCGCTATATGGGAGAGGATACTTCTTATGATATAAAGAATAATAACCTTATAGAGCGTCTGGACGGAGTGCCAAAGGAGAAGCGTACAGCACGCTTTGTGTGTGCTATCGCAGCAGTACTTCCTGATGGAAAGGAGCTTGTGACCAGACAGACTATGGAGGGCTACATAGGCTGGGAGATAGCAGGTGCCAATGGATTCGGTTATGATCCTATCTTCTATTTAGATGAGTACGGCTGCTCTTCGGCAGAGCTTACTCCGCAGCAGAAGAATGCCATAAGCCATCGAGGTAAGGCTCTTCGCGCCATGAAAGAGATGCTTGTGAAGGTAATCTAGAGTATATGCACTGAATTGCAACGTATACGGATAAAAAGCCTGCCGGAAAGCTCTTTTAAGCTGACCGGCAGCCGCTTTTAAAAAAATATAAAAAAAATAAAAAAAGTTGTTGACATATTCTTCCCTTTGCTATATACTAATTCTTGCGTCACGGAAAGAACGCAAAACAAATCCTTCGGGGTGTGGCTCAGCTTGGCTAGAGCGCCTGGTTTGGGACCAGGAGGTCGCAGG
>OIYY01000339.1_pt1 | contig 34044 bp, 28 predicted proteins | sample 1588341 | NCBI WGS metagenome assembly OIYY01 (sample SAMN03283287) | human gut metagenome | biome: human-associated habitat; material: feces | host: Homo sapiens | place: Peru | collected 2012 | reverse complement strand
TAATTTATTAGAATGTTTTCGGCAGGAGCAAGCCCCTTCCCTACGAATAGTCCTATTGAATTTTTAAAACTCGGCACGGTTTAGCCACTTTATCGACAGTCTAAAATGCTCTTTCGTTTGAAAGAGCATTTAGTTTGCCTATGAGCCAATTAGAGGTTCATAGGCTTTATTTTATTCGTTTTTATTTTAGCTTAGTCGCAAGAAGCCTTAATTAATTTCTATTAATATTTAATCGGGCTTGAAGCGAGATACTTGTTAACCATAAGTGCTACTTTAAATACGATAGCGTCGTCAAATTCTCTAAGGTCAAGACCTGTAAGCTTCTTAATCTTTTCAAGTCTGTAAACAAGCGTATTTCTGTGAACGAAAAGCTTTCTTGATGTTTCCGAAACATTAAGATTATTTTCAAAGAACTTTTGAATAGTAAAAAGTGTTTCCTGGTCGAGTGAATCGATAGAACCACGCTTAAATACTTCCTTCAAAAACATTTCGCAAAGAGTGGTAGGAAGCTGATAAATAAGCCTTGCAATGCCGAGGTTTTCATAGCTGATAATAGTTTTCTCAGTGTCAAAAACTTTGCCGACTTCAAGTGCAACCTGCGCTTCTTTAAACGAATGAGCAAGTTCCTTGATACCTGTTACACAAGTGCCGATACCGATAATAGCATTGAAATAAAATTCACTCAAAAGCGTATCGTTGATTGAACGGGCGAGCTTTTCAAGGTCCTTGATGTCAACATTAGGCCTAACCTCTTTAACAAGGGCAATATCGCTTTCGTTAACATTGATAACAAAATCTTTGCTCTTATCAGGGAAAAAGTTTTGAATAATGTCAAAAACAGAAATTTCCGTTTCCTGGGTTGTCCTTATTAAAAATACAACTCTTGAAGCGTCATTATTAAAATGAAGCTCACGAGATTTGATATAAATATCACCCGGAAGAATGTTGTCCAATATTACATTTTTAACGAAGTTTGACCTGTCAAACTTTTCGTCATTGTTTTGCTTAATTTGGTCAAGGGCAACTGCGATAAGCGAAGAATAGTGGCGTGAAAGTTCGTCGGTTCCGTCAACAAATACCGCATATTCAGGACGAACGAGAACATCAAAAGTAGTATATGTTGCATTGTCAACACAAGTTTGAGCAGAATTAAACACACCCGATGTAACTACGCCTTTCCTAACTTCACCGATTAAGCCAAGCTCACTGCACGCAATAACAGTACCGGTTTCATCAACAACACCGATAGTTCTGTCAATCGCTTCTCTCATTTGATTAACTATTCCTTGAAATAATCTGTTTGGCATTATATTCACCTCTCTGTTTTATAGGCACTATGCACAAATAAAAAGTGCACAAAAAGTATAAGTCCTACTTGTTAGTATTATACAAGATGTTTAATCAATTTGCAACTATTTTACAAAAAAACTTATATATTTTTGTGCAACTTGTAACCGAGCCCTACTTTTTTCCACAATATACACTATATATTGTTAGTGATATTGTTAAAATACATATTTATTGTCACTTTTTGTCGCTTATCATCGATAATTCTTTTTCACTTATATATCGACATTCGCCCTCTTTCAGGCTTTCGTCAAGATACAAGTTGCCCATTTTTATCCTTTTAAGTTCTACAACTTTTAAACCGAAGCGTGCAAACATTCGCTTAATTTGGTGGTACATTCCCTGCTTAATTTCAACTCTTGCAGTGCAAAAATCGCCGTCTGCGGCTTCAAGCTTTGCACCCATACACTTTTCATCTTTAAGCTTCACACCGCTTTCAAACTCTTTTACAACCGTTTCGTCAAACGGCTTGTCAAGTTTTGCTATATAAGTTTTCGGAATATGATTTTTCGGCGATAAAATCGAATGTGCAAACTCACCGTCATCCGTAATAAGCATAAAACCCGTAGTATCTTTGTCAAGCCTGCCGGCAGGGAAAAGATTTTTCCTTTTCATTTCAGCAGGCAAAATATCAATCACACTCTTGTCACCCTTGCCGTCTGATGCCGATATAACACCTTTCGGCTTATTCATCATTATATATACATATTTATAATAGTATATCCTGTTTTCATCCAAAAAAAGCTCGGCGGTGTTTTCGTCAAGCTTTTTCTTTGCGTCTTTAAGTGCAACACCGTTTTCGTTTACTCTGCCGGATTTAATGAGCGATATTGCGTCTTTTCTCGATATTTGAAGTGCCGTGGCAACTATTTTGTCTAATCTTTCCATAACTTAAACTTTTGTATCAAAGCCTACCAAGTAGCCGTCGGAAGCCGAGGGGTTGCAAATATCCCCGCCGATAAGCACACCGTTTGAAACAAGCATATCGGCAATAATATGCTCGCCCTCTTTGCAGTTTGTTACGGTATATGTGTAAAGCGTGGCTTTTTGACCCTTGTAGGCACTTAAATCAAAACCTTGATTTTTTTGAATTTCATTATAATTTTTGTATACATCATTCCAGTTTGTCGGAATGGTTATCTCTTTTTTCTCATATTCTTTTGCAAGTTCAAAGCCGTATTTTTTTAAATACGCACGCCTTTCATTGTCCGTTTTAACGCTTATCGTTGTTGAAACACTTTGAATTTTCTCCGTTTTGTTTGCCGCAAAAGTAATAAGAATAACAAGTATTCCCGTCAGCGCAAGTATAATTCCGAAAATCTTTTTTGCACTGAGCTTAAATGTAAACATCTTCATAAAATCACCTGTTTAATCTTATGAAGAAAAGAAGATTAATATTATTAAATGTGAAAAATATATCGTTTGTAGGACTCAGCGCTCCCCCGCTGAAATTTTTAAATCACAATATATTCTTCTATCTTATTAAGATAAACAATATCAACCGTTGCGTCAATAACCGTACCGTCTGCTGTGTATTCCTCACTGTGAATAACACCGTCATTTCTTATATCATTAATTATTGAGCCTTTGCTAAACGGAATAAGAAGCTTAACCCTCTTTTTCGTTTGGGGGAGCGCATTTTGAATTGCCAAAAGCAAATCATCAATTCCCTCTCCTGTTTTCGCACTGATTTTGACACTTGTTTTAGCGTCGGCAAACGGAAAAGCAATGGCTGACGGCGAATGTGAAAGGTCGCACTTGTTAAACACCGTTATAACCGGAACGCTTATGTTTTCGTCAGGGAAAAGCGAAGTTAAAATGCTGTTTGTAGTGGCAATATTGTCATAACACTGCGCACTTGAAGCGTCGCACACATTAAGAATTAAATCGGCATATGTCGCTTCTTCCAAAGTCGAACGAAATGCGTCAACAAGCTGGTGCGGCAAGCGGCTGATAAAACCGACCGTATCAATAAGCATAATTTGCTGACCGTTTGGCAAAACAAGTTTTCTTGCAGTCGGATCAAGCGTTGCAAAAAGCTTATCCTCTTGCAAAACACCTGCGTCTGTAAGTTTATTCATCAGCGTCGACTTGCCTGCATTTGTATAGCCTACTATTGCAACGGATATTGCTCCGTTTTTCTTTCGCCTTTCGTGGAGCATATCTCGTCTGCTTTTTACTTTGTCAAGTTCTTCTTTAATATTTTGAATTCTGCGCCTGATATGCCTTTTGTCACTTTCAAGCTTAGTTTCACCCGGACCTCTTGTGCCGATACCGCCGCCAAGTCGTGAAAGCGAAACACCTTTGCCCGTAAGCCTCGGCAGCGAATATTTAAGCTGAGCAAGTTCAATTTGAAGCTTACCTTCTTTCGACCTTGCTCTGCCTGCAAAAATATCGAGTATAAGCGTAGTTCTGTCAATTACCCTTGTGTTCGTTTCATCTTCAAGATTCCTTATTTGAATCGGCGTAAGCTCGTCGTCGGCAATAATAAGGTCAATTTCCGAGTGTTCGCAAAAGCGTGTAATATCATACAAAAAGCCTGTGCCGACATATGTTGCAACTTCCGGCGTAGGTCTTTTTTGAACGGAAGTACCGACTACCTCAGCCCCGGCTGTTTTTGCAAGTTCCTCAAGTTCTTTCAGTGATATATCCGCATTAAACCTAGTCGTATCAACAGATATTAAAAGTGCACGCTCTTTCTTTTCATCAGTGTTGTTAATTTCCATCTTATTTACCAACAAGCTCCTGTAATACTTTATTTGCAATAGGACCTGCCGTTTGCGAACCAGAATTACCGTGCTCAACAAGAACAACAAACGCATACGGATATTCTTCGTCGTCCATAAAGCCTACAAACCACGCAGTATTGTGCGAGTCGATATTATCTATTTGGGCAGTACCCGACTTTGCACAAAGGTGAAGTCCTTTATAGTTATAATCGCCGTACTGAGTTTTAACATTATTTCTTAAAAGTTTTTTCATTTGGCTTGCCGTATCACTCGAAAGAATCGGAGTTTCCTTGGTCTTAAAACCGAGGTCAAGTGCCTTGCCTGCTTTTGTTGCAAAGCTTTCAACCATATTGATTGACACTGCTTTGCCGTCATTTGCTATTGCGCCTGCAAGCCTGAGCATTGCAACAGGAGAAACGAGCGTGTCACCCTGACCTATACCTGTCCAGCCTACATAATCGTCGGCATCGCTCTTTTCAAGGAAAAATCTTCCGGTTGAAGAAGTGATATCCCCGTTTACCGAAACTGCCGAAGTAAGGCCGAGTTCTTTAGCCGTGTCAGCAAGTTTTTCAGGACCGAGTTCAATCGCAATTTGAGCAAATGCCGAGTTGCACGATTTTGCAAGTGCCTGCTCAAAAGTGAGTTTTCCGTGCCTTGCGTTACATTCAATCGGTGTACCCGAACCCGGGTCGTATTCGCCGGTGCATCTAAATGTTCGGTCATAAATATCCGAAATATTTTCAATAGCGCAAATTGCAGTCACAATCTTAAAAGTAGAACCCGGAGTGTAAAGACCCGTCAAAAGTCTGTTTATATACGCACCCTCGTATGCTTCGTTATCGTCAAGGTCGCTCGGTTTGTTTTGAGGGTCGTAACTCGGGGTTGAAACCATAACAAGTATTTCACCCGTTTTGTAATTCATAACACCTACCGTGCCTGCCTTATAATTTGAAAGCGCTTTGTATGCAACATCGCACGCATCTGCGTCAAGTGTAAGCTGCATATCGTTACCGCTTCCGTTTTTAACAACACTGTATATGCCTGTTAAAGAATTATAACCCGTAAGCTTAGCCTTATACACATTTTGTACACCTGTAGAAATAAAGCCTTGAAGGTCGCCCACAGCGTGAAGTGTAGCTTTTCTTGTTGTGAGAGAGTCGTTATATTCTCTCTTTCCGTTATTTGTTTCGGCAAGGCTTCTGCCGTTTCGGTCGGTAATTTTGCCTGCACCGATAAGTTCACCGTTATAATAAAGATGACTGTTATACGGTTTCATAACCCAACTGTCACCGTCACTCAAAAGACTGTAGGTCATAAAACCCAAACCAAAAACAAACGCAAACACAAGTATCCAGAGGAATATACCTCTTCTTGTTATCATTTTCATTTCTTCTTAGCACCTCCGAGATAACTGTAGGTACGCACATCACTTGCCTTAATAAACGCAAGCACAAGCCAACAGCTCATAAGCGAAGTACCGCCCTGGCTTACAAAAGGAAGCGTAACACCAGTAAGCGGTAAAATATCGGTAATACCGAAAATATTGAGTGCGCACTGAAAAAGCAGCATACCTGCACCCGCAACTGCGGCGATAGAATAAAAAGTGCTTCTTGCGGCAATAGAATTCACAAGCGCCGACACCGCAATCGCAACAAATGAAAGCACAAGTACAATAGCGAAAATGTATCCCCATTCCTCGCAAATAACGCCGAAAACATCATCGGTATAAACAAGGTAATTATCAAAAAACTTTCTTATATTTCCGTTGCCTATTCCAAGACCCAAAAGACCGCCTGAAGCAATACCCGTCAAAATATGGGTTTGCTGATAGCCTTTGCCGTACGGGTCCTCCCAAATATGGCGATAAACGGAAAAACGAGCCGTAACATAAGGCTTGTACTTAATTACAATAGCACCGCCCAGACCTGCCGCAGCAACAGCCAAACCGGCTGTTTTTATATCGCCCGAATTCATAAATGCAATAATCAAAAATGTAACGAAAAAGATAAGCGCCGCACCAAAGTCACGCATAAGTATAAGTGCACCTACGCAAGCAACAGAAAAGATGATAAATCGGATAATATTCTTGCTTGTTTGTATTTTTTCAAGCGTAGCCGCACCAACAAAAATAAATGCAACTTTAACAAATTCCGACGGCTGAAGTGTAAACGAGCCTACGCTTATCCAGTTTCGTGCGCCGTATTTTTCACTGCCGAAAATAAGATTTACCGCAAGAAGCAGTATACCCGCAATCGCAACCGGCAACCTCAGTTTCATACAAAGGTCAACATCGCCGAGTATAAAAGTAAGCACCGTAAACGCAACAACACTGACTGCTAAAATGATAAGCTGTTTAAAGCAAGCGTTCGGACTTACTGAGCCGATAACGGTCAAACCTACACCCGAAAGGAAAAATGCTATAAATTCAAGTTCAAAGTTTCTTCTGTGTAAAATCACATAAAGCAGTGTAACATATACCCATTCAAGCGCAATTAAAACAACGCTTGCAGCCATCGCTTTAAGCGAAAAAGTATCATGTGCACCGGCAGCTTCAAACCCTGTAATAAGCTGAAAAACACTTAACACAAAAAGCAGTGCAAAGTTATTAATCGGCTTTATGTTTGGTATTTTTTTAGCTTTTTTTGCCATTTATCTTACTCCTTATTATTTTTCGTAGAAAACAAATACTCTGTCGCCGAATGTAATTGTATCCTCATCAAAAATGAGTTGTGGCTGAGTAATAAATCTGCCGTTAAGCTTCGTTCCGTTGTGACTGTTAAGGTCCGACAGTGCCCAACCCCTTGAAGTCAAATGTATTCTTGCGTGCTCACTGCTGACGGTATCAAGATTAATTTGAATATCAGCCTCGTTTCCTCTGCCGATAAGCACATCTTTTTTTCTCAAATAAATAGGTCTGTGAGTTTTGACATCAACCAAAACCGCATATGCTATATTACCGCTCGGTTGTTTAAGCTCCGTTGCGGCATTTCGCATTTGATTTTTCGACTGAGTTGAAACAGCTTCGGCACACAAAAATTTGAGCGGTATTGAGCCGATAGTAATTATATCTCCGTCCTCAATCGTTGCACTGCCGTTGATTTTTTTGTCGTTAATCTTAACCCCTGTTTTTGAAAAAGTATCGGTTATTACCCACTCTTTTCGCTTTTTTGCAATAACAGCGTGAAAACGGGAAACATTCGGCATAGGCAAAACAATGTCGTTAGATTTACTTTTACCGATAGATGTTTCCCAGCGGTCAATGTCAATAATCGAGCCGTTGTTTTGGTCAACAAGCTGAGCAAGCTTGTGAAGCCTCGGTCTGTTTCTGAAAAGGGATATTATGCAGGTAAAAAGAATTATTACAGCTAATATAGGCAGTACATATCTGAGCACGCCTGTAAGTAAAGTCATTATCGACTCCAAGCCGGTCACTCCTTAAATTATATATTTTAAAATTAAGTATCAAATAATTATATCAATAATATCGTTTCCAGTCAAATATTTTGGAAAATTTTAATAATTTTATAACATCATAAATTTTATTTATGCATATCAAATCAAAAACACACAGCAAAATGAATATTATCTGCCGGTTAAAGCGCAATTTACTCAAATGTTATGTTTGGTTGACAAATTTCCACGCCAAATTGGTAGGCAAAACGGCTTTGTTGTGGTATATTATGCGTAGAGGTGATGCAAATGACACTCGGTCAAAAATTATTTGAAATGCGAAAAAAAGCAGCTCTTTCGCAAGAACAGGTTGCCGAAGTTTTAGGCGTAACAAGGCAAACTGTATCAAAATGGGAAACCGACCAAACAACTCCCGACTTTGATAAAATCATTCCGATAAGTAAACTTTATAATGTAAGCGTAAATGAACTTTTCGGTGAAGAATCAAAAGAAGAACAGATAAACGAAAACATTGATAATCAAAACAGTCAGAATAATGATGACAATAATAACAATATGTCAGAACAAGAAATGTTTGAATTAAATCGCAAATACAAAAAGCGCTTTGCAATTTTACTTTCGGTTGCTATATGCCTTTACATTTTATCTGTAATTCCGTTTATAGTATTTGAAAGTACGACTTTAATGATAGTAACATTTTTCATTATGATAGCCGCCGCAACCGCAATGATAGTTTTCGGCGCTGTATCAAAACCGAAATTCGGCAAAAAGGCAGAAAACGATTTGCCGCAAAACAACTTGTATAAAAAAATTTGCAGTATTATGTCCGGCGTAATTCTTGTAATTTATCTTTTGGTAAGCTTTTTAACAGACGCTTGGTATATCACTTGGGTACTTTGGATAGTTTATGCCATTGCCTGCGAAATTGTAAAGCTGATTTTTTCACTTAAAGGAGCTGAGATAGATGAATAAAAGTAAAAAAGCAATAATCGCACTTATTTCCGTTTTAACTGCACTTGCTCTTTTTTTGGTAGGAATGATGTCTTTCGTTATTGCAGGCAAAGAAAAAATTTTCAATTCAGCCGGAGATAATATAAGCAAAATAAGCAAAACCAAGACAGTGATTTTTAATGAAAATTATAATTTGGCTGATTTTAACTCACTAAAACTTGATGTCAGCGTTGCGGATATAACATTCAATCAAAACGATACCGCCAACACGGTTACCGTTACCGTCTACGGCAAAAAAGATAACAAATTTAATGGCGAAATTAAAGACAAAACTCTTTCGCTTGACGAAACTTACGGCAGAGTAACCGTTGACTTAAAATCTCTTTTTAACAACTTTGGCATTAACGCTCTTAAAATAGTTGTCAGTGTGCCTCAAAATTTCAATTATCCGATTGACATTTCTTCAAGCGTGGGCGACATCAACTTTCAAATACCTTTTACCTCAAAACTTGATGTGGACCTTGATACCGGTAACTTCAATGCCCAAAACCTCGGCGGCAAATTTGACATAAGCACTGACACCGGTGACATTTATATAAATAATGCTTCGCCGTGTGAAAATTCAAGTGCCGAAACCGATACAGGCGATATCACTATTGAAAATATGTCAAACATAAATGTAGAATATGAAACCGATATGGGCGACGCCGCAGTTTATAATAATGACAAAAATTCAACCACAACTCTTTCCCTTTCAACCGATACGGGAGATATAAATGTAAATTAAATTTTAGTTTGCAATCGGTTGACGGCGTTGCCACATTATAAAGGCGACCACAGGTCGCCCCTACGAAAGTCTTATCATTTTAGACTATTTAAAATAGAAAAATCACCGTAGGGGCGAACTGCGTTCGCCCGCTAAACTATAATTTATCCCAACAAAAAACGACAGCCCTTTGACTGCCGTTTTTATTTTTTATAAATCAACCGTTATTTGACGGATGAGGCATATAATTATAAAGTTCAAGCGCAAGTTTGTTAATCGGAAGGGTTTGAACAAGTACCCTGCCCGGACCTGTAACAACCGTGTTAAAAAGTCCCTCGCCGCCAAAGAAAATATTTTTAGCGCCCTTGATTGTTTGAATATCCATACTGCAAGTGGCGTCCATCATAGCAAGATGACCCGTATCAAGAACAAGCTGTTCACCGGCTTGAAGATTATATTCAACAATAGAGCCGTCAAGTTCAATAAACACGATTCCCTCGCCGTCAAACTTCTGCATAATAAAACCTTCACCGCCGAAAAGACCGCCGCCAAGGCTCTTTTTAAAGTAAACAGACATATTAACACCCGGCGTTGAAGCCAAAAATGCGCTTTTTTGACAAATAATTTCCTGACCCGGATGAATTTCAATCGCACGAATATCGCCCGGGCAACAACTTGTAAACGCAATCATACCGTTACCGCCACGGCATGTGTATCTGTTTTGAAACATTTTATCCCTTGATAAAAGTCTACCTATAGCCTTTCCAAGCCCGCCGTTTGTGGTGGTTTCCATAACCATATTAGGCGTCATCCAGCTCATTCCGCCGCCCTCGGTAATCATCTGTTCACCGTCATTTAAATAGCAAATCACAGCCGGAAACGGTGCGCCTTTAATTTCGTATTGCATAACATACTCCCCTTTCGGTTATATAAAATATTAAACTGTTTTAAACTAAAATATCTATTATTTTCTGAATACATAGTATCATATATAACCCCTATATTCAATATATTTTATAACATTTATTAAAATTACATATTGAACTTGTGTTAATTAGGGTATATAATTGTTTCGTACAATTATAATAATTTATAGGAGTTATATTATGAAGACTTTTTTAGATAAAGACTTCTTACTTGAAAGTGAATATGCAAAAAAGCTTTTTCACGAATACGCTGAAAAAATGCCGATTTGCGACTATCACTGCCATTTAAGTCCAAAGGAAATTTATGAAAATAAACAACCTGAAAACATTTCAGACTTGTGGCTTTCCGGCGACCACTACAAGTGGAGAGCTATGAGGAGCTGCGGTATTGACGAAAAATATTGCACCGGCGACGCTTCACCGAAAGAAAAGTTCGAAAAATTTGCTTACACTTTGCAGTATTGCATAGGTAATCCGCTTTATCACTGGGCTCACATTGAGCTTCAAAGATATTTTGGAATTGACACTGCGCTCAATGCAAAAACTGCCGATGATATTTACGAGCGTGCAAACAAGGCTATTGCCGACGGCGATTTTGCTCCTCAAAGCCTTATTATGAAAAGTAATGTTAAAGTAGTTTGCACAACAGATGACCCTGTCGACGATTTAAAATATCATAAACTATTAAAGGATGTTGACGGTTTTGACTGTAAAGTTTTGCCTACTTTCAGACCTGACAGGGCGCTCAATATTCACCTTGACGGCTTTGCCGATTATATCAAAACACTCGGCGAGGTTGCAGGCGTTGAAATCAAAACAGTTGACGATGTTATTACTGCTCTTCTTAATCGGGTTGAATATTTCCACTCGGTAGGTTGCCGTGTATCCGACCAGGCTTTTGACTGCCCGCCGTATGCTCCGGCAAGTAAAGAGGAAGTAAACGCAATATTTAACAAAGCTATGAACGGCGAAAAACTCAGCGAGCACGAATGTGATGTTTACAAAACTCCTATAGTTATCGCCCTCGGTGAAAAGTACAGTGAACTCGGCTGGGCTATGGAAGTTCATATCGGTGCTATGCGCAATAATAACACGCTTATGTTTAACAAAATCGGCGCTGACACAGGCTTTGATTCGGTCGGTGACGACAATATTGCAAAGCCTCTTTCAAGGCTTCTTGACGCACTTAATGTTAACAATAAGCTTCCAAAAACCATTTTGTTTAACCTTAATGATAAGGACAATACTGTTCTTGCAACTATGCTCGGCAACTTTCAATCAAGCGATGCTCAGTCTAAAGTTCAGTTTGGTCCTGCTTGGTGGTTCCTTGATACGATGGACGGTATGACCGCTCAGATGAAATCGCTCGGCAATCTCGGCGTACTCGGCAAATTCGTCGGCATGGAAACGGACAGCCGTTCATTTACATCATACGGCAGGCACGAATATTTCAGAAGAATTATGTGCAACCTTATCGGCTCTTGGGTTGAAAACGGTATGTACGCTTATGATGAAGATATCCTTAAAGAAATTGTTGAGGGTATCAGCTATAACAACGCTATTAATTATTTCAATTTTGATTAACGGAGGAAAAAGTTATGAATCTCAATTTAAGACCAAAAGAAGAATGCACTTTTGATGAAATTTCACTCGGCGAAATTATGCTTCGTCTTGACCCGGGTGAAGGAAGAATAAAAACTGCCCGTTCTTTCCGTGCTTGGGAAGGCGGCGGCGAATACAATGTTGCAAGAGGTTTGCGCCGTTGCTTCGGTTTAAAAACAGGTGTCGTTACCGCTTTTGCAGATAACGAAATCGGTTATCTTCTTGAAGACCTTATTCTTCAGGGCGGCGTTGACACTTCGCTTATCAAGTGGGTAGCGTATGACGGTATCGGCAGGGATGTCAGAAACGGCATCAACTTTACAGAGCGTGGTTTTGGTATCCGTGGCGCTGTAGGTGCTTCCGACAGAGGTAATACTGCCGCTTCTAAAATCAAACCGGGCGACATTGACTGGGACTACATTTTCGGCACTCTCGGTGTTCGTTGGCTTCACACAGGCGGTATCTATGCCGCACTCAGCGAAGATTCGGCAAACACTGTTATTGAAGCAGTTAAGAAGGCTAAAGAATATGGCACAATCGTTTCTTACGACCTCAACTACCGTCCGTCACTTTGGGAAGGTATCGGCGGTCAAGCCAAGGCTCAGGAAGTTAATAAGGAAATTGCAAAATATGTTGATGTTATGATTGGTAACGAGGAAGATTTCACTGCTGCTCTCGGCTTTGAAGTTGAAGGCAACGATGCTGAACTCAAGGAACTCAACCTTGACGGTTACTACAAGATGATTGAAACAGTAACAAAGGCTTACCCTAACTTTAAGATTATCGCAACTACCCTTCGTACAGTTAAAACAGCTACAGTTAACGAGTGGAAAGCTATCTGCTGGGCAGACGGTAAGATTTACAATTCAATTCAGTATCCTGAACTTGAAATTATGGACCGTGTCGGCGGCGGCGACTCTTTCGCATCGGGTCTTATTTACGGTCTTATGACTTATGAAGACCCTCAAAAAGCTGTCAACTACGGTGTTGTTCACGGTGCGCTCGCCATGACAACCCCTGGTGATACTTCAATGGCATCGCTCAAGGAAGTTGAAGCAAAAGTTCACGGCGGCTCAGCTCGTGTTCAGCGTTAATTTATTATTGTAAAAAATATATATTCGTAGGGGTAAACTGTGTTTGCCTCAAAATTACGAAACACAGGAGATAAAAACTATGTCAAATAAAATTGAAACACTTGCAAAAATTCAAGAAGTAGGTATTGTTGCCGTTGTTCGTGCAACTTCTATTGAGCAGGCTGAAAAAATCACCGACGCTTGTATCGCCGGCGGTGTAGCTGCTATTGAACTTACCTTCACCGTTCCTCACGCAGACAAGCTTATTGAAGCTATGAGAGCTAAGTATTCAAGCGGTGAAATCATCATCGGCGCAGGCACAGTTATGGACGCCGCTACTGCTCGTATCGCTATTTTGGCCGGTGCAGAGTATATTGTTTCACCTTACTTTGACCCTGAAACAGTTAAGACTTGTAACCGTTACGGTATCCCGTCAATGCCGGGTATCTACACTCCGACAGAAGCTGTTCACGCTATGGAATGCGGTGCAGATGTGCTCAAGGTATTCCCGGGTGATATCGCTACTCCGTCATTTATTAAAGATATTCACGGCCCTATCCCTAACGCTGTTATGATGCCATCGGGCGGTGTTGATGTTGACAATGTTAAAGACTGGATAAAGGCAGGCGCAGTAGCTGTCGGCGCAGGTTCATCACTTATCAAGGGCGCTAAGACCGGCGACTACGATTTAATTACCGAAACAGGTAAGCTCTTTGTTGAAAGAATTAAAGAAGCAAGAGCAGAAATGAAAAAGTAAACATTTAAGCCACTAAAAAAGCGTAAGTCGTTTGACCTACGCTTTTCTTTTTGCCTATCGGATTAATTTTACTGTTAAATATTTCTCCAAACAACCTCTGCTTTGGTTATTATCTCTTTTAAACGGTCATTTGACTTTAATTTAAAGTCAAGCAATTCACAAAAAGAGTTGAAATAAATTTCCGTTTCCGGTTTATTTGCTTCGCAAACAGAATAAGCATTATATAAATTATCATTTCTTTCTATTGAATATTCAGTATCTTTCCATTTTATAACAATCTCCCTGCCATAAATCAAACTCTCTTTAAAATCGTTCATATTTTTATATTTAGGATATTCAAGAATATGCTCATTTTTCGTGTTCATTACCATAATCTCCTTTTTCTTAAAAACAGGAATATTTTCTTTTGTATAGTTTATCGGAGAAGAAAAATTCGGTTTACCATTTGTCCAATCTATATTGTGATCATGAGGATTTGAATGCATATGTCCCTTATTGTGATCAGAATAATGTCTTTCTCTTGTAGCCTTTCCATCTTCTCCTATTTTTGTTAATCTGCATTCACCATTTTTATCAAAAGTTTCTATTATTTCTCCCGGTTCACCCAAAAATCTTTCTGCTTCTTTACTTTTTGGTGTCCATGCCTGTTGCGGTTCAGGGTTACCTGCGCTTTGACCGTCGGTAGAACCGACACCCTTTCGTGCTGTCGGTCGTTCAACATAGCCGTAAAATGTTTTTATATAAACATCGGGATGTGCTTTGGTTAAATTGTTTGTTTTTGCATAATCAACTTCGATTACATCGCCTTTCATTTCGTCAAAAGGCTTACCGTAGCAAATAATTTTACTCGGCTTGATTCTGCTTAACATTTCGTTATAGCCAAGCATAAAAAGTGATTTTTGCTTTTTTACACCTACCGTTGAAACGGCAACTATACTACCTTTTTCAATTCCGTCAAAGCAGAAATTAAAACTTGCAAGGTCGCCCCAACGAACGGTTGTTATAACTTTTATTCCTTGCTCTTGCAAAAAAGCTCCGACCCACCTGTTTTTAAATGTGGCAAAAAGCTGCAATGCAATGGGCATTTCAACAAACATACTGAAATCAGGCGTCAAAACGGCTTTAAACCACTTCAGCTTCTCAAGCTTCTTTTCGGGGTCGTTATATATGCTTTCAAACTTATAATCGTCAAGAAAGAAATGTACTATACTTTTGTAATCATTACTTTGATTAACTTTATCATAACCTATTAGGCTTACTTCTTCAAGACTGATTTCTTGTTTTTTTACAAGTGGAAGTTTGAACATACCGACGCTTCTAAATTGATTTTTGAGAAACATTGGGTCGTTTCTAAATTCATAACTTGTAATAAATTTCATCTCCATTCATATTTTGTCCCTCGGGATAAGCTCACAGATTAGAGATAATTTTTGCTTTTGTCAACTGTTTAACAGATAAATTCAATCGTTTTGGGTTCACAGTCCGATTTATCGGTCTGAAATATTTATTGTATGCACTATAAACTGCATAATATTATGAATTTGAAATTTCGACTTTTATATTTTGGTAATTTTATTAATTTTCTATTACTATCTGTCGTATTTTGTAGATTTTATTTTTGCATTGTGTTAATATATTGCTTAATGTGAAAAGAGGGAGCCAATATATGCCTTCAAAAGCTAAGTCTAAAAAATCTAATAAAAATTCTAAAAAGAAAATAAATAAAAAAGCTGTTGCAATTATAGCCGTGATTCTTGCTTTGGCTATAGTCGGCACTTCAATTTTGATTATGGTTAACCGCCCCGAAAAAGTGTATTACGACTTTGGCAAAGACACTGCAAGAGGATACGATTTGTCGGAGCACAACGGCGATATCGACTGGCAGGCGCTTAAAAGCGAAGTCGATTTTGTGTTTATCAGGGTCGGCTACCGTGGGTACGGTACGGGCAAAATTTGCGAAGATGAAAACGCAAAAGCAAATATGAAGGGTGCGCAAAAGGCAGGTATTCCGTTCGGCGTTTATTTTTATTCTCAGGCAACGAACGAAAAAGAAGCCGAGGAGGAAGCAAATTTTGTGCTGAAAGCTATTGCGCTTTACAAAGTTTCGCTTCCTGTAATTATCGACTACGAATACCCTATCGATGAAAACGGTGAAAATACGGGCAGGCTTTGGGAAGCCTCGCTCACCGGTGAAGAATGTACAAGCACCATTAAAGCTTTTTGTGACAGGGTTGAAAAGTTCGGCTATATGAGCGGAATTTACGCTTCGTCATATCTTTACAACAACAATATAAACACTAAAAAACTCGGTGACGCCGTTATTTGGGTTGCCGATTACAATGAAAATGTAAGTACCTCTTCACCGTATCATATTTGGCAATATTCACGAACAGGAATGAGCGACAATATTGAAAGCAAATATGTTGACTTAAATTATTGGTACAGCAAAAAGCAAAAGTAGGAGGACAAAATGAAAAAATTCGCAAAAATATTATCATTCGTATTAGCAATCGCCATAGTGTTTTCAACAAGCACGACTGCATACGCTTCAACGAAACTCAAAAGCAAATACTCAAACAAAACTTATACTCACCAAAGCAAGTTTGACGGCAAAGATATCGTTTACGGAATAGATATATCTCAGCACAACGGCGATATTGATTTTAACAAAGTTAAATCTAACGGAATAGAATTTGTTTTTGTTCGTGTAGGCTACACAGGTTACACAAAAGACAAACTTTCGCTCAACTATGACAGTAAATTTAAAACATATATTAAAGACGCAACGCAAGCAGGTCTTAAGGTAGGTGTTTACTGGTATGCTCAAGCGCTCAACACTACCGAAGCCACAAGAGAAGCGCAAAAGCTTTTAAGTGCGATAAGCGGACTGAACATAACTATGCCTGTTGTTTATGACTACGAATTTGCAGATTTAAAGGCGGGCAGACTTGACAGTGCAAAACTTTCAAAGAAAAAGAAAACAGCAAATGCACTTGCATTTTTAAACAAAGTTTCAGAAAGCGGATATGACGCTTGTCTTTATGCAAGCGAAAACTTTTTGCTTACTCAGCTAAATGCAAATCAAATTGCAAAAAAATACAAAATTTGGCTTGCAAATTACAGTTCAAAAACAAATTATGACGGCGATTATGAATTTTGGCAGCACAGCTCAACCGGCAGAGTTAAAGGTATGAAAGGTGATGTTGATATCAATGTTTGGTACAAAGGCGAGGAAGTAACCGACCTTAACCCTGAAGTTTATACCGGCAGCCCTATCACTCCGCAGCCACAAGTTAAAATCGGCTCCGTAACGCTCCAAAAAGATATTGACTACTCGCTTGTTTATTCAAACAATACAAATATAGGCATTGCAAATGTTGATGTTATCGGTAAGGGACAGTATGCAGACCTAAAAATCAAGCACAGATTTAAGATATTACCTAAGCAGGTAACAAATCTTAATTATATATCTTCGAGCGATTCAACGCTCACATTCACTTGGGATGCAGTCGAGGGAGTAAATGAGTATGTTATGACTGCATACGATGTTGTAAACGGCAACACATATGAAACCACTGTTGTCGGTTCAACGGCAGGTTCTTTTGATGATTTACCATCGGGCATTTCATATTCAGTGACAGTTGAAGCCAAAGCATACGACTCGCAAGGCGAATCATTTAACGGCATAGCTTCGCAACCTGTTGAGGCTCAAACAACCGGCACAAATGCAAGCGGTCTTAAACTTGACAAAAGAACCAACACTACGCTTACCCTCAGTTGGAACAAAATGATTGGCGTTGACAGCTACAATGTATATATGTTTAACAACGAAAATAAAGAATATGAACTTGTTGAAAATGTTAACTCAAGCACAAACACATTAAAAGTAACTAACCTTGAACCGGGTACATCTTACAGTTTCAGAGTTACTGCTTGCAGCGGTGATACCGAAGGTGAAATGAGCCAAACTTTGAGGTGCGTAACATCGCCTAAAAAAGTTTCGACAAAATCAGCAAAAAGCCGTGCTAAAAAGCGAATCAATTACACTTGGAAAAAAATTAATTGCACCGGCTATCAGTATCAATGGTCAACAAACAAAAGCTTTAAAACAAACTTTAAATCAAAAACTTCAAAAAACACCTCTTGTACAATCAAAACAGCTCAATCTCGCAAAAAATATTATGTAAGAGTAAGAGCATATAAACTTGATTCAAAAGGCGACAAAGTCTACGGCGCTTGGTCAAATACAAAGAGCGTAAAAGTAAGATAATCAATAACTTTTTAAATAAATGGGCGAACAATGTTCGCCGCTACGATATTTAGACATTCTAAAAATGAAACAAATTTCGTAGGGGCGAATATCATTCGCCCGTTTTTTATTGCAAAAAACTCCAATGTATTAAATATGTTATATTTTCTTAATTGTATTGGAAAAATTTATATGATATAATTAAGAAAAACTGTTTTGGAGGAGTACTCATGGCAAAGAAAAACTATATCAAAATAATTTTTTGCACTGTTTTGGCACTTGCGTGTATGTTTTCTTTCGGTGAAATTGACGCATATGCCGCAAGCCTTAAAGCACCTAGCGTAACGGCAGAAAGCACATCTGCCACTTCTGTTAAGCTTAAATGGAAAAAGAACAAAGCAGCAAAAAAATTCACAATCTACCGTTCAACAAAAAAGAACAAAGGCTTTAAAGCTGTTAAAACAGTAAAAAAGTCAACTTTAACTTATACCGACAAAAAACTCACCTGCGGCAAGACTTACTATTATAAAGTTAAAGCAATAAACGGTAAGAAATCTAAGACTTCTAAAGTAAAAAAAGTAAAAGTTGTTCCGGTAAAAGTTAAAACAATTTCTGCCGCTTCTTCAAAATGCGGTGAAATCACTGTTACCTATGGCAAATCGAGCGGTGCTTCGGGTTATCAGCTTTCTTGTTCACCTACAGCAAACGGCAAATTTACCGTTCTTAACACTTCAAATCAAACTTCGTTCACTCACTCGCTTAATATGGGCACTGCTGCTTACTATAAAGTAAGAGCATACAAAACCGTAAACGGTAAAAAAGTTTATTCATCATACAGCAAGGTTGTATCTGCAACCGCTCTTTCGCACAGCTATGGCGCACCTGTCACTTTGGTAAATGCAACTTGCAAATCGGATGGAAGTCAAAGTTACACCTGCACCTATTGCGGCTACAGTTATACGCAAGTAACACCGGCTGTCCCTCACAACTATGTTCAAAATGTTGTTGCACCTACTTGCGGTGCAGACGGTTATACACTTAATGTATGCCTTTCCTGTAAAGATACATTTAAAAGCAATATCACCCCTGCAACCGGCAACCATACATATTCAAGAGCCGTCACCTTAACTCCTGCTACTTGTACAACAAACGGCACTCAGTCTCAAACTTGTACCGTTTGCGGCAAAATTGTAACAACAATTATCAATGCAACCGGTCACAGCCTTGACGACGGAACAGTTACAAAAGCAGCCACTTGTACCGAAAACGGCACGCTCACAAAGAAATGTAAAAATGACCACTGCTCATATTCAGAAATAACTGTAATTCCTGCACTCGGTCACGACTATCAGGTTACAGCTGCAAAAGATGCAACTTGTACAGAGGGCGGCTATGTTACAAAAACTTGCTCAAGATGCGGTGATGCTGTAACCCAAACCACTCCTGCACTCGGTCACGATATTAAATCAACCGTTATTGCTCCGACTTGCACCGAACCGGGCTACACAACAAATGAGTGTACAAGATGCGATTTTACAGAAACTGTTGATATTACAGATGCGCTCGGTCATTCAACAGACAGTTCAAATTATCGCTTAACAGAGGATAACAAGCTTGTAAAAGATTGCACAAGATGTAACGAACCTATTGTAATGACAACCTACACCGTTGACCTTTCAAGTTTAGCCGATTTTGAACTTGTCGGCGTAGCAAAATATGAAAGTGCAAAAAACAAGCTTACTCTCATTTCCTCAAGCATTGTAAGCAAATTTGAGCTTAGCGGCAGTGCCGAAAATCTCACGGTGTCGCTTGATGCAACAGATGCTTCTATCGACACTGAAATCAAGCTTAATAACGCTTCAATCAACAACAGTACTTTCGCTGATGACTGTATCAGAATCAATGACAAATCGCCTTTAAACGAAAATAAAGACGGAACAGACCAAGTTCCGCTTGTTTCTATCTCGGCAAAAGACGGCACAACGAATACACTTATTGTTGCTCAAAAAGGCGGCAACGCTATTGACAGTAACGCCAAACTTGAACTTAAAGGTCACGGTTTATTAAACCTTGACACTGTTTCAACTTCAATAAATTCTATCGGCAAAATCACGATTAAAAATTTGACCCTTAATATCAAATCTCAAAACAGAGGTATCGATACAAAAAAAGATATCAAAGATACTGCCGGCAATATAGTTGACAGCGACTATGCAAATATTGACATTGATGCAAACGCAAACATCACAATCAATTCTACCGACGATGGTATCAGATGTAAAAACATCGAATTTCTTGCATTGAATTTAGATAAAAATCCTGACGATGTCGGCACTGTTGTCGATATCAAAGCAGGAGCAGACGGTATCCAGCTTGAGGGCAAAAAGGGTATCACAATGAACTCGGGTTCAATGACGCTCTCCGGTTCAAAATATGATATCAACTGCAAAAAAGGTTCAATCACCGTCAACTCCCCTGCAACACTTACATATTCAACAACAAACTGTCCTAATGTTTAAGGTTGCAAATAAACAACCATATTCTTCTTAACTGACGATAGGAGAAAGGCGAACAGTGTTCGCCGCTACGGTATTCTTATCATTTTAGACTGTCTAAACCGTAGGGGCTAACATTGTTAGCCCGTTAAATCATAATCAACAAATTCTTATTAAACAAAAAGCTCACGATTAACTCGTGAGCTTTTTTACTATATATTATTTCTACTCTGCGTCCTCTTGAACAGTCAAAACGCAGGAAATTTCGATAACGCTTACAATCAAAAATACAAGCGAACACAAAATTATACAAAGTTTATCCCCTGCTCCCGCTCTGAAAGCGTTTACCAAGCCAAGAATAAAAACAATACCGCTCGGAATGGCAAAAAGCGGTGAAAAATTTTGCAATACTTCAATCGGTGAATATGGCACATCGCAAACAAGATATGTCAAAATTATACTGATAAGGCACATAATAACAACAACCGCCATAAAATTAACCATCAAAATTTGATTAACGCTCAACTCCGCTTTTATCGGTATAATTGAATTTATATCCTTGCCGAGAAGCATTTTAAACTGAGTAATAATTCCTGCCAAAAAATTGATTATATTAAGCGCCCAAAGAAAAATTATCGAAACTTTTTTACCTGTCGTCATTTGCTAAAAACTCCTTTGTTTTTTGAATAAAGATATCCATTTCATCATCGGTACCTATGGTAATTCTTACATAATTTTCAATTCTCGGCAAAGAAAAATAACGGATAAATACCTTTTGGGTTTTAAGATATTCAAACATCTCTTTCATACTGTATTTGTCGTGGGTTGCAAAAATGAAATTCGTTTGAGAGTCAAGCACTTCAAATCCTAATTTTCTCAGTTCGTTCGTAACTCTCTGCCTTGTTTTGATAACTTTTTGACAAGTTGATTTGAAATATTCATCATCTTCAATACTTGCGCTTCCCACTTCAATAGAAATTGAATCAACAGTATACGAATTATACGAATTTTTTACCGCTTCCATAACATCAATAAGCGTTTTGCTGCCTATTGCAAAGCCGATACGAAGACCCGCAAGGCTCCTTGACTTTGAAAAAGTACCGGTAACAAGCAAATTTTCATATTTTTTAACAAGCGGCACACTCGAAACCCCGCCGAAATCAACATAAGCCTCATCAATTATAACAACGCTGTCCTGATTATAATCAAGTATTTTTTGGACAAAATCAGTACCTTCGCCGAGAGAAGTAGGCGCATTGGGGTTGGGAATAATAACGCCTCCGTTTTTTTCCTTGTAATCTTCCGCATTAATTCTGAAATCATCGCCGACAGGATAAGTTTTATACTCAATTCCAAAAAGCGAGCACCAAACGGGATAAAAACTGTATGTCAAATCAGGGTAAGCAATCGGCTTGTCGCTGTTAAAAAACGACTGAAACGCTACCGCAAGCACATCGTCCGAGCCGTTGCCGACAAATACATTTTCAACCCCGACTCCGTAATATTTTGCCAAAGCTTCTTTAAGCTTTGTTGAATTTGCATTAGGATAAAATCTTAAATTATTTGTATCAAAATTTTTAAGAACTTCCACAGCCTTCGGTGACGGAGGATAAGGGTTTTCGTTTGCATTAATTTTTACTATATCTTTATCCTTGCTCTGCTCACCCGGAACATAAGGCTCGATTTTTCTTAAATTATCTTTCCACGCACTAAGCATTTTGACACCTCTTTAGCTTGTAATAGTGATATTTTAGCACATTAAAGCAAAAAAGGCAAGCTGTAAAAATAACTTGCCTTTAAATTATAATTTATTAACTTATATCCTCTTTAAGTGTTTCGATAATATTGTCATCTTTAAGCTTTCTTACCGAGTAAAGCATTGTAAGTCCTATTACTGCAAAAACTACTGCAATTACTATTAAATAAAGCTTAAAATCAAAGTTATAAGGAATAGCGGTACTATTAAGCATCTTGTTAATAACTATGCAAACAGCAACGCTTATCGGTACACCGATAACTACCGCTTTAAGCGCATAGAAGACACTTTCAAGGCTAATCATTTTGCTAAAGCCTTTCGGCGTCGTGCCAACCGATTTAAGCATTGCAAACTCTTTTCGTCTGAGTGCAATATTGGTTGAAACAGTGTTGATAATATTAGCAACCGTAATAAGTGTAATAAGCGTAATAAAGCCGTAAACGAATACCTGAATAATGAATATAACAGTATTCATAGTTTGAAGTGAATCAACATTATCGCCTACATATGTTCCGCCGAAGTCGTTTTCGCTAAAAAGTTTTTCAAGATTTTTTGCAACCGTTTCGTGCTCTTTAGTTTCAATACAAACCGTAACATCCAGCTCGCTGCTGTCTGACGACATCACTTTGACATACTGAGAATACGGAATAAATATCGTTACAACATTTGGAGTTGCGAGGGAGCACGCAAAACTGCTCTTACTGTATTTTGCAAGTCCGCCGACTTCGATATCAAGCGCTTTGTCACCATTTGGAATATATTGTTCATTTTCAACGATATGTTGACCTACAATACTTGCATTAAATACCTTGCTTGAATCATTTTTATGAGAGAGATTATTAAGAAGAATGCATTTAAGATTATCGCCGTAGAAGCTGTTATAATCAATGCCGTTGTCTTTGCAAAGCTTGTTAAACTCACTGTCGCCGATATAATGAATCATAGTTGAAACGGCTTTATTTCCGCCGAAAAGACTCGAGTAAGCAGAGTTATAATGTTTCAAATCTTTGATACCGTTATCTTTAATAGTAGCAGTTGATTTGCCGAGTGAAATACCTGCATCAATAACATCAATATAATACTTGTCAACGCCCTGCATTTTGTCAAGTGCGTCATTAAGCTCATTCATATGCTTGTATGAAACTGTGGTTGAAACCTGATACGGAATATTCTTTTCATATCCGCTTGCCTGAACAAACATATTGCAAAAATAATTGCAAGAAATGAAAAGCACGATTGAAAGGGCAATAGAGGCTGTAATCATTCTCGCTTTTCTGCCGTTACGCTTCAAATTTTTGTATGCAAGCTCGCCCTCGTAACCAAATATTTTTTTGATATACTTAGGTGCTTTAAGCTTTTTAGGCTTAACTTTTATCTCCTGCCTTTGACGAATAGCATCAATAGGAGTGATTTTTGAAGCCTTGCGTGCCGGAATGAATGCCGAAATAAAAATAGTAAATATACTCACAAGAACTATGCCGATAATTGCCCAAAACGGAACAACCGTTTTCATCTGCATATTGCTGTCGCTTACACCCATAATCATACCGGTCGAAATAATCTTGTGACCGATTAATTTAAGCGTAATGCCGATACCGAGTATTCCTGCCAAAATTCCGACCGGAATACCGACTGCGCCTAAAATTGCACCCTCATAGTATACACTCTTTCGCTTTTGCGCCTTTGTTGCACCAACGGATGCAAGCATACCGAGGTATCTTACTCGTTCACAAAGCGACATACCAAACGCATTATAAATAAGCATTACAGAAGCAATAACAATAAGAATTAAAAGCACCAAAACTATCGGAAGCATTGTATAAAGAAAGCCGTCTTGGTTTCCTGAAAGATAAGATGCAAGCACATCTTGATTGGGCGAAACAGATTCTATTTTGTATTCCTTTTGAATTGCCTCAATGGTTTTGCAAGCATTCATATCCTGCTTTGCAAGTGTAACCGTGGCGCAAACTCTGTCTGTTTTTCTTTCCGCTTCACTCATACCACGCCAAATGCCTTTATATCTTGTGGCAGGATTATTATGAAGAATACAAGTAATGGTATATTCCTTTTCTTTGCCGGATGGCACAAACTTTTCATTTTTGTCATAAGTGCCGCCCGTCACATAACTTTCGTCGGGAAGCTGCCTTTGACCTTGGGTAAAAGTAATTTTATCGCCGACTTTAGCACTTTTCATACCGTTTTGGACAAGAAAATCTTCTTCAACGGCAACTTCATTATCATTCTCGGGAACTTTTCCGTCATAGTCGCCTGTAAGCATCATTTCAAAAAATGCTTTGTCACCTACAAGTATATCACCTACGCCTTTTTGGTAAGATGTTGCATTTTTAAGCTTAAACGACATATTTTCGTCAGAATATTCAAGACCTGTTTTTGAAATTCTGCTGTCTTTTTCAATTTGCTGTACCTGTTTTTGGTTAAGGTAGTTAAATTCAGCGTCCCATTTGCCCGAAGTAATAAGTCCGATTTCTCCAAACAAGTTTAAAAATGATGCCATTGCAACAAAAATAGCCGTAATCATTGCAACAGACACGCAGATACCGAGGGTTGTTACAACGGTTCTGCCCTTGTTTTCTTTAAGATGACGGATAGTCAGTTTATTTACGATATTCAACCTATCCTCACCTCGTCTCCGGTGATTTTACCGTCTTCGATTGTGATTACACGGTCGGCTGAATTTGCAATTTTTTCATCGTGAGTGATGATAATTACAGTTTGATTATATTCTTTGTTAAACTGCCTTAAAAGTGAAATAATCTCTTTGCTGTTTTCGCTGTCAAGATTGCCTGTCGGCTCATCCGCAAGCATAATTGCAGGGTTGTTAACAAGTGCACGACCGATTGAAACACGCTGTTGCTGACCGCCTGAAAGCTGGTTTGGCAAATGGTCGAGCCTTTGTTCCAAACCAAGACGCTTAACAAGTGTGTCAATCTGCTTTGAATCCGGCTTTCTTCCGTCAAGAAGAAGCGGCAAAGTCAAATTTTCCTTAACAGTTAAAATAGGAATAAGATTATAAAACTGATAAATAAGACCTATCTGCCTTCTTCTGAAAATTGCGAGCGCAGTTTCATCAAGAGTTGAAATATCGGTTTGATTAATAATTACGCTTCCTTTTGTCGGCACATCCACGCCGCCGAGAATGTGAAGAAGTGTAGATTTACCCGAACCACTCGGACCGATAATTGCTACGAACTCACCTTTGTCAACAGAGAATGATACATTATCAAGAGCTTTTACCATTGTATCACCTTTACCGTAAATTTTGCTTAAATTTGTAACTTCGAGAATTTTCATAATGTTCTCTCCTTTCGATGAGTCTATAATACCTTAATGAACTTACAATCGGGTGACTGTTTAATTACAATTTTGTCACCCGTACGAAGAAATCTTCTTTTGTAGTGGTCGGCGTCCCCGACAACCCGTTATTTTTTCTAAACTATCGTCTTATAAAACCTCACTTCAAATATGCTGCCCTTGCCAAGCTCTGAATTAACAATAATATCGCCCTTTTCTTTTTCAAGCACTGTTTTTGCAAGTGCAAGACCGATGCCCACGCTTTCGCTTGACGAATTTTTGCCGTGATAAAACCGTTCAAAAATATGCGGCAAATCTTCCTCGGCTATTCCACAGCCGTTATCAGTAATAAACAGAGAATTATATACATTTGTCATTTGGGTATAAAAAGTGAGCGTTCCGCCGTCATCTGTATGTTCAATACAGTTTTTGATAATATTTTCAATCGCTTCGCTTGTCCAGTTATCGTCGCCTTTAAATGTAAAATCTTCAGATGTATTTATAACCTCAATCTGCCTTATGTCAAGACTTACGCTAAACGGTTTCAAACTTTGAGCAAGAACATCTTTTATTGAAACATTTTCCATTTTAAACTGCGTTGTTCCTGCGTCAAGCTTGGATATTTTCAAAAGATTTGTTATAAGCCATTTCATTTTATCAAGCTGTGTTGCAATAATCGACAAAAATTCATTGCGTTTTTGCTCGTCATTTTCGTCCATCAGCAAGTCCGACATAACCATCATAGAAGTAAGCGGAGTTTTAAGTTGGTGCGAAATATCGGCTATGGAATCTGCAAGGTAAACCTTTTCATTTTTTAGTTCTTCGTTTTGCGACTTTAAAAGGGTCATAATTTTATAAAGATTATTTTTAAGTATCGACATTTCGCCCTCGGTATTGTCATCAAGCTTCAAATCAAAATTGCCGGAGCACATAAGCGATAAATAATTATTAAGTTCGTTAATTTTATCATTGCGCTTTTTAAGATTATAAAAATATATGCCTGTCAAAACAATACCCAAAACAAGACAGATTACACCTGCCCCTTTATTAAACACAAAACAAATAACGGCAAGCACAAGCGTTATTGCCGTACCCCAAATTATTGTTAATTTAGCGTCCTTATTAATCATTTTTCAATCACATATCCAAGCCCACGAACCGTTTTTATAAATTCCGGTTTGGTCGGATTCTCCTCTATTTTATCTCTCAGCCTTTTGATATAAACGGTTAAAGTGTTGTCCTCAACAAAATCGCCTGCAACATCCCAAATGTTTTCAAGCAAAGCCGTTCTTGAAAGTACCTTTCCCCTGTTGCTCAAAAGTATAAGCAAGAGCTTATACTCCATAGCGGTCAGCACAATTTCCTGTCCGTCTTTATAAACTTTTGCTTCGTTGGTATTGATGGAAAGATTATTTATTTTAATTATTCCGTCGCTCGTTTCATTAGAATATCTCCTAAGTACGCTTTTAATTCTGAGCATAAGTTCTTTAACCCTAAACGGCTTTGCAATATAATCGTCTGCACCGAGTTCAAAACCCATAATCACATTAACCTCATCGTCATAAGCGGTAAGGAAAATGACCGGCAAATCGCCCTTGTCTTTAATCATTTTGCAAATGTCATAACCGCTGCCGTCGGGAAGTGTCAAATCAAGAATATAAAGTGAAAAAGTTTTTTCTTCAATCACTTTTTCGGCTTCTTTGCAGCTTTTTGCAAGAGTAACGGCATACCCCTCGTTTTCAAGCGAATAAGTCAAACCTATGCCGATAGCTTCGTCATCTTCAAGTAAAAATATGTCCATAGTATCACCTGTTTATTATTTTAATTAAGTATATCATATATATTATTTTTCTTCTATTACAATTTTGTAATAAAAAGCGGGAGGATACCGTCCTCCCGCTAATTTATTTATTTTTATTCGTTTTCATCAACAAACTTGCCCTTAAAGTTCGGTTCAATAATAGGCAAACCAAGTTTTTCAACCGCATCTTTAATCAAATCTTCGCCTAATTCACCCCTGACAGGATAACCCGTGAATGTCATATAGTAAATAACAAGTTCCTGCAAAGTCGGGTTCATATCATTAGTGATTTTAACCGTATCGTCGTCATTAAACTTAAAGTTAAACTTTCTTACATGAGCCGTTTCAATAGGTCTTATCCATAAGTCAAGAGAGCCATTTTCCTGCCACGAAGCCTTTGAGTAAGCGTGATATGTTACATCTCCAAGCGTCATTTTGCTGATGCCGTATTCACCGTTCAAACCGACATCAACAGTATTTTCATACTCTTTTTCTTTCCAATAAAATCTGAGTTTATCATCGTCAAAAGTAAATTTGATTTCGTTTATATCGCCCGGTTTGTTATACCACATTTGGGTAATCGTGATTGAAACGACAGAAACAAATTCGCTTGTTTTGCACTTAATAAGTCTGCCTGAAATTTTCTTTTCAAGTTCTCTGTTTCTCTCGGTCGCAGGCAAATCTTCAACCGAGCAATTTTCAACAGTTTCAAGCATTTTGCCGTACGCCTCCTTATTTTCAGGCAAAGAGCCGTAGCCGAAGCATACAGGAAAATACTTCCAAAAAATCTTCATAACCTTATAATCTTCCGACTCGCCGCAGTTAAGCACAACAAGAGCGTCATACTCGGGAAACATAAAGCAACGCTGACCGAAAAGACCGTCGGCTCTGAAACTGTTTGAAACAGGGTTGCGCCAAAATTGATAGCCGTAACCCATCATATTGTCAATATAACCGTCATTTACCGAATCAACCTGCTTTCTTGTAGCTTCCTTTACCCAAGTTTCAGGGATAATTTGCGTGCCGTCTTTCCATTTACCGCCGTGAATGTATGGCAAAAAGAATTTCGCAAGGTCCTCACTTTTCATATAAAGACCCCAGCCGCCGGCATTATTACCCTGACCGTCACTTTCCCAAAACGGCTTTTCAATTCCGAGCGGTTCAAGTATACGAGGATAAAGATAATCAATAACACTCATACCGGTCACTCTTGTAATAATTGCCGAAAGCATAGATGTGTTTTCACTTATATAATTAAATTTTGTGTTCGGCGGCAAAAGGAACGGTGCGTTAAGGAAATTTTGTATCCAGTCTGTTCCTCCTTTTTCGTCAAGAACAGTAATAAGCTTGTCGGAATGCATTGTGAGAAGCATCCTGACGGTAAGCATCCTGTTAAACGGACGCTTGCTCATTACATATTCAGGGAAAAATTTTACAACTCTGTCGTTGAGGCTTATAAGTCCCTCGCTCACGGCAAAACCGATAGCAGTTGAAGTGACCGACTTGCTCATAGAATAAAGCACATGGGGAATATCCTTATTATACGGCTTAAAAAAACCTTGAGCGCAAACCTTGTCGTGCCTTACAACGGTAAAGCTTTGCAAGCCTAAATTATTTTCATTAATTTCATTTATAAAATCTGTTATTGCCTGACTGTTAACGCCAACCTCCTCGGGTGTGCAATGCTCAAGCTGATAATCTTTTAACCTTTCCATATATGTACCCCCATTGTAAATTAAAATTCACAAGTTAAATTATTCAGACTTCTGTAGGAGTCGGCTTCCCCGACAACCCATTATATTTTAAATATACACCATTTATTTTATTTTTTCAACATTTTGCATAATATTATAAATTGACATTTTAATATTTATGTATATAATTATACTTAGATTATTTTAGACAGACGAAAAGAAGATTTTTCAGCGGAGAATATATGAGCTTAAAATTTAAAAAAGCAAGTGTTTTGCTTTTATCAATCATTATATCAATCACATTTTGTATTCCCTCCTGCGTTTATGCTGCAAGTGAGGAGGAGCTTAGGTCAAGCGTAGTAAGTGTTGCAAGCGGCGAAGTCGGTTACACAGGCACATCAACAAATTCAAAATACGGCGATTGGTTCGGCTACCAAGGCGGCTGGTGCACAACCTTTGTGCTTTGGTGCTTTAACCAAGTTGGCGAAAGTTCAAATACAAAATTAAACGGCGTTATCATTCCTCGTGGTGGCAACTGCAACAGTATGATAAGTTGGTTTAAGGACAAGGGCAGGTATTATTCACCAAGCGACTACACACCGAATCAGGGCGATTTGGTATTTTTTGACTGGAATGGAAGCGGCTCTTGCGACCATGTGGGCATAGTTAACTACACTTCAGGCTCAACCGTTTACACCATTGAGGGCAACTGCTCAGGCAAGGTTAAAGCGAGAGAATATACGGCAAAGGGTTCAAAACCGTATAACAATATCAGTGCAATTATCGGTTATGCAAGCCCTAACTACGCTTCTGTATCCGGTCAAAGCGAGCAAACCACTGCTCAGTCAACAACGGCAAAGCCTACCACCAAAAAAGCAACTACAACAAAAAAGCCGACCACAACAAAGCAAACAACAACGAAAAAAGCTACCACGACAAAGCAAACAACAACCAAACAAGCTACCGCAACCGCCACAACAAAACAGGCAACTGCAAAACCGACTTCAACAAATTCTACAACTCGAACAACTACTCAAACCACTGTGCAAACCACAACAGAATTTACGACTGAGTCTACAACGCTCTCAACTTCTCAAGCTTCGGAAACTACCGTTTCTCTCACAAACTTATCAATTTATGCTTCAAACTACGATTTGCAAGTCGGTGACAGCGTTAAGCTTGAATATTCGGTTGAACCAAACGATGTAAAAGCGGTTGTAGGTTACTTTTGCGACCAAGAAGGAATTATCGAAATCGGTGCAGGCGGCGAAATAAAAGCTATAGGTACAGGCACGGCAACAGTCGTTGTTTGCGCAAACGACGACCTTTACGCTCAGTGCGATTTTAATGTTACCGATGCTGTAGGCGAAGTTTCAACAATGGAAAATAATGAGGAAAGGAAAGTTGTCGCAACAAGAATCGATGTTTCAACAACTCAGGCAAACGCTCAAAGCGTGCTTACAAGGCTCGGAGTAAATGTGAATATGCTTACTCAAAACAAGCAGCTTTACATAGTGCCTATATCTATCGCAGGTGTTACGGCTTTTGTTTCAATCTTCATTGCTTTAGTTAAAAAAATCAAGAAAAAATAATTGATTAATATATTATAAAGGGGAAATTTAATTATGTTATTCAAACCTGAATACGACGAAAACGGCAAAAAAATTCTTTGTCAAAGAAACGGCGTCAATTCCGAAATGCTTATGGATATCTATGTTAAAAAGCTCAAAAAAGGTGAAGCGCTCGAAATCTTTGAAGAAGAAAACGAAACGGCAATTTTGCTTCTCTCGGGTGATGTTACCTTTAAAGTAGGCGACGACATTGATGAAAGATGCAAAAGAAAAAACCCGTTTGAAAAAACTCCTTATGCAGTTCATTTTTGCAAACAAGTTAAAGCAAGTGTAACTGCAAACGAGGAAAGCGAAGTTCTTGTTCAAATGACAGACAATGAAAAAACTTTCAAAAACGAGTTTTATAACCCTGATAATTGCCTTTATCAGGAATTCGGCAAAGGTCAGTGGAACGGCACGGGTCACAGAATTGTATCAACTATGTTTGACCTTGACAATGCACCTAATTCTAATATGGTTATGGGCGAAGTTTTCAACCAGCCGGGCAGATGGTCAAGCTATCCGCCGCACCATCATCCTCAACCGGAACTTTACTACTATCAATTTGACCACCCGGAGGGCTTCGGAGCCGGCTTTGAAGGTAACACTCCATACAAAACCGAAAACGGAACCTGCCTTTGCATAAGAGGCGGCAACGCACACCAGCAGGTAACCGCCCCGGGTTATGAAATGTATTATGTTTGGCTCATTCGCCACCTTGACGGCGACCCTTGGGATAAAACAAGAATCTATGTGCCGGAATACGAATGGCTCGCAAATGCAGATTAAGTTATAATTTAGCGGGCGAACGCAGTTCGCCCCTACGGTGATTTTTCTATTTTAGATAGCCTAAAATGATAAGACTATCGTAGGGGCGACCTGTGGTCGCCTTTAAGCCACAAAAGATTATAAGCTATAATTTATAAATTATATGTATAAATATACAGCTAAAATGCTCAAAATATTGACTTTACGGAAATATTGTGATAAATTATTGACACGGTTATTTATTAGCCGTGTCTTTATTATGTCATTAAAAACAAAATACGGAGGAAACAAAGATGAAATTAACAAAGAAAATTTCTGCTGCTGTTCTTGCCGTACTTATGGTAGTAGTTGCAGTATTTGCTGGCTGCTCATCATCAAGCACAGACGACAAGAAAGCAGACGACTCAACCACATCTGCCGCTAAAGTTAAGGTTGTTGACATTGAGCTTTCAAGCGAAGAATACGCTTTCGGCGTAGACAAGAATCAGCCTGAACTTAAAGACAAGTGCAACGAACTTATCGCAGATATGAAATCAAGCGGTGAATTTGAAGAAATCAGCAATCACTACTTCGGTGACGGCGAACCTGTAGGCGTTGAATCTGCTAAGCAGGACAAGTCTAAGGACCAGCTTGTAGTTGCTACAAACGCTGAATTTGCTCCTTTTGAATATAAAGAGGGCGACAAGTTCTACGGTATCGATATGGAAATTGCTAAGCTTCTTGCTGACAAACTCGGCAAAGAACTTGTAATCGTAGATATGGCATTTGACGCTGTTCTTCTTTCAGTTCAGCAGCAAAAGGCTGACATCGGTATGGCAGGTCTTACAGTAACAGAAGAAAGAGCAAAGCAGGTTGACTTCTGTGACTCTTATTACAACGCTGCTCAGAAGCTTATTGTTAAGGCTGATGACACAACATTTGACAACTGCAAAACTAAGGAAGATGTTGACAAGATTCTTGCAGGCTTTGACAAATCGGTTCTTATCGGCGGTCAAAACGGTACAACAGGTCAGTATTATGTTGAGGGCAGCGATGACTTCGGCTTCACAAAACTTAATGCAACCTGGAAGGGCTATGCAAACGGTTCACTTGCTGTTCAGGACTTAATCAACGGCGGTCTTAACTATGTTATCATCGACGCAGCTCCTGCTCAGGCAATCACAAATTCGATTAACGCCGTAGCATAATTTAACACTAAAAAGAATGCCCATTCGTTTTGAATGGGCATTTATGATATGAGGACTTATTAATGAATTTTGAAAAGAAATTTGAAGTGTTTTGGAAATTCTTTATTGACAACGGCGGCTACAATGTTGTGCTTGAGGGTTTAAGAAACACACTTATAATTGCCGTGCTCGGTCTTGTAATAGGTATCGTAATCGGTACGCTTATTGCAACTATTCGAGTTGTTCCTAAAACAAACGGCATATCAAAGGTGCTTGACGCTCTCGCTAAGTTATATGTAAGCTTTTTCCGTGGCACTCCTATAGTAGTTCAGCTTCTTTTGTTCTACTATGTTCTTATGCCGCTTCTCTCAATACATTTAAAAAGCGTGCCTGTTGCGGTAGTTGTGTTTGGCTTAAACTCCGGCGCATACATTTCAGAAATTATGAGAGCCGGTATTCTTTCAGTTGATTCGGGTCAAATGGAAGGCGGCCGTGCAGTCGGTTTGAGCTACAGCACAACAATGATAAAAATCATCATTCCGCAAGCGGTAAAGAATATTCTTCCTACTCTCGGCAACGAATTTATTTCACTTATTAAGGAAACTTCCGTCGTCAGCTTTGTAGGTGCTACCGACCTTTATCTTGCTTTCCAGCGTATAGGTTCAAACACATATGACTTTATGGTTCCTTACCTTGTAATGGCTATTATTTACATCGTAATGGTACTTGTTATTTCTACTCTTATTAAAATTATGGAAAGGAGCCTGAGGAAAAGTGATAACCGTTAAGAATTTGAAAAAAAGCTTCGGCGACAATGAAGTGCTTAAAGGCATTGACTATGAAATTAATCAGGGCGAAAAGATTGTTATTATCGGTCCGTCCGGTTCCGGTAAAAGCACATTTTTAAGATGCCTTAACCTCCTTGAAACTCCTACAGATGGTGAAATTTACTTTGACGGTCAGCTTATTACTGACAAAAAGTGCGATATCAACAAAGTAAGACAACATATGGGAATGGTGTTCCAGCATTTCAATCTTTTTGAAAATATGACTATTCTTCAAAATATTACTCTCGCCCCTACTCAGCTTAAACTTATGACGAAGGAAGAAGCTAACACAAAAGCGCTTGAGCTTCTTGACAGGGTCGGTCTTGCAGACAAGGCAAATGCTTATCCTAAGCAAATTTCAGGCGGTCAAAAGCAAAGGGCGGCTATAGTTCGCTCACTTGCAATGAACCCAAAGGTTATGCTTTTTGACGAACCGACTTCGGCGCTTGACCCTGAAATGGTCGGCGAGGTTTTGCAGGTTATGAAAGACCTTGCAAGCGAGGGCATGACAATGGTTGTTGTTACCCACGAAATGGGCTTTGCAAGAGAGGTTGCGGACAAGGTAATCTTTATGGCAGACGGATATATTGTTGAAAACGCACCGCCGCAAGAAATTTTCGGCGCACCTAAAGACCCACGGCTTCAGCAGTTCCTCAGAGCAGTGTTATAAATTAATAAAAGCAAAGCGGACGATAATTATTCGCCCGCTTTTTTCTATAATCATAACCACTAGTAAACTAGTGGTTTGAAAATTCCTAGAAGGATGCCTTACAGGCTCTGCCCCTAGAAGGGGCGTAGAATAAT
>OIYY01000338.1_pt1 | contig 34067 bp, 32 predicted proteins | sample 1588341 | NCBI WGS metagenome assembly OIYY01 (sample SAMN03283287) | human gut metagenome | biome: human-associated habitat; material: feces | host: Homo sapiens | place: Peru | collected 2012 | reverse complement strand
GGCCTGCGCCATGATGTGGGCTGCGGTGTGGCGGATGACGTGCAGTTCCTGGTCCTGCGGGCACTCGTCCACATGGCCGTCCTTATAGATGATCTTCATAATGTTTGCTCCTTTGACAGATAAAGTAAAACAAAAAAGCGCTTCATCCCGCACACTTACTCACGGGATGAAGCGCCTGAAAAAATCAGAAACGTTCCACGGTTCCACCCGAATTGCACGCCTCTGCGTGCCACTCGCTGTGCTGTAACGGGCGCACCCGGCAGAGGTTCTCCTCTGCGCTCTGCGGTGGTAGAGCTCCGGCACATGGCAGGCTGCTTGCAGCACCCTTGCGGGGCAGCCCTCTCTGGGTCATGGAGGAACAGGAACTCAGTTTGTCCGCATCATCGCTTTTACAGGATGAAACTACGCTGATTGTAGCACGTCCCGCAGAAAAAATCAAGAGACGCAGCCATGAAATTTTTTCTTCATTTTCCTTCCTTCGGCTGGAGGAATTCCGAAAAAAGCTTGCTTGTGCGGAATCCCTGACTGGTGTACAGGCTGTGGTAGCCGGAGAACATATAGCTCAGGCCGCAGGCCAGCGCCATCAGCTCAAACCCGGCCCCGCTGAACAGCTCAGCCGCCAGCACAATGGAAGCCACCAGCGTATTGGTCGCCCCGCAGAACACGCACACCAGACCCACTGCGGCAGAAAAGCCCGCCGGGAGCCCCAGCAGCGGCCCCACCACGCAGCCGAACGTTGCGCCGATATAAAAGCTCGGCACCACTTCGCCGCCCTTGAAGCCCACGCTCAGGGTCAGCACCGTAAGCACCATTTTGCACACAAAGTCCCACGGCAGGGCCTGCCCCAGCTCAACGGCATCTATAATGACATCCATGCCCGCACCGTTATAGCGGCCCACCCCCATCAGGTAGGACAGCGCCACCACAGCCGCACCGCCTGCAACGGCCCGCACCCACGGGTTCGGCAGCAGTTTGGGGATCTTATGCTCAAAAAAGTGCAGCATCTGGCAAAAAATGACCGCCACCACCGCACAGCACATGGCCAGCACGGCGGTGCACACCACCGTCCGGGCATCCAGCGGCGGTGCTTCCATCACAAACCGCGTAGGCGCAATGCCGGCCTTCAGCGAGATGCCGTACGCAATGAGCGCCGCCAGAAAGCCCGGCACGAACGCCACGGTCAGCATCAGGCCCACATCCACCACCATCATCGCAAACAGGGTCGCGGTCAGCGGCGTGCCGAACAGCGCCGAAAAGAATGCCGCCATGCCGCACACGGTAGCCGTGCGGCAGTCGTGATTGTTGAAGTGCAGCACCCGGCCGATGTTCCAGCCGATGCTGCCGCCCATCTGCAGCGCGGCACCCTCGCGGCCGGCCGAGCCGCCGCACAGGTGGGTGAGCACGGTGCCCAGGAAGATGGCCGGGACCAGCAGGATGCTGACCGGTTCGCCGCTCTGCACGGCGCGGATGACATTGTTGGTGCCCACGCCCTCGCACTTCGTTATCTTGTAGAGTGCGGTGATGAGCAGGCCCGCCGCAGGCAGCAGGAAGAGCAGCCAGGGCTGTGCGGCCCGCAGCTCGGTGACGCACTCGACGGAAAGGTGGAACAGGGTGCCCACCAGCCCGCAGACCAGGCCCGTGGGAACGGCCAGAAAAAACCATTGCAGCGCCACCCGGAGGGCGGCTTTGGCTTCGCGTTGGAACGTATCAAAATTGTTCATAGAAGAAAACTCCTGTATCGTTGACGTCCGGTCCATGATGTGTTTCGAGACCGCTCCAACATAACACAGCGGGGCGGGGTTGTCAACCCAAAAAGCGGCGCAGACGAAAACGGTCCCCGGCTCCCTTGTGCGGAAGGAACCGGGGATCGTTTTTGCTGTTTGGATCAGAAAAAAGGAAAAGGAGAAAAAGGAGACAATTATCTATCACACGCTTTCAAAAAGCGGGGACAGCGGAGAAAAGAGATCGTGGAACTTACTCCACATCCTGCAGGGCGGCGAAGTCTTCCTCGCCGGTGCGGATCTTGACCACGCGGGTCACGTTGTAAACAAAGATCTTGCCGTCGCCGATGTGGCCGGTGTAAAGGGCCTTCTTGGCGGCTTCGACCACGGAATCGACCGAGATCTTGGAGACGATGACCTCGACCTTGATCTTGGGCAGCAGGGTGGAATCCACAGGGACGCCGCGGTATTTCTCACTGGTGCCCTTCTGGATGCCGCAGCCCATCACCTGGGTCACGGTCATGCCGGTGACGCCCAGATCGTTCAGTGCGGTCTTCAGCTGGTCGAACTTGGACAGCTTTGCAATGATGGAGACCTTGTGCATCCCGGTGTCGTAGATGCCGTCGTGGATGACGGCGGGCTCACGCACTACCGGCACCGCAGCAGACATCTGCGTTGCGGAAGCCTTGGCGGGGTCGTCCTCGCCGAGGTCGGTGTTTTCGTTGGGGGTCATGGCGGCTGCGTTGGCGTCGGAGATGGAGAAGCCAGCGTAGGCAGAAGCCAGACCGTGCTCGTGGATGTCCAGGCCGTCGATCTCCACCTCAGCGGGGACGCGCAGGCCGATGGTCTTGTCGATGATCTTGAAGATGATGAACATCACGACGACGACATAAACATCGACCGTGATGATGCCCAGCAACTGGATGCCCAGCTGGCTCAGGCCGCCGCCGTAGAACAGGCCCTTGCCCACGCCGTCGCCGCCGTTGGAGAACAGGCCGACTGCGATGGTGCCCCAGACGCCGTTTGCAAAGTGGACGGAGACTGCGCCGACGGGGTCGTCGATCTTGGCGATCTTGTCAAAGAACTCAACGCTCAGGACCACCAGGAGACCGGCCACAAAGCCGATGATGAAGGCACCGAACGGAGAAACAGCGTCGCAGCCTGCCGTGATGGCCACCAGACCGGCCAGCGAACCGTTCAGGGTCATGGAAACATCGGGCTTGCCGTACCGCAGCCAGGTGAAGATCATGGTCACGCAGGTGGCCACGGCAGCAGCCAGGTTGGTGTTGAAGCAGACCAGACCGGTCAGGGTCATGGCCTCATCGGTGGCCAGGCTCAGGGAAGAGCCGCCGTTGAAACCGAACCAGCAGAACCACAGGATGAAGACGCCCAGCGCACCGGCAGTCAGGTTGTGGCCGGGGATGGCGTGGGGGTTGCCGTTCTTGTCGTACTTGCCAATACGGGGGCCGAGCAGTGCAGCGCCCAGCAGAGCGATGACGCCGCCCACGTTGTGAACGGCTGCGGAACCGGCAAAGTCATGGAAGCCCATGCTCTGCAGCCAGCCGCCGCCCCACATCCAGTGGCCGCAGATGGGGTACACCACCAGCGAAATGGCGGCGGAGTAGACGCAGTAGGCTTTGAAGTTGGTGCGCTCGGCCATGGAGCCGGACACGATGGTGGCTGCCGTGGCGCAGAACACGGTCTGGAACACGATGTACACCCACAGCGGGATGTCAAGCCCCAGATGGGAATAATCGCCCTGGATGAACGGGTCGAACCCGCCGATGAGAGCGCTGGTGCCGCCGAACATCAGGCCGAAGCCGATGAGCCAGTAGCACGGGGTGCCGATGCAGAAATCCATCATGTTTTTCATGAGGATGTTGCCGGTGTTTTTGGCGCGGGTAAAACCTGCCTCACACAGCGCGAAGCCCGCCTGCATGAAGTAGACCAGGAACGCGGCCACCAACACCCAGCAGGTGTCTACGGAACGGAACATAACTGGATACCTCCCCATTTGTTGTGCGGCCGGCCACCAGAACCGGCCTTGCGTACTCCGGCTGCTGCGCCCCTCTATCTGCGCGGCAGCGCGGATCTTCCCCTCCGGAGACCCTCGATCTTCCCCCGGAAGCACAGAAGTCCGAACTTCTGCCGAAAACACAAAAAGCGCTGGCGGAATTGCTTCCGTCAGCGCCTTTGCTTTCGATGGCACGAGTATAGAGCGTTTTGGTCAAAGTGTCAAGTGCCAGACCGTATTTTTTACGTTTTTCACAATCCGGGTGGGAAATGGACCGGAAAAGTTTGGACGAAGCCGCGGCCCGGCGACGGGTGGGTCATTTCTCCGTCCTATGCTGGCCCCGCATCTCGACGTGCAGCAGCAGGCTCATCAAAGCCCGCAGCGCGAACGTGGCCGCCAGCGGCACCACGGATTCGAGGTTTTGCAGCAGAAAGGTCTTGGCGATCTCGGCCGACATCAGAAATTCCAGCGCGGTGGTCAGGCCGCTGCTCATCTCGTGGTGAAAATCGTACCGGTCGTGGAAGAAGAAGGCGCGGATGTAATGGTAGGTCGCCCGCACCAGACTCGTGACGATGATGAACAGGCCGATGACCTCCGCCAGCCCGGCGATCATGGGCACGGCGGATTCCAGAAACAGCTCCAGGACCTCCGAAGCGGCTGCGTTGAAGTGATACAAAGCGCTCATCGTGCGTCTCCTTGGCAAAAATTACAGCAGGGTCTTGATGTAGGCAGCCAGCGCGTCGTCCTTGCAGGAAGCAAAGAAGAGCTCGCTGAACTTCTCACCGGCCACGGCACCCTTCAGCAGGTCCTGGTCGATGCTCTGCAGGCACTCGATGAGGGGCTTGAAGGTGGCGGCGCGGACGCCGTCCAGGATCTTCTTGTTGCGCTGCTCCGGCTCCACGCGCTCCTTGGGGTAGCCCTGGCCGTGGCCGAAGCCGAACAGCTTCTCGAAGCAGTATTCGAGGTTGAGCTCACCGCCCCAGCCGAAGCCCTTGGCGAACGGCATGGCCACGGCGTTGCCATCGTTGACATGGGCAAAGGTGTAGGCATCCACGGGGTCTTCCACATGGCCGCAGATGACGCCGGGGAAGCTGTTCAGCGCCAGCATGGCACCCTCGCCGGTGCCGCAGCCGGTGATGACATAGTCGGCTGCGCCGCTGTTCAGCAGGATGGCGGCCAGGATGCCGCACTGCACATAGGTCAGCTGTGCTTTGTCGTCGGCGGCATACATGCCGTAGTTGACCACCTCGTGGCCCATGGGCTCCACGACCTTCTTCAGCGCTGCTTCGATGAGGCCGTTCTTGGCAGCCTGGCTGTTTTCGTTGATGAGTGCGATCTTCATGGAAAAATTCCTCCTGCAATCGTATGATGTTCCACCGCCGTCCAAAAATATGCGGAAGGCGGTGCGTGTCTGACTTTAGTGTATCGTGTCGGCGGACAAAAGTCAATCACCGGCCCAGCTTCCGCTTCTGCTGCCGGGCGAGGATGGGCATGAGCAGCGGGGCGGGCACGAGTTTCTGGGCTGTGGTGGCGGCCCGCATCAGGGCCGAGGGCACGATGATGGTCTTGCGGCGGAGCATCCCGCGCATGGCTTCTTCCACGCAGAGCTCCGGCGAGATGCCCTTGAGCGCGAAGACGACGTCAGCGCGGTCGTTGAACTCGGTGTTCACCGGGCCGGGGCAGAGTGCGCAGACGTAGACCGGGCTGTGCTGCTCCCGCAGCTCCTCGGCCACGCCCCGCGTCAGGCTGACCACATAGGCCTTGGAAGCGTAGTAACCCGCCATGAACGGCCCGGCCGGGAGCAGGCCCGCCGAGGAGGCCACGTTCAGGATGGTGCCGGAACCCTGCCGGTCCATCTTTTTGAGCACGAACTTGAACAGCCGGTGCATGGCGAGAACGTTGACCCGCAGCATGGAAAGCTCCTTTTCCGGGTCGGTGTCGAGGAAGCAGCCGCAGGTGCCGAAGCCCGCGTTGTTGATGAAGAGGTCGATGCGCTCGGCGGCCAGTACGGTGCACAGGGCCTCGCAGTCGACGTCGCGTTCCAGGTCGGCGGGGAGGACGCGGCAGGGCACATGATAGCGGGCCTGCAGCTCCTCGGCCAGGGCGTCCAGCCGGTCTTTCCGGCGGGCCGTCAAGATGAGATGGAAACCCAGCCGCGCGTACTGGCGGGCGAACTCCTGCCCGATGCCGGAAGAAGCACCGGTGATCCAGACTGTTTTCTTGTTCATAGGACCTGTCCTTTCTCAGAAGCCCGAAGCTGCGTCGATGGCGCGCAGCTCGTCGGGGGTGAAGGCGGTGTTGTCCAGCGCCTTGAGGTCGTCTAAGATCTGCTCCGGGCGGGATGCGCCGATGAGCACGCTCGTGACCTGACCGTCCTTCAGGATCCAGGCCAGCGCCATTTCGGCCAGCGTCTGGCCGCGGGCGGCGGCGATGTCGTTCAGGGCACGGATCTGCTCCAGCTTCTCCTCGGTGAGGGTGGATTCCTTCAGGAAGCGGCCGTCGGTGCGGATGCGGCTGTCTTCGGGGATGCCGTTCAGGTAGCGGTCGGTCAGCAGGCCTTGTGCCAGCGGGCTGAATGCGATGATGCCCTTGCCCAGACGGTTGGCCATCTCCTTCAGGCCGTTCTTCTCGATGGTGCGGTCAAAAATGGAGTAGCGGTTCTGGTTGAGGACGAAGGGCACGTGCCGCTCGGTGAGAATGGCGCAGGCCTTTTCCAGCGTGGGGCCGTCGTAGTTCGACAGGCCCGCATACAGTGCCTTGCCGCTGCGCACGGCCTGTTCCAGCGCACCCATGGTCTCTTCCAGCGGGGTGTTGGGGTCCATGCGGTGGTGGTAGAAAATGTCCACGTAGTCCAGCCCCAGCCGCTCCAGGCTCTGGTCCAGGCTGGCCAGCAGATACTTCCGGCTGCCCCAGTTGCCGTAGGGGCCGTCCCACATCTCATAGCCGGCCTTGGTGCTGATGATAAGCTCATCGCGGTAGGGGCGGAAGTTCTCCTTCAGGATGCGGCCCAGGTTCTTCTCGGCGCTGCCGGGTGCGGGGCCGTAGTTGTTGGCAAGGTCAAAGTGGGTGATACCGTGGTCGAATGCCGTGAAGCAGAGCTGCTTCATGGTCTCGAAATGGGCGGTATCGCCGAAGTTGTGCCAGAACCCCAGCGACACGGCGGGCAGCAGCAGGCCGCTCTGGCCGCAGCGGTGGTAGGGCAGGGTGGAATAGCGGGCGGAGGATGCAGTGTACATGAACAAAACTCCTTTCCGATTCGGGATCTGATCTGCCCCTATTTTAACACATTGGAGCGGCAGAATCCATGGGGTCCCGTACGATGCAGACTGGCACTTGTTGACGCCTGCCGTTTGGAGTATAATAAAGGCAGAAAACGCGCACTGCGCAGGAGGTATCAGAACATGAACAAACCGGTATTGGTGGTCATGGCGGCTGGCATGGGCAGCCGTTACGGCGGCATGAAGCAGATCGACCCGGTAGGCCCCAACGGGCAGGTCATCGTGGATTATTCCCTCTACGATGCCCGCCGTGCAGGCTTTGAGACCGTGATCTTCGTCATCAAGCACGAGATCGAGGAGACCTTCAAAAAGGCCATCGGCGACCGCGTGGCCAAAGTGATGAACGTGAAATACGCATTCCAGCAGCTGGATGAGCTGCCCGCAGGCTTCTCCATCCCGGAGGGCCGCGTCAAGCCCTGGGGCACCTGCCACGCGGTCCTGGCGGCAAAAGACCTCATCGACGGCCCGTTCGCAGTCATCAATGCGGATGACTACTACGGCCCGGAGGCGTTCCAGGTCATCTACGATTACCTGTCCACTCACGCGGACGGCACGGTCTACGACTACTGCATGGTCAGCTACCTGCTGAAGAACACCGTCTCCGAGAACGGCAGCGTTGCCCGCGGCGTCTGCGTCGCGAACGCAGACGGCACCCTGCACAGCGTCACCGAGCGCACCCGCATCGAGACATACGAGAGCGGCATCCACTACACCGAGGACGGCGGCGCGAGCTGGCACGACTTGCCGCTGGACGCCCCCGTCAGCATGAACCTGTGGGGCTTCGGCCGGAGCTTCCTCGATGAGGCCGAGCGCCGTTTTGCGGGCTGGCTGACCGAGAATCTGGAACAGAACCCGCTCAAGTGCGAGTACTTCCTGCCGCTGGTCATCAGCGAGCTGATCGACGAGGGCAAGGCGACCGTGAAGATCCTGCACAGCCGCGACAAGTGGTTCGGCGTGACCTACCGCGAGGACAAGCCCACCGTCGTGGCCGCCATCGCGCAGAAGACGCAGGACGGCCTGTACCCGGAAAATCTGTGGACGTAAAGACAAAATGAAAAATGGGGCTGCTGCACTTTCGGCTAAAACGATGTGCAACAGCTCCATTTTTTGTGTCAGATCGGGGATTTTACGCACTGCTGCATCAGGGAGGAAACGGATTCAATCGAGTCAGTGCAGTCGCCTTTCAGCCACTCAGTAATGATCGCCATCAGGCCGTGGATGTAAAAGGCCATGAGGTAATGCCGCTGAGATTCCGGAACATGGTAACGATCCAGAATAGGGGTGAACACATGCTGGAACAGGGCGCGGTAGCTGGCTTCCATCTGGAGAGTGGAAGCGTTTTTGAGCGCAGTTTTGAACAGACGCTTATGGGTCCGGATGTAGCAGAGGTAGGGGTTGAGATAGTCCGGTGTGATGAGAAACAGCTCTTCCACCGGGCGTTCGCTGAGCGAAGCCATGAACGAACCGGCTTCCGGCTGCATACAGGCCAGAAAGTGTTCGTTGAGGCGGGTGATGCTCTCGTTCAACAAATCGCCGATGGTCTCATAATGCAGGTAGAAGGTGGAGCGGTTAACGCCCGCTTCCGCGCAGATCTCCTTGACGGTGATATAGGCAAACTCCTTTTTCTCCAGCAGGGTCAGAAGGGCGGCGTCCATCCGGGCGGCAGTGTTGAAATATTTGCTTTCCGATTTGTTCAAGGAAAATCACCTGATTTGAAAAGTTCAGAGATTCGGGGCGGCGGCATCAAGGAAGGTCTTTCCGGTTTCGACCGAATCTTCAATGAGGTTTTTACCGGCAGTCTGAGAGCGGTCGATGAGATCCTGCCAGAACGACGGACGGAAGATGCTCAGAATGCCCGCAGCGGCGGCACCGGCCACAATGACCAGCCCGGCGGAAACGCCGACGGCCAGAACGGCTTTTGCGGCGGTCTCAAGGGCGGCTCCGCCATGGATGGAACGCAGTTCTTCTTCGGTCATCAGGGTGCAGGAGGCGGGAAGTTTCAGGGTGTTCATACAAAAGTTCCTTTCTATTATAACAAAGTCAGGGGATAAAATCGAGTGGGTCAGGATTCGCGAATCTCTTTGGCAAGCGTCAAAATCTCAAAGGCATATTTCTGTCGGCCTTTTTCCAGCAGTTTTTTGTAAAGCGGATAGTTGATGCCCATGCCGATCAGCCCAAGAAGGCCCAGCGCGATGCCAATCCCGACGGCAGCGGTGCGGCCGGAACCGATGACCTTCATGGACAGACACATGCCGACGCCGGCGACGAGCGCCGTGACAATGCCGAAGCTGTATACGAAAACGGTGGCGGGAAGCTTGGCTCTGGCATCCAGTTTGCGCAGGGCGATGACTTTGGACGTATCTTTCGGGGTATACTCGTTGGTGAGCTGTTCTGCATAAAATTGGTCGGGATTCATAAATCATTCCTCCTGTTTTGGAATGATTCTATTATAGAATTGCACCGGAAAAGACGGAACAACACGGAACCGGATTTGTGTTGGATTGAAAAACGCAGATGCCGCACCCCGTACAGGGGCTGCATCTGCGTTTGGGTAACGTATTTGGAAAAATTTTATTTCCGCTTGAGCTGTTCCCGCAGCGTGTCCAGCGAGCGGTTCTGCGCACCGTGCTTCAGCTTGGGGAAGGCGCGGAGCATGCGGCGCTTGCCGAAGTGCGGGGTGGTGCGCTGGGTGCGGGAGCGAAGCTCCTCGCTGCGGGCCTGCAGCTCCTCGGCCAGCTGTTCCAGCTGGAGCAGTTCGGCCGTGCGCTCGGCTGTGCCTTTGGCCGCCAGCTTGACGGCATTGGCAGCTTCGCTGGCGTTGAGCTTGGCGTCCTGCGAGGCCCGCTTCGCGGCCTCCATGGCCTCGTCGGCCTTGGCGCGCATGGCAGCGGCTGCCTCGCGGGCGTTCAGCTTGGCCGCATTGTCGCGGGCCTCGGCGGCCGCCAGCTTGAACTGCAAACGGCTCTCGTCCATCTTCTGGTCCATGGCCATGGCGTTGGTGCCCAGCAGTTCGGTCATGGCGTCGCTGACCGCGTGCATACTGTCGGCCACCTTTTCCAGCGCATCCAGGTCGCGGGCCAGGTCGGACGCAGCAAAGGCGGTGGCGATGGTGTCAGCGGCATAGAGGGCGTAGAGCAGGAACATCAGGATCAGGCCCACCAGCGGCGGGATGAGGGCCACCGCATCGGCGATGATGGGGTGGACGAGCTTCATCACGATGAGGGTGCCCACGCCCCACAGCAGGGAAAACTCCAGGCAAATGTAGCCGCCGATGTTGAAGGGGTAGTCGCTGTAATCCCACCAGCGGGTGTGGTAGAGTTTGTACAGTGCCCAGCCGCCCACCAGCTCCAGCGCACTGGGCAGGATGACGCCGCCGAGATAGAGCAGGAGCAGGCTGTGCGACAGAGGCGTCAGGGCGAAGAGGACGATGACCATGCCGAAGCCGTAGATAGGGCAGACCGGGCCGTTCAGAAAACCGCGGTTGATCAGCTGGCCGGTCGTGACGGCGGCGTAGATGACCTCCAGACACCAGCCGAGGCAGGAGTAGATGAGGAAGTACGCGAAGACCTGATACAGCGAAAAGCCGCAGACGGTGGTATCAACGAAAAAAGAAAGCAAGGGAACACCTCCGTTAATTCTGTTTCCGGACGATGCTGTATTCATCGCCCGCTTCAAAGAAGGGGCAGGCGCGGGTGCTGCGGGAGAGATACCGTGCCATCTCGTCCTCGTCGAGTGCGGCACCCTGTGCACAATAACAGGTGCCGTATTCGTCCGGGACATTGTTCACGCACAGCTCACAGGGGTCACGCATCGGCGGTCTCCCCGTGGGCAGCGGCCTCGGCGGCAGCGGCTTCGGCAGCCGCCATCTTTTTGAGCACCTTCGGCTCGATCCAGGTCACGGTCTCGTCGCCGGGCAGCTTCCGGGCGATGAGGGCCTTGATCTTGATGCCCATCTCGGTGAACATCCCCTCGTGCTCGGTGCGGATGTTCCACGCCGGTTCGTTCTCGTGCAGGTCGAAGGTCTTCCAGGTGATCTCGTAGCCGGAAGCGGGGAAGTATTCCAGGCTGTCGCGGAACAGATCGTCGTCGTCGGTCTTGAAATAGATCTCGCCGCCGTCTTCGAGGAAGGCGCGGTACTGGATGAGCTGACGGGGATAGGTGAGGCGGTGCTTGTTGGAGGAGGCATTCTTGCTCCACGGGTTGCAGAAGTTGATGTAGATGCGGCGCACGGTATCCTCCGGCGTGAGGACGCCCTTGATGCGCTCGATGTCGGTGCTCATGATCTTGACGTTGTCGATGGGGCGGCCCGCCTCCTGATAGGCGGCCTCGATCTTCCGCTTGGCCAGAATGAGGACTTTGTCGGTGATGTCGATGCCGAGGTAGTTGTTCTCCGGGTGGGCGCTGGCCAGCTGGGAGATAAAGCCGCCCTTGCCGCAGCCCAGTTCCAGCACAAAAGGCTGCTCCGGGCGGGCATACTGTGCGTGCCACCGGCCGCCCCAGATCAGGGGCTCGTGGACGTGGAAATCGGCGGCCATCAGCTCATCGTGGGCGTAGGGTTTGAAGCGCATTCTCATAATCTGTGGTTCTCCTTCAAAAATCGTTCAACTTGTTCGGGTGCTGCGGCGCAGCTGCCCTGGCAGATGCCGGGCTTGCCGCCGCCGCGGCCATTCAGGGCGGCATTGAGGGCTTTGGTCAGGGCGCGGACATCGCCGTCGGCTCTGGCCAGACAGTAGCCGGTGCCCTTTTCATTGGCCGTCAGGGCCGCGCACAGGCCGGTGGTGGCCTCGCTGAGCTTGACGGCCAGCCGGTGCAGGCCGTCCGGGTCAAGCCCCGGCACGATGCGGATGGCGTCTTCGCCGGGGGCGGTCTGTGCGGCCAGCGCCTCAAAGAGCTGGCTGCAAAGCCCGAAATGGGCAAATTTCAGGGCCGTGTACTCGTCGAAGACGCGGTGGACGGCGTGGGCCGTCTCGCTGGGCTTGGCGCTGAGCAGGGCACCGATGTCGGCCTGACGCTGGCGCATGGCCTGTGCGGCCAGCAGGGCCCGCTCGCCGCAGACGATGCTCAGCCGGACGCCGCCCTTGTAGTTCTCGGCGGCCAGGATCTTGATCTGGCCCACCGCGCCGGTGGCGGCGGTGTGGGTGCCGCAGCAGGCGCAGACATCGGCACCGGGGATGCTCACGATGCGCACCTGGCCTTCGATCTCTTTCTTGCTGCGGTAGGTCAGCGCGGCCAGCTCCTCGCGGGTGGGGTAGGTGATGCACACCGGCACATTCTGCCAGACGATGCGGTTGGCGGCAAGTTCAGCCTCCCGCAGGCCCTCGGCGGAGATGGGGACGCTGGTGTCCATCCGCACCGCGTCGGTGCCGATGTGGAACCCGACGTTCTCGGCCCCGAACATCTGGTGCAGGATGCCGGAGAGGATGTGCTCACCGGTGTGCTGCTGCATCTTGTCGAACCGCCAGGCCCAGTCAAGGGCCTCCTGCACTGCGGTGCCGGGTGCGGCGGTTTCGGGCAGATCATCTATGGTGTGCCAGATGACGCCGCCCTGCTCGTGGACGTCGGTGACGTGCAGCACCGTGCCGTCCGGAAGGGTCAGGGTGCCCCGGTCGGCAGGCTGACCGCCGCCTTCGGGGTAAAAGACCGTGCCGTCCAGCGCGATCTTCCCGCCGCCGTTGCCGTCCGGCTCGGCCGCGAGGATGCGCCCTGCCGCCTCGGTGCGGTAGGCATCGGCCTCGTAATATTTTTGAGTGGGTTGCATGGTGTCCTCCTGACCCTCTCAGTCTCGCTTCGCTCGCCAGCTCCCCCAAAGGGGGAGCTTTTGGCCGTTTTTGAGATTATGCCAAGACCTCGCCCTTCGGGAGAGGTGGCAGCGCGTGAGCGCTGACGGAGAGGGTTTTATTTGATAGAAACAAGTATACCACGATTTTTGCCTGTGGAAAATAGTCTGCGGTTATGTTATGATAGGAAATAACCGAAATCCGAACGAAATGAGGAAGGTACATCATGCGTGAAAGTGGAATTTTAATGCCGGTGTCCAGCCTGCCCGGCCCCTATGGAATTGGCTGCTTCGGAACGGAAGCGGAAACGTTCGTGGATTTTCTGGCCGCAGCGGGCCAGAAGATCTGGCAGATCCTGCCGCTGAGCCCCACCGGTTATGGGGACAGCCCCTACCAGAGCTGCTCGGCCTTTGCGGGCAACCCGTACTTCATCGACCTCGACGCCCTCAAGGCAGAGGGCCTGCTGACCGCCGCCCAGCTCAAGGCGGAATCCTGGGGCGAAGACCCGCTTCAGGTGGACTACGGCACCCTGTACACCAGCCGCTACAAGATCCTGCGCGCGGCATACGCGGCCTGGCGCAGGCAGTGCGAAGGGCTGCACGGCTGTGCCCACTACTACCCGGATGCCTACTATGCCTTCACGCTGGAAAACGAGAGCTGGCTGGAGGACTATGCACTGTACATGGCCCTGAAGACCGCCAACCAGATGAAGAGCTGGACCGAGTGGCCCCGCGCGTACCGGATGCGGGATGGCCATGCACTGGCCGCGTTCCGCGCGGAGCACGAGGAAGAGATCGGCTTCTGGAAGTTTTTGCAGTATGAGTTCGCCATCCAGTGGAAGAAGCTGAAAGCCTATGCCAACGCCAAGGGCATCCAGATCCTGGGCGACATCCCCATCTATGTCTCGGCCGACTCGGTGGACGCCTGGGTGGGCGGCCCGCTGTTCGAACTGGCGGCGGACGGCAGCTTTGCCCGCGTGGCCGGCTGCCCGCCGGATTATTTCTCCGCCGACGGCCAGCTCTGGGGCAACCCGCTGTACAACTGGCCGTATCACCGCGAGACCGGCTATGCCTGGTGGATCGAGCGGGTCCGCCATGCACTGGGCATCTACGACCTGCTCCGCATCGACCACTTCCGCGGCTTCGATACCTACTGGGCTATCCCGGCGGGCAGCACGACCGCCAAGGGCGGCAAGTGGGAGATCGGCCCCCGGATGGAGCTGTTCCACGCGCTGGAAAACGCGCTGGGCAAACTGCCCATCATCGCCGAGGACCTGGGCGACATCGTGGACAGCGTCCGCGAGCTGCTGGCAGAGAGCGGCTTCCCCGGCATGAAGGTGCTGCAGTTTGCTTTCGGCGGCGGGGACAATGAGTATCTGCCCCACAACCACGTCCGGAACAGCGTGGTCTACCCCGGCACCCACGACAACACGACCCTGACCGCCTGGTGGGAGACTGGTGCGACGGAGAAGGAAAAGGCCATGGCCTGTGCCTACCTGCATCTGACCCCCTGCCACCCCACGGCCAAAGAGGTCGCCGCCGTCAAGACCGATGCGGCCCGCGTGGCTCTGCTGCGCGCAGCGCTGGGTTCGGCCTCCGAACGCGCCATCATCCCCATGGCCGACTGGCTGGGCCTGGGCGAGGAAGGCCACCTGAACACCCCCGGCCGTCTGGGCGGCAACTGGACCTGGCGCGCCGCCGAGGGCTTCGGTACAAAGAAGCTGGCCGAAGAGATCCTGGGCGAGTGCGAGGCAGTCTGCCGTGCATAAAAACCGGAAAAACCGGGAGAACTTTAGCAGATTGACAGATTTGCAAAAAAATTGGCTGAAATTTGTGCGTTTTGCTGGCAAGTCTTCCGCAGAAGTGATATAATCTTTGTGATCTGAAAAACATTTTCGAAGTGTTTTTCGTGGCAAGGTGTGTCGGGAGGGAGAATCCGGCACCATGATGATGGGGAAAAACGCATGAGGAAAGAATGGACTGAGCAGGACCTGCGGGAATTTGTGCGCAGCGCACAGGCCGCCTTTGAGGATGTGACCCTGACCGAAGCGGACGAAGAAGCAGCCCGCAGCTGGCAGGATGACGGCCTGATGGTGGACTATGAGCTGCGCAATGGGCAGGTAGACTGCGTACTGCGCCGCCAGATCGTTGCGGACGGCAAGGTATGGAAACTGCAGATGACCGCGCCGCTGGCAGGCAACGACCTGCCGGAGGACCGGATGTCCCCGCGCGAGCGGGAGCTGTGCCGCGACGACATGAACCACGACTTTTTGTCGGGCGTGTTCAACCGCCGCTATTTTGAGACCGAGTTCTGCACCCGCCTGGATGACTGGACCGACGCCCACCGCTGCGCCTCGCTGGCGCTGGTGGAGCTGGACCGCGTCGAGCAGATGCAGGCCGAGCAGGGCGATGCCGTCATGGATCAGCTGGTCTGCTTTGTGGCGAACCAGTGGAAGAAGCGCTACGACCGCCCGGACGAGCGTGTGGTCTGCCGCCTGACCGATACGCTGTTCGCCATCGGCTGTGCGGACAAGACCTGCGACGAACTGGCCGAAGAGCTGCGGAGCATCTACGCGGAGATGCCCCGTGCCTATGTGGCTTCGGTGGGTCTGATGCGCCGGGTGCCGTTCACCCAGTCCATCGGCTGCGCCTGCACCTGCGAGGTGCGGGGCAAGAACTGGGACGCACTGTACGAGCTTTGTGCAGCACGGCTCAAGGCCGCGCAGGAAGCTGGCGGCAGCCAGGTCTGCGCCGGATAAGACCTGATAAGACCTATGGATAAAAGATCCCCCTTCTGGACATCCTAAGAGCCAGAAGGGGGATCTTTTGTTATGGAACATCTGAAAAACGACAACCTCAGCCTGCTGGAAGCCGTGGTGCAGAACACGGAAATGGGCAAAAACACGCTGGAACAGATCGTGCCGATGACGGACGACGTGCAGTTCAAGGCAGAACTGCTGCGGGAACGGAACATCTACCGCGAACTGAACCAGGAGGCCCACACCGCCATCGAGGCCTGCGGCGGAACCGCCCAGGGCCAGAGCGCCATGGCAAAGCTCAACACCAGAATGGGCATCGGGATGAAGACCCTGACCGACAAGTCCACCCGGAATCTGGCCGAGATGCTCTCCGAGGGCAGCAGCCAGGGCGTGATGGACTGCATCAAGTCCCAGAAGGACTATCCCGATGCCGCGCCCGGCTCCAAGCGCCTGATGCAGAAAGTGCAGGATTTTGAAGAGGACAACCGCATCCGGCTGGAACGCTTTCTGTAAAGGGAAGGCGCTCTGCTCAGAGCGCTTCCACCATCGCGGCCACGATCTGGGTCGCGGTGGCAACATACGCGGCAATGCTGAACTTTTTGACGACCAGGACTTCGTGGCCGTCCTCGTCGGCGTTGTCGCTCATGGCCCGCAGGATGACGCAGGGCACACCGTTCTTGGCGGCGATCTGGCTGACGGCGGCACCTTCCATCTCCACGCAGTCGGGGGCGCACTTGGCCTCGATGGCGGCCTTGGTCTCGCTGTCGCCGACGAAGAGGTCGCCGGTGGCGATCCTGCCGGTCAGCGCCTTGACGCCTGCGGCCTTGCAGGCGGCTTCGGCGGCGGCGATGAGGGCCGGGTCGCCAGTGTACTCCTTGAGGAACGGCGGGTTCTGGCAGATCATGTCCAGCTGGGCGTCGTGGTAGAGCACGGTCTTGCCGATGACGACATCGCCGATGCCAATCTTGCTGGTCATGTTGCCGGCGATGCCGGAGAAGATGATCTTCTCGGCACCGAATTTGGTGATGAGCACCTGGGTGGTGGCGGCAGCGTTGGCCTTGCCCATCCCGGCGCAGCAGACCACGACCTCCTTGCCCGCCAGGGTGCCCTTGTGGTATTCGACGCCGCCGTAAGGCTCTACGGTGACGTTTTCCAGCTTTGCGCAGAGCTGCTCGACTTCATCGGGCATTGCGCCCATTATGCCAATAATCATTTGGAAACCTCGTTCTCTTTTCAAATCGGTGGAGTCGGGAAAAACGTCTGCGATCAGACGTTGAACAGGAACTCGATGACATCGCCGTCCTTGACGACGTATTCCTTGCCCTCGGTGCGCTGCAGGCCCTTGGCCTTGACGGCGGCATAGTCGAAGTTGTTGGCTTCGAGGTCGCCGTAGCCGATGACGCTGGCGCGGATGAAGCCGCGCTCGAAGTCGCTGTGGATCTTACCGGCTGCCTGCGGGGCCTTGGTGCCCTTGCGGATGGTCCAGGCGCGGCACTCCTTCTTGCCGTCGGTCAGGAAGGAGATGAGGCCCAGCAGGTCGTAGCTGGCCGTGATGAGGTTGTCCAGGCCGCTGGCCTCGATGCCCATCTCGGCCAGGAAGGCCTTCTTCTCTTCGGGCGAGTAGTCGGCGATGTCCTCTTCGGTCTTGGCGCAGATGGGAATGTAGCGGGCACCCTCTTCCTTAGCGCGGGCGGCCACCAGAGGGACATACCGGTTGTTCTCGATGCCCTCCATCAGGTCGTCCTCGCCCACGTTGCAGGCGTACAGGACAGGCTTTGCACTCAGCAGGCCCATCTCGTGCAGGACAGTCTGCTGCTCGGCGTCGCCCTCGTCAAAGTCGAAGCTGCGGGCCGGCTTGCCGGCGCTCAGGTGGTCGGCCAGCTGCTGCAGCCATGCGGCCTCGGCGGCAGCGCCCTTGTTGTTGCCGCTCTTGGCGGCCTTGGCCATCCGACCGGCACGGTTCTGGACGACTTCCAGGTCGGACAGGATCAGCTCGTAGTCAATGGCATCAATGTCGGCGATGGGGTCCACGGCCTCGGCCTTGGTCACATCCTCGACGACATGGATGATGTTGTCGTCGTCAAAGCAGCGGACGACATGCACGATGGCGTCGCACTCGCGGATGTGGCCCAGGAACTTGTTGCCCAGACCGGCACCCTGGCTGGCACCCTTGACCAGACCGGCGATGTCCACGAACTCGACGATGGCGGGGGTCTTCTTGTTGGTCTGCCAGATCTCAGCCAGCTTGTCCAGCCGCTTGTCGGGCACGGCCACGATGCCGCTGTTGGGCTCGATGGTGCAGAACGGATAGTTCGCCGCCTCCGCATTCTTGGTGGAGGTGATGGCGTTGAACAGAGTGGACTTGCCGACGTTGGGCAGGCCAACGATACCTAATTTCATAGTTGTGATTTCTCCTTTTATGATGTAGATGATAAACAGCTATATTAAACGAATATAAGTTGTTTTTGCGAACTGTTGGATTGGGAAAAGGTTGGATGAAACAGATTGGCTCACCCTTTACTCACCCTTTTTGCGCTTCCTGTGCCTTTGCGAACTGCGCTACACCCTCTTTCATGGAATCGTCTGTCACATGAACATAGCGGTTCATGGTGGTCGTGATACTGGCATGACCCAGCAGCTTTTGCAGGACTTTGGGCTGCATTCCACTCTCAATGGCGCGGGTAGCGTATGTATGGCGTAGAGCGTGCATACAGAAACGCTTGATTCCCGCATCATCGCACAGCTTGTAGAGGTGAGTGTCGTAGGAGCTGTTCTTGGCAGGCATTCCGGTACGCCAGTTGATGAACACCAAGTCGCGCATGACCAACTTTCGCTTCTGACCAGTCTTGCGATCCATAAAGGTCAAGACAGTGGACAGGCGTTTCGATTCGTTGCGGTATTCTCTGGTGTCGTAGATTTCCCGCAGGATGTCGTAAGCGGTGTCGGTCAGAGGAATCGTGCGGTAGCTGGATTCCGTTTTTGGAGGGCCAGCGCGCCATTCGTCTTGCTTGTAGCGGAACTCCAAGGTCTTGTTGACCGTCAGGGTACGTTTCTCCCAATCGACAGCATCCCATGTCAGACCGATCATTTCACCAGTGCGCAAGCCGGTTTCCAGAATCAGTGCGTACTGAGCATAGTTGTGGGAGCCTTTGGCAGCTTCCAGAAACCGTTTCTGCTCATCCACAGTCAGAAAGTGGATGTCATCAACCGCCCGGACAGGTTTCGTATAGCGAACACCATCCATAGGATGTCGGTCGATGAAACCATTATCTTTGGCACTCTTGAAAAATGTGCCCATGGTCATATAGGTCTGACGGATGGTAGAACCAGCATAGTTGCTCTCCATGGCATTCAGAATCATCTGGCAGTCCATGGGTTTGACATCTCGCAGCAGCATAGAACCGATAAACGGTTGAACATTGTGCTCGTAGCGTTCACGGTAATTCCGAAGCGTATTCGGGGCAAGGTTGCCAACGACATCTTTGAGCCAGAGGTTGAACCATGCATCTACCGTCATATCAGGTGATGCCACAGTCCGACTTTCAGGATGTAAGCGGAGATAGAGCTGTTCCTGTCGCCAATTCTTGGCTTCTGGCAAGGTTTTGAAGCAACGTTCCTCACGCTCACCACGGTAATTTCGGCAACGGGCGTAGTACAGACCATCTTTTCGCTGACCAAGCCCCTTTCCAAGTTCTTTTCCTTTAAGATTTTTTCCCATGTTGCGGCTCCTTTCATTTTTTGAGTAAAAAAGAAGCCCACACAGCAAGTCCATTTTACCATGTGGGCGAAAAGCAATCAAGTCTTAGAGTGCGTTATTTCGTGTTAGATGGCGTACTGCTCGTCCAGAAACTCCTCAAACTTTTTACGCTTGATCCGTTTCGTGTTCCCCACGAACACGACAAATTTGCACCCATCCTGCAAGGCAAGCTCAGAAATGCGGTTTTGACCGATACCGAAATACGCAGCGGCTTCGGGGACGGACAATAGCCACTTTTCACAGAGCGGAACAGTTGGAACAGATTTTTTGGTGTATGTATCACTGCCAGACAAGGAACTGGGATCACGGTTGATGTCGTCGATGAGGTTGAATGGAACGACAAAAGGGGTGGAGTGCATATTAAGATTGGTACTCATGAATTTTTTCCTCCTAAAAGTTTATAATTGGAAGCATTCAACGCTTCATAGTAATGGTACTTGTTTGAATTGACGTAAAATTTTTTATGTCTTGATATTTGGAGTGAAGACGAAGCGTTTGTCGTCTTTTCGTACAAGGGGGCTAAAATCTGCGTGGCTAAAATCAAATTCCACACCGGAGCTATCAATGGGTTGCGTTTGTGGCCATGCAGGACTATAATAATCATAACAAGAACGAGGCCGGTTCGATGAAGCGATGGATGCGATAATTTGCTCAGGTGTGAGCAAATCTTGCTTTGGCGGCTCGGAGACCTCTTTACTGGGCGATATTGAGGCAGAGGAGAGCTCATAAGATGAACTTGGCAAGGGAGGATAGACATCCTCTGTGACTGACTCAAACTCATTGTTTTGAGTGGAATCTTCATCATTGCAATCGTCGCAACCGTCAAGTTCATCCAGTGGTGGAAGAAAATCGATCTGTGCTGGTGGGAGAATTGGCTCGGTGTCAGAAGGCATCGGAATCGTCGGTGAATCACTGGCAGGAACGACATCCTCTGGTGGCTTACTATGGACGACCAGCGGCTTGGTGGTCGGTGTGTCAGAATCGCCTACATAAACCGGGCCGGAGACTAGGAACTCGCCAACCTGAAGACTCTTTAGCATGGAAGTCAACTTGGTTCCACCTGACGAACTAATGAAACGGGCACACATACGAACCTCATCATCAGCAGGTTGGAAATACATAGCATATTTGCACTGCTGAAGCAAAATTCGTTGCCCAGCCTTGAAATTACGGATGCTCTGAGCAACCAGCAAGCAGTACAAACCATATTTGCGACCCTCGTTGAGAATTTTTCCCAGTGCACTTGTTTGGTGCAATGGGAAGTTACTCAATTCATCCAAGTACAGGAAAGTGGGTGGGAAATCCTCGCGAGTGGCTTCTCGTAACAGTGCTGCAAAAACCACCTCTTCAACGATGTGTTGCGTGGATGGCGGAAACGAATCTAATTCCAGCAAGGTGATGCCGGAGAAAATCTCGAAATCGCCATTCTCGAAAAACTTCTGTCCCGACAAAGGAGTCAAGGCTTTTTCCAAACCGGGTGCAGCGAGTGACCGGGAATTCTGGATTTCTAGGTGTAATCGTTCCAATGATTCATTCGGGGCAGGTGAATCACGGAGAGACTTTTCTAGTAGGGATAGCAGTAACGGCTTTTGCCCATCTGATAGCTTGATAACGGATGCAACCGTATCAACGAAAGATGCAGCGGCATCTGCTGGATTTGCTGATGTTCCAAACAAATGTAGCTTGAGCGGCTTTTGAGACACGTCCTGACGATGCACATAAGGCTCTAAGTCTGCTGGCAGAGACACAGCGTGACGATGATCTATGACTACGATTCGAACACCTGACTCTAATAAATTCCTTATAATGATATCGGAAGAAAGGGTGGTCTTACCGGTTCCGCTTTTTCCACAGATAAAAATGGAAGCGTTCCCCTCCTTGAGTTTTTCGATGATTGTAACAGCCTTTTGGTAAGTAGAGCCTATTTTTAACCTCATGGTTCCGTCCCTCCTGTTTTAATCAGAATCTTCATATTCGGTCAAGCAACTGCGCTTCAAGGTCAGAAGTCGAGCATCTACATAGGTTCCGTTGTCAATACGAATCTTTTTGGCAGTGCTGAACTCAGAGAGCAAATGCTCACTTTGCAAATTCGAAATAATGGCAGATGCACTATAGCCCTGTGCATATTCGCAAATCAGATATTTTAGTAAGGAACCTTTCAACAGAAAGTCACCTCCTTTTTGTACGATATCCCGGTCAGGATCATAGCTGAAATCGACCTCTCCATAGCGGAGAAGACGAATGTCCCCGGCTTCTTGTGCGGAATAGAGTACCCTGCGTAAAATCTCTTTGGCGTTGCAATCCAGAGAGCTGTCCCACGCGGATAAACAATTATTTATGTATGCCTGACAGACTTCGTGTGCTGTTTGTGCTAAATCCGGTTGTTTAAGGAGCTTTAATGCCCAGCAAAGAACGGCTGAAGAAATGCTCAGAAGCCCAATCTCGTGCCGGAAAGCGCACTCTTCATCCAAGGAATCTAAGGCAGCAGTATAAGTCCGCTCAACGATACGTTCAAACGCATCTGGGTTGTGCTCAACAAGGGCACACAGCTTGCTAAAGATTTCGGACAGCGGCAGTGCGGCTGTATGATCTTCCTCACGAGGCAAGAATAGACAGTACTTCCGCTGCAAGTCGGTAATGCCGTTCGTAGATACGATAAGGCACAGTGGAAACCAGGGTTCTGTCATAGTCCTTGTAAGCAGAGTGGCAAAATTTGTCGTTGAACGGTAGTTACCAACGGTAGCGGCAATTCCTGGATTGTCACCGTAGACTGATAGTAAGACATCCGGGCCGTGCTGATCGAGCATTTGATTGAAGTGCTTTGGTATGTCGTCAACCGTCATTCTTGTTGAAGTAGAAACATCATTGTCTAAAAGAGCAAAGAAACGATGAACGCCCTCAAATTTATCAGAAATTCTAGTTTTGATGATCCCTAAAATCCTGACCAAAGCCAAGGGCAACTTCTCTAAGTCAGTGGTGTTCAACAACGAGGTAGCCAAGGTGTCCTTCATTTGCGGCGTATAGAGCCAGCGACCATCCTCTAGTTGATACCATCCAACAGGAGGCAGCAAGTATGGGTGTTCAGTGTCCAAAATTGCACTGATGAAAGCCGCCAACAAATCAGCCCACCGTTTACTGTCCTCGGTATAATGGATCTGGCCACCCGCAGCCATGAACTTCTTCAGCAACGTCTTCGGACTAAAATCGCCTTTCTCCAGCCAGAATGCTCTGGACGGTTTGTTGGGAATACGGAACGATACATAAATCCATTCGGTTGTTTTGTCGCGCTCTATCTTCCTTACAACAATAGCCTTGAAATCATAGCAAGATGTGAATGACCGCCGGATTGGTCGAGAGTCGTTCGGGGCCCGCTTCTTAATGATCCAAGGGCGTTTGTAAATATCTACATCGAATCCAAAATTATCGAAGTGATTAAACTCGGCCAAGAACGCTTTTAGTTCAGCTTTTTGGGCAGGATCACTCTGTTGCCGAACTAGTCGATTGTGTACTTCTTGTCGGTAGGCCGCATCTCTGGCATCTATATCCATTTGATGCGTTTCCATATCAATGAACTCCTGACCACTGCTGTTGATAAAGGTACAGGCAGGTACAGAAGTAAAATCTCTGGGTGGATCGTGAACTCGATTTGAGACTATGAATTTGCTACTCATGGTAAAAATCTCCTTTTGCAAATATGTTTTTTGTGGGCAGTCTGACCGTTCCATTGGCGTATGCTACCCACTATGAAATTCTCAATGTGCGATGCAGTGGGCGGTTACCCCTGAGAGGTGACCGTCACTGTGGTGCACAGTATACAAAAATCGAGAAAATTTTAGAATCAAAAAGCTATCGTAAAAAATAAAACATCTTGGACAGAAAAAATATTGAAAAATGAAAACAAATGTGATATAATAAAAGGTTTAACAATGGGCAAAAAGGCGGATGATGTGTGATGACTGATTGGATGAGCAAAATCGTTTTATTTGAAACGGTAGACGAACTAACAGACTATAAGGAAAAAATCGAAAATCGGTATAAAGCTAAGACAGAAAAATATGTTGGTAAACTTCAAGAAGAGTATTCTGACTTCGAAAAATGCGACCTTGAAGACCAAGCAAGGATACTTGTAATAAATGCATTGACAGAAGCATGGATGCTTACCGGGCTACAACGGATAGTTGACCAGAGAGATGGCGAACTAACGCAAGAAGAAGCAGAAAAAATGATAATGAGCAATGCATTAGCATGTGCTGCCGTGTCGATCAAGTATTTATCTGCAAAGAACATTGATTTTTCAAGTGTGATTCTAAAGTTATTGAAAAAAGATAACATAAGCGCGTTGGACGAAAATGCTATAAATAAATATGTAAAGGAATACGAAAAAAATAGAAAAAGAAAAACAAAATGGATCGATGATGATTCGATGTTTTGCCCGCCGATTTTATATGCGCCGGAGGTGACGAAGGAAAATCGGGAAATCAAAAATTTTATGATTCCGATCATTGAAATTTTGGTGGCAGATATTGGTATCTACTTTGAAGAAGGAATGACGGAGAAAAAACCAGATGAAATAAAACTAGATGAAATTGCTTCATTTGGAAAAAAACTGAGGAGTTTGAAAAATGCGAAAAATCAATACAAAGATAAATTAAAAACTCAATTAAATAATGAATATGAAACCTTGATTAAAAGCTGCTGTGCTCTCAGTAAGAACGAATCGATGGGCGATTCTATAAGTGATCGAGTTGCATTTTATTATGTGAGAGAATCTATATTTCGCACAGAAAGATTTTTGGATATAGCAAGTTGTATTGATGAAATTGATACGAATGATGAAGCACAAGTTTGCAATACAAAAAAATCTATTTCGGCGAAAATACAAAATCCGGCGGTTTTTTATGCTCAAGAATTTGAGGAAAAAATATTATTGCAGTCGCCCCAAAATATGGTGCTGTTCTGCGAATATATGCGAATTGTAACACTTCTAATAGCTGAAGGAATTTATTGGATAGAACAGCCAAAAGAAAAAATGGTACATGCCGATAATCTTATCTGTGATTATATAAATAAAAATTTTACGAGATTTTTTCAAGAAACGTGTGATGCTTTGGACGAAAAAAGGAATTATGATTGTTTATTTGAAAAAGAGAAAAATCACGCAACCAGCAGAGTTGAACTATTGGATTTTGTAGTTGACCTATATTCGCTGAAAGATAGGTACAGCAAAAATGTAACGATAGACACAACAATAGAACCATACTATAAAAGAACTGGACTGGATCTCGGATATGAAGAAATGGGAGCGCAGGAAACAAACGGCAAGATTAAAATTGACGGAAGGTCTTACCTATATACAGAGAGAAGATACGGAATAAGTTATGATTTGAAGACAAGGACAATAAAAAGAAAAAATGCAAAGGATGAAGAATGCGAATGGAAAGAAATTACCGCTGACACGATAGTCCAACTTGCAACAGAAATATATGAAGAGCAACCTTTGATTCCAGCTGGAAAAGACCCTGAACATGAGCGGATGTATAAGATCATTATACGTCGTACTATAGTGAAAGAAATTTGCAAAGACCTAGAAAAACTTGGAGTAGCTCTTACGGCAGAAGACATGAATATGATAAATAGTAAATGCAATGACTATTATACCGCTGAAGAACACGCATATATTGAAAGCGTAATGTTCCCGAATAGCCAAGTCTCGGACGAAACCTGAGTAGAGAGCAAGGTCCGATGAGGAATAAGGGACAATGTGTGCAGAAACAGTTTTCGACACTTTCAGAAAAAACTGAATTCAAAAAGAGCTAAAACTCCAGACAAAAGCCGAATTTCAAAGCGGATTTTTTCATAACTGTCGAAAATGGCATAGAAGGAAAGCGCATAAGACATAGTCTAAGGGCAATCACTTGTGTGGTTGCCCTTTCTCTGTATCTAGTATGATTTGACATTCGGCAACAGTATAGTAACCCATCAAAGGAGGATTGGCCGTTATGTTTGATTATTACGACACCCTGATAACCCCGGAAGAAGTTGCCGATATGCTGAACTGCGGTATGAACACCACCTATAAACTTCTGAAGACCGGGAAGATCAAAGCAATGCGGATTGGCAGAGTTTGGAAAATTCCAAAGAGAGCGGTACAAGAATATATTGTGCAGGAAGCTCATATAAAAGCTGCTGGATGGTAATACGAAAAAAGCCCACATGGAATGATTGCTCCATGTGAGTTTTCTGTTGCTTGAAAATAATGCTTGATAATGAGGTGTACATAAAAATAATCTTGGTGTTAATGCTGGATAATGTGTGGAGAGGAAAGAAGGTGAAATTTAATCTTTATTAACAGCACTAACATTAAGATAAATAGCTGAATGACAGTAGGCTATTTCGGGTCGAGCGAATGATGTGGGACACACACATTTTGCCACACCTGTTGGGAGCGGAGCTCCCTTTGTTTTATAAGATAAGATAATATAAATACAAGATATTATTATTAAAAATAATATAATTATTATTAACATTAGATAATAGTATATATTGTTTGAAAATGGCTGAAAGCTGTACCAATGTTATGGTTCTTAATAGATATTCTTGTATGAAAATTATCTTGTCCATCTGAAGAGTATATCAACGGAAAGGAGCACTTGAAAGTGGAAAAAAGGCATAGAGTAAACGTATACCTCTCAGAAGAAGAATATGAATTATTAAAAAACCGTCAGAATGAAAGCGGAAAGTCACAATCAGAAGTTCTGAAAGAGAGCTTGTATAGAGAGCAAGATATAATGGATGCTAAGTTCTCTGACAGCATTTTTAGGATAGCATGTTGGATTGAAGAAAGAGAGTACGATAAAATTAGAGAAGAGGTAAAAAAATATGCCGATTATCAAATTCGTGAACGAAAGTGAGAAGATTGAATATTCTACGGAGCAAGACGTTTGCAGTCTTCTTTGTTATGCGTTTGATCCTCAAAAGACAATAATGAACGACAGTCAATTTGTTGGGTGTAAACCTTTCGGTTTTCCATTTTGGTATATGAGAAATCCTTTAGCGGTACATCAATTTATGGAATTCAACCATAAGAGACAATTCAAGTATCGGAAAGATTTAGCAAAACATAGAGTGATCTCATTTTCTAAAGAAGAGAATCCTTTAGTAGCGACATTAAAGATAATTGCTGAACGGATAGTGTCTTTTTATGCTAACAATGGCTATATTGCTGCGTATGCAATTCATTTCGGCACAGAAAACCCACATATCCATGTTATCGTAGATACTATTTCCTATCAGAATCTAAATAAGTTCCACATGAGCCGTAGGTATGAGTGGAATCAAATCCATGAAATACTGAATGATTATAGTGTGCAGTATATCACAAGGTCTGTATCGAAAAGAGTGCGCTGCGAAAATCGGGAATATTCGATTGCTGTATATCTTCCGAAAAAACCGAGAGAGCGGATGGAAGTCTTAGGTATCGAATATGACGAATGTCCAGATTATTAAACGATGAACCAAAGGAGGTCTATAACAATGGACAAGTTCGATGAAAAAGTTATCGGTTACGAATCAATTAAAAATATCCTACGCCAGATATTGGATACCCTGAAAAGGCCAGAACTCTATAAAAGCAAAGGAGCTTCTATCCCCAGAGGGCTTCTGATGGAATCCGACCCCGGCCTTGGTAAAAGTTTGCTGGCAACCGTCTTTATAAAAGAAGCAGGCCGCAAGTCTCTTGTCTTTCGGAAAACCAGTCAGGAAAACAGTTTTTTGGATGAATTGAGGGCTGCTTTCTCGGCTGCAAAAGAAGCCGCACCTAGTATACTGCTCCTAGAGGATCTGAACCTCTATGTAGAATCAAATTCTCCCTATGCGCCGGAATGGGCTTGCTTACAAGCCTGTATTGACGATGCAAGGAGCACGGACCTTTTTGTGATTGCCACAACGAATGACACAAAGTATATGCCGCCATCGCTGCTAAGACCCGGAAGATTCGACTACACGCTTTATCTTGACCCTCCAATGGGAAAGATTGCGGAGAGGATCGTCAGCTATTATCTCCGGGACAAGGATTTAGCAGAGGATGTTTTGATTTCAGATATCGTCAAAGCTATGCCCAAGGTGAGTTGTGCTACCCTTGAAACAGTAATGAACCTTGCTGCATTGAATAGCACCTACCAAGGACACGAGCATATTTACAAAGATGATGTAACAGATGCCTTGCTTCAGGTAGTTTATAAACTCCAAAAGGCAGATAAAGAAACTGACTCCATAGAGTTGCAGAAGATCGCATTACATGAAGCCGCTCACGCAGTTGTAGGAGAGATTCTGAATCCTGACAGCATCGGCATCGTTACCATTCATGGAAATCAGAGCTGCATTGGTGGCTTCGAGAATGGTTGTTCTACTTACTTGAAAAACGAAGAAGAACTTCTGAACGATATAACGAAGACTTTGGCAGGAAAAGCAGGTGTATCTTTAATTTATGGAGTGATGGATGTAAATGCAAGTGGTGACATTCAGAATGCCAATCGTCTGCTTGATCTTTGGATGACATCCCTCGCAGGTGCTGGTTTCTCGGAGGTCGAATCGGCGAATAATAGAATGTCCGAGACCAGGCTTTTCAGTAATGAAGCTATAAAGGCAGCCAAGATGGAAGAGTTATACCGCAGAGCCTATAAGATTCTCTATGATAACAGAGATTTTCTGCTTGCTGTCCAGAAAGAGCTTCTGGAACATGAAACGCTGCTGAACAGTGATCTGGCAAAAATCCGGGAATCCTACACCTAAAACCCTATTATTCAAAATGATAAAGCGGTCAAGCCCTTTTGTGGCTTGGCCGCTTTTGTCTGACGATATGCAGTTGAAACTCAGGATTCTTCCTCTATATATAGGAAAGCACACAGCATTTTAGTAACTGCCTCTCTTTGAGTAGGAGAGAGTTTAGCCCATAGATCAAGAATTTTCTTTTGATCGGGGGTTAAGTAAACAGAGTCTTCCTCCTGAAAGAACTGGGAAAGCGAGATACCAAGGCCGGAGCAAATTTTCTCAAGAGAAGCTACATTGGGTTGAAGATTCCGTCTGCGCCAAGTAGAAATGGTAGATTGTGTCAAGCCAGAATTTTCTGCGAGGGCATACTCAGACCAGCCACGGGCAAGGCGTTCCTGTTCAATGCGCCCTAAAATGTCAAATGTAGGCTTCTCTCGTTCCATGGTTGACCTCCTTGTAAAAATCGTAGTGATTACTTACGATTTTATTGTTCCAAGGCTTGACCGATAATTGTATAAGTCGTATAATCTCAATAGGATTATTCGCACTAATTTATATAGATAACTATGATATTGGTACGATTTCTGTTGATTTTGCAAAAAGCCGCTGGTGGTTACAGGTCTTGTTACGCCAAAATGTTTTTGAAAAAGGAGAAAGAACAATGGACAGGTTTTGTCTCGGAGATAACACTATCACCTTTTCGGATGACTTTGCGAAATTAAACGAACTGCGTAAAGGGATTTCCTGCATAAGTAGGTACGCTAAAATTGGTACCTACATAGCACAACGGATGCAAGAAACAGGTCAGAAGCCAAATGTTGATCGTATTGCTCAAGGATTCACCTCACAAATGAATGAGGCAATCGAGGGCGGTACTATCCCAGTAGCAATCGACTTTTTGGTTAATAATGGTATTTACGACTGCTCGGAAGAACTTTTTATACGAAAATATAAAGATCGGTACTTCGACATTGAAAATAGTACTGGGTATAAAAAATTTATACAAAAGTATAATGCTGTGACTGACGCATACGTTATGGAAAATGCTCAAAAACATTTAAAGCGCGCTAGTCGCTCAAGATGGGAAGGCGGTGGATTTGGTATACGTGGCGCAATCAAGGGTGCGGTTGATGCGTCGATCTTGAATGCGGCAACGGACACATTCAGAGGTATAGGGGATGGAATCAGCGATTTTGCTGGTTCTGTGCATTATAAAAATCAAAAGGAAGCCCTAATTAACGAAGATCTCTTTCAGTGCCTCGATGATGCCATGTATGAGGGAAACATGGGGGTCTTGTTCGCTTGTGAAAATGAATATCAAAAGCATACAGGTGTTAAGTGCACATGGGATTATGAAGAAAATAATAGCCAAGCAAATGCGCTTTTCCAAAATGTAAAAAGTCGCATTACCGACCCTCAAAAGAAACTCCAAATTATGGCAACAGCTATTCAACTGGCTCCATATAATGAAGAATTTTATTTGTATCTCTATAAGACTGAAAAAGGAAATCGAAAGGAAATAGCGGAACTCGCAAATTATCTGGGATTCTTCTTATACGATTTAAGAGCTGAATTACTACAAGAAGAATTGCAACAAGTGGCTTGCAGATACCCGCTGACAGGAAGAAAAAAGATCACATCGGTGGAAACAATATTAACTCATCGGAAATATATAGAAGGTGTACTGAACCTTGGACTGAAATATAGCTTTTTTGATGACATAAATCCTGTAATCATTTCGGCGGAAAAAGAACTTGATCCTGAAAGCTTTGAATTGGGAAAACTTCTTTTATCAAAAGCATTTTCTTTGAGCGTTTCTGTAATTGATGAAGAAGCAGAGACGAAAATTTGCGAAAAAAAATATACAGAAGCAACGCATCAGCAATATTTGTTAGAACTGGAAGCAATAAAAAAACGGTTTAACATTGATTCCTATGAAATTCCGAAATCTAATAGTATCACAAAAGTTCTTGATTTCTTTGAATATAATAGAGATTTGGAGCTCGTGCGGCGTGTTAATCGGGAGAATAATGTTGAAAATGCGCTTCAAAATATTGTAGATGTTGCACTGGGAACAGATTCAGCAGATAAAACGGAACAAATTTATGCACTATCTTTAAAATATGAGGTGAAGTTCAATCAGGAATTCGATATTATAGATGGAGACATCGAAATTGCACATGCAATTCTTATCGGGATGGCTTGGACAAAAATAAAAAAATACAAGGAAGAAATAGAAAAACTGATTTTAACACCAAACGAGAGTGTTCGAGATATTAATTTGGATATTCGAAAAACACTCTGTTACTATCGTGCGTTGCCAACAATCGAATCCTTAGAAATAAATCGTGATTTTTATCCAAAAATCCATTATATGGCGAATGGAAGAGTATCGTATTCGCTGTTTGAAGATTGCCAGGAATGGCTCAATGTTACAAACGAAATTATTCACTATTTTGATTCTCGTAAGAGCACATCAATTGAACGGGAAACTACGGCGATTGGTGCAATCGTTCTAAAAATGTGTCAAGATAAGCCAGTGGTTAAAGGCGAATATGTTAACCTGGCTATGGAAAAGAACTTTGCGAAGGGAACAACTTATACAAACAATAAGGGTAGCTCGAATTTGAGGAACACGAAGTTGATGATTCCTCGAATTGAAACAATTTATATGTATTATGAGAAAAATGCCTTTCTCGAAAGAAATTATACTGTGTTAACGAATCGAGGAATTCATACATTCTGCACATCGCTAGAATCGGCAAAATTTTATGAATGGCGGCAAATTGAAAATGTAACATATGCAGAACATGGTGTGAGGCTCAAATTGAAAGGAAAAAATTATCCACAGAACATAGCTTTTTGCTGGGATGACAACGATGACATCTATTACGCCAGCGAAGCCTTGGAGGATTGCGTAAAAAAAATTAAGCAATACGAATATAGAAAGGCAGAGAGCATTGAATACTACAGCTCCCATCCCAAAACATTTATCGGGCAGCGTATTAGTCATTTTCTGTCGCCAAATGAAAAAAAGAGAGTATATCTTTTAGATAACCTAGGAGATCAAACAGAACTGTCCTGCTTGCTGGAATTAATGAGACGAACGGATTTTATAATTCAGCACGAATTGAATCCAACCGTGAATCTGTTTATAAAGTTTGAAACTAATAAGTTAAGCGATACAACAGATCTCCAGCAGTATAAGTTTATAGCAGTTACCGATCGCTTTATCTACGGAAAGGAAAACGGAGCGCTGTGTGCTATTGCAATCACAGATATTAATAAAATTGAAAAGAGCTATACATCAATTATTATAAGCTGGGATGACTATGTATCAGAAATTTCCAGTCCGGATTGGAGTAATACGGAAATTTCAGAATTTTTTGAACATTTAAGTCAAGCATTGGTTATCAGCGTTGGCACTAAAGAACAACCAGTTAACAAATCTGTGCAATCCGAAAGTACCCCTCCAAGAGATACACTGTTTTGCCCATATTGTGGGAAGAATATCCCGAGAAGTTCAAAGTTCTGCTGCTTCTGCGGCTCAAAAATTAACTACAAAAATAAAAAGGAGAGTCCATTATGAAATGCCCTAAATGTGGGACAGAATTCGATGAAGGCATCTTTTGTCCTGAGTGCGGAACACCTATTTCGCAGCCCTCAAAAGAGGAGGCATCCAATCAGACTTCCTCTAACACAGAGAGGTCTAAATCTGATGCAGAAATACCCACTCCTCCGTCCAGCTCATCCGAGCCTTCCAAACGCAAAACGTCTAAAGCACCTTCCGAGAAGAAGTATGACAAGTTATCGATGGTTTTCGGTATCGTGGCTTTGGTCACGATGGGGGCACTTATTGTACCCGAAATCTTGGGATTCCATTACGCTGCAAAGGCAAATAAAACTGGCACCTCTTCAAAAAAATCGAAGATTGGAACCACATGTAGCGCACTAAGCGTCCTTATTCTCTTTGCAGTGTTTCTTTCCTCCTCTGAAAATGCTTTTTTGACTTCGGCTCTAACTTTTATTGGTGCAGGATTTATTATTGCCTTTTGGTATTTTCTTGCACGGTTTGTCGTTCATCTTCTGAAAAGGGAAAGCAAGAAAAAAGATGCTATTTTCATGGCTGGTACACTCATTATCGGAATTGCGATAATGATGCTTGCCATGGAAACAGATCCACAAGCACGTTGCAAGCACGAGTATACAATCACCAAAGATGTACAGCCAACCTGTACAGAAGATGGAGAAATCATAAAGGAATGCAGCCTGTGTGGAAAGAAAGTTGACACTGTACTCTCCGCAACAGGACATACCATGGTCGAAATCTCTCGGACGGCAGATACTACCACTTCTAGATGTTCTGTGTGTGGGTACGAAAGTACGACCAAGCTTTCATCTTCAAGTACATCAGCAGTATCTCAAACCACATTGGTCTCTTCTGATCCCTTGACGCAATCAGATATTTATGCACTGGTTGACGAAGAACTTCAGTCAAATGACTATATTCACGGAAGAATCACACAAAACGCAAAAGACTTTATAAATCAAAATAGCAGTATATTTGAAGAAAAAACATATCAATCAGCATTTCCGTATTTGAACTATCCAAATCAAGATTTCAAATATAATTACATTATGGGAAAGGATGAAAAATACTGCAACGAACTGTTTTTTGCAAAGGCTAGTACTATTGATGATGAAAACCTAGGCGTCAAAGTTACAACACTGCCTGATGGTTCAAAAATAACGGAAGGACTAATGGGGCTGGAACCTACTTTGGCGGACGGCATCTTTGCAGATGACGGCGCATTAGTATACTTCTTCTACGCAGATGAATTCCTGCCGCCGGAAAATGGGCTTGTAGCATTCACAGCAGTCCCACTTTGTGCAGGAAATCTTGTTCTTGACGATGGTTCTGAAGAAGAATGTCTATTCATCGCTTGTAGCTTTATGATTGATGGAATGGATTTCAATGATACAGATCGAATTATTGCCAATGATTCACATACGAGCAAGACTCCTGATGAAATTATCAATGAGGTCAAGAATTCTTGGTATCAGGATAATACAGACGTTCTTTTTGGCGATGAGTTTGAAGTGCTCTTGACCAATCCGAAGTGGACATATGATTCAACCTTAAATCGAGTGGAATTGACCGGAACATATACTGCATATGATTATCCTTGGCATGGAATTGCAATGCCTAGCGACACAGAATCGGATACTGTTGAGAAAGAACTACATATATATTTTGAAAAGATTAATGGTACCGGTCGTTGGACACCTCATTTTGATGATAATTATCCAAATGATGACTACCCCCCAGAAGAGTATCAAGAATTTGAAGTTCCAGGAAGAGATGATGATCGAATGCACGGGCTGATGGCGGATGTTCTTCAATACTATGCAGACACCGGACATTATGTCTAAAAAATAAAATGTGCAGGGTAGCGTAAACGCCGCCCTGCACATTTTTGTTAAGTAAAGGACTTGAGCACTTCTTTCAGTGCTTCACGCTGCTCCGGGGAAAGCTGGGCCAGAAGTTCTAAAAACTCCTGCTGTTCCTCTGGGGTGAGCCTGTTCTCCGGCTCAGAATGATTTTGGCGGTTCATAAAAGATACTTGCTCCTTTCGGCAAATCCTGCGCTGCTATCAGTTCAGCACGAATCTGACGCTTGTACTTATAATAGGTGTTCCGGGCAAGACCTGTGAGTTTCATGCACTCGGCATCATCTAGTGTACCGCCAAAGGTCTTGCAGTGGGTGCGGATGATCTGTTTGGCTTCTCTGGCTTTCTTTGTTTCAAAGCCGACACCCTTTTTACGACCAACCTGCTTGCCGTTCAACCGGGCAGTCAACAGCCCCTCACGGGTGCGCTGGTGTAAATCGGCCACTTCTTTTTCGGACTGCTCAAAGGCCAGCTTGATTTGCTCCTTTGCCAAGGCCATCAGATACTCGTTGATGCCCTTCAAGATGAAGTCTACATTCGTCC
>OIYY01000336.1_pt1 | contig 34130 bp, 31 predicted proteins | sample 1588341 | NCBI WGS metagenome assembly OIYY01 (sample SAMN03283287) | human gut metagenome | biome: human-associated habitat; material: feces | host: Homo sapiens | place: Peru | collected 2012 | reverse complement strand
GTCAAGTGGTTAAGACCTCGGATTGTGGTTCCGATATGCGTGGGTTCGAATCCCACTATCCGCCCCATTTTTAGAATTAGCACCTTCGGGTGCTTTTTTATTGGGAATGATGAGGGTTTTCAGGGTTCGAACGAAATTTTAAAAACATACTATCCCATAATGGATTTCGAACTCTTTAAAGTTGTTGTTTATATTCAAGATAATTATTGATTAGTTCTAGCAATTCTTTATAATTTTTTACTTCTTCTTTTGAAGCATTGTTTTTTACTAAACTATCAATATGACCTTCTATTAAAAATTTTAATAAGTTTATAAGAGCTAAAGTTTGTTCTTCTTTGGTTGATGTTCCATCCTCTACTTTAATATCAATAGTAATTCCATCAATTTCACATCTTTTTATTAACATATTTATTGTATAATTATTTTTACTAAGAAATCAATTTGAACTTTGAATAATTTAGCACAGGGTAAAAGATGCCTTTTCTATGGAAACTGACCAACACATTATAGTTAGACTTTCGGGTTAGTTCCCCGACTAGAAAGGGGGTCGATATGGATAATTTCAATATAACATTATTTTTAATCTTTTTGATTTTATACGTATTAAAAAACGGCTCTCATCATAAAAGATAAGAACCGTTAGACTTCCTACAAGGCATCCGGTAGCTTGAGAAACTACCACCCTGTGTTTTTATTATAAATTATCTATTTTTATTTTTCAACCCCACTTATATAATTTTCTATTTCAAAATATAACGGAAGAATTCTACCAGAGGTTAAAATCGGATGTAAAGTTTTATTAAAAAGTTCGAGCAGAAACCCACTATCCGCCCCATTTTTAAAAAGCACCCAAAGGTGCTTTTTTTATATAACAAAAAGATATTAACAAAGAAAATTCACTTCATCTGTGGAGAAAAACTAACTCTTTATTTTTTAAAAGAGGAAATTTCTATTTTGCTCTTACACACAAAAACATTTCTCTTGAAAAATTATTCAATTTATTGTAAACTTATGTTAAGTTACAATCCGAACTAGAACAATGCTATTAAGAAGAACCCCAAAGAAAGAAAAGAGAGTAAGTTTAAAAGGTGCTGTGCAAATTAATCGCAACAGCTATTTTGTTTATGCGGATGAAGGTGGAAAAACTTTTTTGAATACAGGTGAGCATATTCAAAAATATGCAGTTAAACGTATGATGTCGCTTAATCCTTCAATTGAGGCTCTTTTAAAACAATATAAAATTAAACCGGAAATTCATACAAAAACGTTAAAAGAATTAACCGGCGGGCATATGAATGAAACCTGCAACATTGCTGAAGGTGTTTTTTCCATGCTATCAGAGGACTTAAAAAGAGATTTAGATAAATCTATAATTAAGGAAGCATCTATGTTGCATGATTTGGGTAAAGTTCTTATCCCGTCAAAGATTTTAAATAAACCTGCAAAGCTAAATGTTAAAGAACGCGAGATTATGAATATCCACTCGACTTTGGGATATGAGTTGTTGAAAACACAAAATCTTTCTCCAAAAACGTTGGAACTAATAAGATACCATCACCAAAATTTGCAACATTCCGGCTATCCTGCAATTGAAACAACTATTACATCTGATATTGCAGTACAAATCGTTTCTATATCCGATAAATACAGTGCATTAAGAGAAGCTAGGGTTTATCGTCGTAGATTGAGCCGACTTGAGTCGCTTTTGATTCTATACAGGGAAGTGAGGGAAGGCAAAATTGCGCCTGAAATTTATGATGCGCTCGTTAAATATGCAACTAATTGTGATAAATAAAATCGGTCGAGTAATGTATGTTTTATGTTGAGAAGCTGTATATTAATTTTTAAGTAAATTTTTTTTACAATTAGCATGAAATCACGAGCAATTTTTTAGTATTTACTATACAATGGTAATAATGAACAAAGGATGGATGTATGGTGGAAACTTTTGAACTAACAAACTACAATTTTTATTCCAGTCGTTTGGATATGGAGCTTATATCTAACATTGTAGACACACTGAAAGAGATTCTTGAAGAAGATAAAAAAGAAGAGCAACCTTTGTTCTTAAAAGTTGCCGATGATTTTATTTTGAACATTGCGCGCAAAGTTGTTCAAGAAAAGAAAAAAACTTTTCTCATTGGAATTACCGGTGAAAGTGCATCAGGAAAGACCGTTTTTGTTGATAACACAATAGAAGCTGTTGTTCGTGACAAAAAAGAAGGTATCTATACTGTTATCCGTCAAGATGATTATTATAAAGATACATCAAAAGAGCTTAAAGATGCAGGAAGCTACGATGCTTTGTTTAAAACAGGTTTCAGCTTTGACACTCCGGAAGTTATCAACCTTGCTTTAATGAGAGAACATTTGTTAGGCTTAAAGAAAGGCGAAACAATTGTTTCACCTAAGTACGATTTTGTAACTTGTATTTCAAATCCGCAAGGTGATATTAAAAAGCCTGCAAAAGTCATTTTAACAGAAGGTTTATACGTTCTAAATGAAGAAGTTCGTGACATAATGGATGTAAAAGTTTATGTTTACACACCAATAGAAGTCATAAAGGAACGTTGGTACAAACGCGCGGTTTCTCGCGGTAAAACAGGCGAAGCTGCAGATTTGCAGTTTAAAGATGTAAACGCAACCGCTCAACAATACATCAGACCAACTTATCAAATTGCAGATTGTATTATTAACGGCATGGTTGACAAAGATTATATCAAAGTAATCACAGATAAAATTCTTGTTAGATTAGCTGAAGTTTGCTGCTAGTGCTACGCACGTAGACAGGCTTCTTGGTGAAGGATATAAGATGTGATAAAAACTACTAGCTACGCCTTTAGGTAGGGCTATCGGATTGGACGTAGTTGTAATGGAAAATTGAAAATGGAAAGTGGAAAATTGTATTAGGAATTGCTTTTTATTTTTGATGCTTGTTTAGATGAATATAGAATGTCGGTTGGGCATACTTGCCAAACAAAAATTTAATAAATGTAGGTCGTGTTGAACAATTTTCATTCAACGCGACAACAACTAAAAAGGAGAAAAAATGTTTGAACTAAAAGCGCAATTATATTTTTCAGCAGCACACCATTTATTAAACTATGATGGTGAATGTGAAAATCAACACGGACATAACTGGCTCGTAGAAGCTTATGTTAAAGGTGAAGCTTTAGATAAAAGTAATATTTTAGTGGACTATAAGGTTTTGAAAAAAGAATTAAAAACAGTTCTTGATTTGTTAGACCACAAAGACATAAACGAATTACCTTATTTCAAAAACGAAAGCCCTTCAAGCGAAATAATCGCAATGTTTATTTATAACAAATTAAAAGAAAAAATCGTTCAAGTTTCAAAAGTTTCAGTTTGGGAAACTGCGACATCTTGCGCCAGCTATTACGAAGAATAATCAACGAAAATCCTGTGCAAAAATGGATTGCTTCAGCCTAATCGCCTTCGTAATGACGTAGTGTGAAACTACAAGTTAGGCGTTATTTTGAGGTGTGATTAGCACCGAAAAATCCAGCTTTTTATTAATTATTTTCTTGAAAAATTGCATTTCTTAACTCTTGTGCGTCTTTAACATTGTTGGTTGCAAAAAGTTCTTCTGATGTGGTTTGTCTGTTGGGCATACTTGCCCAACAATAACTTAAAAAGTCATGATTTATTTTAATCATGGCTTTTTATTAATATTCCCCATTTAGGTAATACTGAATTGCCGACGTGTTGAATAGTGTAACAACCTCAATCGGAGTTAAATATAAGTATATTAAATCTTTTTCATACTTCCAGCTATTCTTAATTCTAAGAGCCGATTAGGCTCTTTTTTTTAATTGTTAAACAAATCCATTTTTGTAGAAAGACATTGTGTATCTTGTGCACAATTTTTTTCAATAAATCTTGAGAATTTGCCCCTTTCTCTAAAAAGGATTACATAAGGCAAGTTTGGATAAATATAATATTTTTGATTGTAAGCTTTTGCCTCTTCTGTTGCAATATTCATTGTTACAAAATTGTATTTAGTGCCATATTTTTGTTGCAAGCTGTTAAAACTTTGAAGCATTGTTGAATAACCATCTGCCCAAGGTGCATAAACAAAAATTGCTATTGGTTTAGACTGGTTAATTGCTTGGTCATATTTCATAGCTCTTACTTGTTGAGTGCCAACAAAAATTAATAACAATAAGAATAATGAAGACAAAAGTTTTTTCATAATAAATTCCTTTTCTTTTAAAAAGGCGGATTTGCAATAGCAAATCCGCCTTAAATACAAAACTATTCAGCTTGAGAAAGTACATCCATTTCTTCAGCTGAAGCGTAAGCTGAGTGGCAACCGCAGTCAACATAAATAACTTCACCTGTTGTACCGCTTGAAAGGTCAGAAGCTAAATATAAACCAGCTTTACCAACATCTTCTAAAGCTACGTTTCTCTTCATTGGAGCTCTCATAGCACCTGCTTTAAGCATTTTAGAGAAACCTGAAATACCCATTGAAGCCAATGTTTTAACCGGACCTGAAGACAAGCAGTTTACTCTAATGCCTTTAGGACCTAAGTCCACAGCTAGGAATCTCATTGCTGATTCTAATGCAGCTTTAGCAACGCCCATTACGTTGTAGCTTGGAACTGAAAGAACTGAGCCAAGATAAGTTAGAGCGAATATTGAGCTTCCTTCGTTCATTAAACGTTCTGCATGACGACAAATTGTAACAAGAGAATATGCGCTAACACCTAGAGCAATATCCCAACCTTGTTTAGAAGTGTCAACAAATCTGCCCATCAAATCTTCTTTTGGTGCAAATGCTACTGCGTGAACTACGAAATCTAATTTACCGTAGATTTTTTCACATTCTTTGAATACAGCTTCAACTTCTGCTTCGTTTGTAACATCACAGCTCATGATTAATTTTGCATCCATGCCTTCTGCGATTGGACGAACTCTTTTTTCCATAGCTTCGCCTGCATAAGTGAAAGCAATATCAGCACCTGCTTCGTGTAATTGTTTTGCAATACCGTAAGCAATACCGTGAGTGTTAGAAACACCAAAAATTATACCTTTTTTACCTTTCATTAAGTCCATAATAAAACTCCTCTTTACCTAATCTACATTTAGAGCTTAGCAAAAAAACAAAACTTAAGCAAGGATAAAGCATTTTTGTTACATTCTTAATCGAGAGTAATTTTATTTAGACTTATTTAGAACCAAAAACTTTTCTAAAAATAATGTTTATGGTATAAAAAATGTATGAACGAACAAAGAAAATGCGTCGGATGTGGAGAATTCAAAACTAGAGAAAATCTTATCAGAATTATGAAAACAGATAAAGATGGATTGGTTGTAAACCCAAATTCTAAAACATTTGGCAGATCAGCATATCTTTGTTATAATCAGAGTTGTATAGAATTGGCATTAAAAAAATCAAAATTAAATAAAGCGTTGAAAACCAACGTAACTCTTGAAAAAGCAATACTTTTAGATTTGCTGAAAAAAGAGAAATAAACTTGAAAGGGAATTTATGGATAATATTAGAGTTAGTGAATTAGCAAAAGAACTTGGAATGACCAGCAAAGAGGTTATTGAAAAGTTTAATGAAGTGGAAATTATGGTAAAATCGCACTCTAATACTGTAACTCCGACTCAAATCCGCAAACTTAAAGAACATTTAGGTCTTTTGCCTAAAAAATCTAATGCTAAGCCAAAAGCATTTATTGTTAAAAAGTCTAAAACTCCTGTAGCGGAAGTTAAACAAGAAGCGGAAACAAAAGAAGTTAAAAAGACAGAAGCTGTTAAAGTTGAGCGTGTAGAAAAATCTAAACCAGTAAGCAGAATTGAAGTTGTTAGAAAAGCCCCAAAATCCGCTGAAAAAGTAGAAAAGGTTGAAGAAGCAAAAAAAGAAAAAACTGAAATTAAAAAAGCTGAAAAACCTGTTGTAAGAGTTGAAAGAACAAAGATTGAATATCCTAAAAATCAATCAAGAATTGAAATAGTAAGACGCGCTCCTCAAAAGCCTGTTAAAAAAGAAGGCGAAAAAACAGACAAACCTGAAAGAGGAGAAAGAAAACCATTTAACAAAGGCGGACAAGAAAAGAAACTTGTGGAAAGAAGAATTATTCCTCAAGAAATTTATGAAGGAAAAAGTAACACCGCAGGTGGTAAGAAAAAAGTTGACGGCAAAAAGAAAGATAAAGATTTTAACTCTAAAAAAGAAGACCAAGAAATGATTTCTTTGGAAAAAGCAGCCGCTCAAAAACACAAAAAGAAATCACACAAAGAAGAAGAACTCGCAGAAGTTAAACAAATTGTCGTGAATCAGCCGATGACAATTAGTGAATTGGCTGATAAAATCCATAAATCACCGGCTGAAATTGTTAAGTTTTTGATGTTCCAAGGTGTTATGGCAACTGTAAACCAACTTATTGATGTTGATACAATCAAAAAAGTTTGTGCTGAATACGAATTGGAAGTTCTTGAAGAAGATATTGAAGCTTTTATGGAAGAAGAGCTTGAAAAAGAACAAAAACAAAAAGCACTTACTGAAGTTGATAAAAAATTATTAAAAAAACGTGCGCCTGTTGTAAGTATTATGGGTCACGTTGACCACGGTAAAACTACATTACTTGATAGTATTCGTGCTTCTAAACACAAAATCGTTGCAACTGAAGTTGGTGGTATCACACAATCTATTGGTGCTTACACTGTTTATCTTGATAATAAGCACGAAAAGAAAATCGTGTTCGTTGATACTCCGGGTCACGAAGCGTTCACAGAAATGCGTGCCAGAGGTGCGAAAGCAACCGATATTGCAATTTTGGTTGTTGCGGCTGATGATGGTATCATGCCTCAAACAATTGAAGCTATTAATCACGCAAAAGCTGCGGAAGTTCCAATTATCGTAGCTGTTAATAAGTGCGATAAACCAGGTGCAAACCCTGACAGAGTGTTGCAACAATTAACAGAACACGGACTTGTTCCTGAAGCTTGGGGCGGTGAAACAATTACAGTGAATGTTTCAGCTTTGCAAGGTACAGGTATTGACGAATTATTGGAATACATTTTGCTTGTAGCAGATTTACAAGACCTTAAAGCGAACCCTAAAGCAGAAGCTTCCGGTGTTGTAATTGAAGCTAACTTAGATAAAGGTAAAGGTCCAGTTGCGACACTTCTTGTTCAAAACGGTACTTTAAGAACAGGTAACTGTATTGTAGTTGGTACGGCTTGTGGTAGAGTTAGAGCATTACTTTCAGACTCAGGCGAAAGAATTGTTAAGGCTGAACCTTCAACTCCTGTTGAGATTTTAGGTTTGACAGAAGTTCCAAATGCCGGTGATTTCTTCGAAGTAGTTAAGAACGAAAAAGAAATGAAAGCAATTGTTGATAAGCGTAAAGAAAAAGAACGTAACAAACGTCTTGACGCAATGTTACCAGCTCACATGAGAAGAGAATCAGGAGACGCGGAAGGTGATATTCCTCAATTGAACTTGATTATCAAAGCTAACACCCATGGTTCAGCAGAAGCTGTTGCTCAAGCAATTGCTCAGTTTGAATCAAAAGAAATCGTTACAAAGATTATCCACGTTGGTGTTGGTGATATTTCAGAAGCCGATGTTATGTTGGCATCAGCTTCAAACGCTCTAATCCTAGGTTTCACAGTTAAAGAAGACTCAAACGCTTTAGCAGCTGCTGAAAGAGAAGGCGTAACAATCAAGAAATACGATATTATTTACCAAATTTTGGAAGATATTGAAAAAACAATGATTTCACTTCTTTCTCCTGAAGTTAAAGAAGTTGTTACAGGACAAGTTGAAATCAGACAAATCTTCACAATCGGTAAGACTCAAAAGATTGCAGGTTGCTACGTTACAGAAGGTAAAATTAGTAGAAACGACACCGCAACTATTTACCGTGACGGTAAAGAAATCTTCAAAGGTGCTGTTGATCAGCTTAAGAGATTTAAAGACGACGTTAAAGAAGTTGCTCAAGGTTTTGAATGTGGTTTATCATTTGTTAAATTTAATGATATTCAAGAAGGCGATATTGTTAAATTTACAACAGAAGAACAAATTGAACGTTCAGAGTTGGAATAACTACTAAATAAGAATAACTGTTAAAGTCTCAAAGGATTTAATCTTTTGAGACTTTGATTTTAATTTCACATACTAAACTTTAAGTCCAATATAACCTAAGTCTTCAACTTAGCTTCTTCTTCTGTTACACCTTTGGTAAGGCTAATTTTGACTTTATTTAAAACAATGCTATACTTGATTAGAATATAATGTTCAGCATAGAGTAAAAGATGCTCTTTCTAAACGGAACTGACTTACAAAGTATATTGAAGATTCTCGGGTTGGTTCTCGACTAGAAAGGAGAGTCATATGGATAAATTTAATATAAGTCTTTTATTGATTTTTATGATTTTATTTGTATCAAAAAACGGCTCTCAGTCAAGAGACTAAGAACCGTAAGATTCTCTAAAGAGCATTGGTAGTTTCGCAAGCTACCACTCTATGCTTTTATTATATATTATTCTTTTAGTTTTTTCAATAAAATCATTCAAAACGCATTGTTAATTGTAACAATTTAGATATAATACAAAAGTCATCGGATTTTGGATTTCCAAAATCCGATGACTTCTATTTATGTAGGTTGGGCTTTCAGCCCAACATTATCAATTAAGCGTTTAATTTAGCTTTATCTTCTTCGGTTACACCCTTGATTGTAAGGTTAATTCTACCCTTGTCATCAATCTTGATAACCTTAACAACAACTTCGTCGCCGATATTAACGTGTGGTTCAATTGTTTCAATTCTTTCTTGGCAAATTTGAGAAATGTGAACCATACCGTCTTTACCACCGCCAAGTTCAACAAACGCGCCAATAGGAATGATTCTTACAACTTTACCTTTGATAACCATACCAACTTCAGGTTTGAATGTAAGATCTTTAATCATCTTCTTAGCAATTGCTGCGCCTTCTTGGTCGTTAGAAGTAATTGTTACAACACCGCTGTCTTGAATATCAATTTCAGCACCTGAAGCGTCAATGATTGCTCTGATTTGTTTTCCACCAGGTCCGATAACTGTTCCGATATCTTCAGTAGGAATAGTCATTGTAGAAATGCTTGGTGCAAATGGTGAAAGTTGTTTTGCAGGTTCTGTAATAACTTTTCTCATTTCACCCAAGATATGCAATCTACCTTCTTTTGCTTGAGCTAGAGCTCTTCTCAATGTATCATTTGCAATACCTTTTGCCTTCATATCCATTTGAAGAGCTGTGATACCATCATCGTTACCTGTAACTTTGAAGTCCATATCACCTAAGAAGTCTTCAATACCTTGAATATCAGTTAATACAACAGGTTCTTTACCTTCTTCTGTAATCATACCCATTGCAACACCACCAATCATGCACTTAACAGGAACGCCTGCATTCATCAATGCCATTGAAGAACCGCAAGTTGAACCCATTGATGTAGAACCGTTTGATTCTAATACATCTGAAGTTACACGGATTGTATAACCGAATTCTTCTTGAGAAGGAAGTGCAGGAACATTAGCTCTTTCAGCCAAGTTGCCGTGACCAACTTCACGTCTGCCAGGGCCTCTTAGAGGTTTAACTTCACCAACTGAGAAACCAGGGAAGATGTATTTATGCATGTAAGTTTTTTCAGTTTCAGGATCAACGCCGTCTAATTCTTGTTTCATGCCAGGGCCTGCAAGTGTTGCAACTGACAAGATTTGAGTTTGACCTCTTGTAAATACGGCTGAACCGTGAGCGCGAGGAATAACGCCAACTTCACACCAAATAGGTCTAACTTCGGTTGGTTTACGTCCGTCTGCTCTAACACCTTCATCAAGAATCATAGCACGCATAATTTTCTTTTCAGCAGCTTTGAATTCTTCTGCAACAAAGTCAATGCCTGTTTCTTCAATGATTTTGTGAATATAATGGTCTTCTGGAAGAGCTTCAACTCTTTCTTTAACAAGCTTTTTAGCTTCTTCTAATTTTTCTTGTCTGTATTTTCTGTCAAAGTTGTGATATGCGTCAAAAATCATATCGTGAGCAACTTCGTTAATGATATTTTTAAGTTCTGTTGTATCGTAAGGGTTTACGAATTCTTCTTTAACAACGCCGCAAGCTTTTGCAAATTCAACTTGAGCTTCGCATTGTTTTCTGATTTCGCCTTGAGCAAATTCAACAGCTTCCATAATATCGTCTTCTGTAACGAATTTACAACCTGCTTCAACCATAATTACTGAATCGTGTGTACCTGCAACAACAATGTCTAAATCTGATTTATCAGCTTGTTGGTGAGTTGGGTTTGCAATAAGTTGACCATCAACTTTTGAAACTCTTACAGCACCTATAGGGCCTTCAAATGGTGCGCCTGAAAGCATCAATGCGCAAGATGCACCTAACATAGCCAAAGTATCAGGTTGGTTTTGTTGGTCATAGCTGAATAATTGAGCTACGATTTGAATATCGTTTCTATATCCTTTTGGGAATAGAGGTCTGATTGGTCTATCAATTAAACGTGAAACAAGGATAGCTTTATCGCTTGCTTTACCTTCTGAACGGTTGTAACCACCAGGGATACGTCCGATTGATGACATTCTTTCTTCATAATCAATAAGAAGTGGGAAAAAGTCTATCCCAACTCTAGGTTCTTTACTAACTACACAGTGTACAAATAACATTGTATCACCGCAACGAACAGTAACGCTTCCGTTAGTTGATTGTGCGTACTTACCTGTTTCAACAGTAACGGTTTTACCGCCAATTTCTAATTGAAAACTTTTTGTTTCAGGTACCATTTTTCCTTCTTTCTCCGGCTACTCGAAAGCCGAACGCTTCCATTAAGTTCTACTAATTTTCTTTTAAAATTTTCCATGCTGATTATACAATAAACATGCGATTTTCGCAAAATGGATAACTTTTTTATAAAATTTTAATTTGAGAAAATACAGCTCTTAATATATTTGGTGTATTGTAACTAATTGCAATATAAATTATAATTATAAAAAATAGGAGAATAGAGAGCATGTTACCAATCATAACCGAAGATATGTCATCTGAAATTTTTTCAGAAGTTTTTCAGGACGTGCAGGCTTGGAGAAAAAATATGGTTCAATATCTTAAGGAAGAAAATCCTGAAATCAATTCTGCGATTTTAGAAGTGGCAAAACACGATGAAAGCATTGATCTTAAAGCAGTTGCACTCGGCGCATACTTGTCTTACAGATTGTTAGAAGTTGCGACAGAAAACGACGGACTTTCTATCGAAGAATAATCTAATGTTTTAAAATGCTTTCTCCAGAAATTTTTTCACCTTTAATGGTGTATTTTGCATGCTCTGTTTTCATCAAATGATTATCAACCAAAGAAAAAGATTCTAATGTTAAATCGTTAATTCCTGAAAATTTATTATCAGAAAGTCTTAATGTTACGGTATCTGTTAAAACTTTGTTATCATAAGGTGCTTTTTTAGAGAAAACAACTAAATTTCCTTCAACTGCTCTAACTGAAATTTCTGCATTTGCACCCGTAAAAGGATTTGACAAAGTGATTTTATCACCGACTCTTGATAGGTTCCACATATCTGTGCTTACAGGCTTAAAAGTTCCATAACTGTTTGTGTCTGCAAGTTGCGCCGTAACTCTCCAACTTCCAAAAAATGCTTTTGGAATATCATTAATCGCAATTCCTGTGCTCAAAATAACTTCATCCGCAAAAATTGGAAGTGCAGATAATATAAATAGTAGTAAAGCTAAAATTCTCTTCATAAAATTATTATAACAATAATTTTTTTAAAGTCACGAATTTGAATGGTTTATTATATTTAAAAGAATTGTTTTATAATAATAATGAAGGAGAACATCATGTGCGAACACGAAGAAATTGATACATTTGTTATTCTAAGGATAATTACCGGGCTCTTTTTGTTCGGTCTGGGCTACATATATAAACCGTTCTTTTTTGTTGCTTATCTGATTGTTGGTGCGGATGTTCTATTTCGTGCAATAAAAAATATTTTTAAAGGTCAAATTTTTGACGAAAACTTTTTGATGTCACTCGCTACAGTCGGTGCGATTTGCATAAAAGAGTTCCCCGAAGCTGTTATGGTAATGATTTTGTACCAAATCGGCGAATACATGCAAGATAAGGCGGTTGATAAATCAAAAGACTCTATCGCAGCCCTTATGGATATTCGCCCTGATTATGCGAACTTAAATGGTAAAAAAGTTTCACCAACAGAAGTGAAAATTGGCGATATTATAACAGTAAAAACAGGTGAAAAAATACCGCTTGATGGCATAGTTGTTTCAGGAAAAGCCTCGCTTGATACTTCTGCTTTGACAGGCGAAGCTCTGCCCAAAATCGTTGAAGACGGAGATGAAGTAATTAGCGGATGTATAAATCTTAACGGAATTTTAGAAGTCAAAGTAACGAAACCGTTTGGCGAATCTACCGTTGCAAAGATTTTGGAACTTGTAGAAAACGCATCTTCTAAGAAAGCGAAAGCCGAAAACTTTATAACTAAATTTGCACGCTACTATACTCCGTCGGTTGTAATCATCGCTTGTATTATCGCTTGTATTCCTCCTTTTTATATTGAAAGAGCTTTGACCTTTTTAGTAATTTCTTGTCCTTGTGCGCTTGTAATTTCAATCCCTTTGAGCTTTTTTGCAGGAATTGGTGGCGCGTCTTCTAAGGGAATTTTAATAAAGGGTAGTAGCTACATAGAAATTTTATCAAAGGCAAAAGTTGCAGTTTTCGATAAAACAGGCACTTTAACAAAAGGTAATTTTAAAGTTGTTGAAATTTCTTCAGACAATCCTGATTTACTACGCTATGCAGCTCTAGCAGAAGCTGTTTCTCCACACCCTATAGCAGAAGCTATTAGAGAAGCGTACAAAGAAAAATATAATGCAGAAATTCCAACAAACAATGAGATAGAAGAAATTGCAGGATATGGAATTAGGGCTAAAATTGATGGTAAAGAAATTTTAGTCGGTAACGCAAAATTTGTAAACACAACTCCTGTTAATAAAGCCGGAACTGTTGCTTACGTCGTGGTTGACAGTGTTTATCAAGGCTACATCGTGATATCAGACACAATCAAAGATGACACAAAATCTGCGATAAAAACTCTTAAAAAGCTTGGATTAAAAACTGAAATGTTAACAGGAGATTCCAGAATAAATGCACAAAATGTTGCAACTGAAATCGGAATTGATGAATATTATGCAGAACTTTTGCCGAAAGATAAAGTTGAAAAATTAGAAAACACTATTATTTCAAGTAAAGGGAGCGTAATTTTCGTTGGTGATGGCATTAATGATGCGCCGGTTCTGACTCGTGCGGATGTCGGCATAGCAATGGGCGGTTTAGGTTCAGATGTTGCAATAGAAGCCGCCGATATTGTAATTATGGATGATAAGCCTTCAAAGGTAGCTTTGGCAATCAAAATGGCAAAAAATACAATGCTTATCGTAAAAGAAAACATTGTTTTTGCGCTCGGAGTTAAATTATTATTCCTAATTTTAGGCGGTTTAGGCTTTGTTTCAATGTGGGGTGCTGTTTTTGCAGATGTAGGAGTTTCAATAATTGCAATATTGAATTCAATAAGAGCATCCTATTTCCGAGAATGAATAATTAACAACAAATTTTTAGCACATATAATATTCATAGATATATTGAGGTTACTATGACAACGCTGGATAATTTGCCTGTTGGCAAAGAAGGATATATAAAATCAATTGAATGTGAAGATAAGGCTCTTCGAAATCACATTTTAAATATGGGCTTAACTCCAAATGTTGAAGTTAAGTTAATCAAAACTGCGCCGATGGGCGACCCATTAGAAATAAGAGTGCGCGGTTATGAATTGACACTTAGAAAGTCTGACGCGTCGAAAATTATCCTAAAAGATATTCACGATGCACATAATTATCCTCGTAAAAATAAGGTTTTTGAAGATATTGATCACTCAATGATTGGTGAAGAACAAATTGACGGCGCAAAAAGAATTAAATTAAAAGAAAATGTTCATTTTGCACTGGCAGGTAATCAGAATTGCGGTAAAACTACTTTATTCAACAAATTAACAGGTTCTCACCAACATGTCGGCAATTTCCCAGGGGTAACAGTTGATAGAACCGACGGTGTTATTAAAGAACACGAAAACGCAACAATAACTGACCTTCCTGGAATTTATTCGCTTTCACCTTATAGCAATGAAGAAGTAGTAACAAGAGATTTTATTCTGAAAGAAAAACCCGATGGAATTATTAACATCGTAGATGCTACCAATATTGAGCGTAATTTATTTTTGACAATGCAATTAATTGAACTTGATGTTCCAATGGTAATTGCATTGAATATGATGGATGAAGTCGTGGAAAGTGGCGGTAGTATTGATGTAAACGGCTTAGAATCTATGCTTGGTGTGCCTGTAATTCCAATTTCCGCATCAAGGGGCGAAGGTATTGGAGAGTTAATAGATCACGCAATTAATGTCGCACAATATGGCGATCATCCTCACCGTATAGACTTTTGTGCTGATGGTCCTGTCCATAGATGTATTCACTCAATTGAACACTTGATTGAAGATCATGCGCATGCAGTTCAAATTCCAACGCGTTTTGCAGCTACAAAATTGACAGAGAAAGACCAAATTACACTTGATGCGTTAGGACTTGATAAAAACGAAATTGATGCTTGTGACCACATTATAAAAGAACTAGAAGAAGATTCAGGATTGGATAGTGAAGCTGCTTTAGCAGATATGCGTTTTACTTTCATTGAAAACCTTTGTGCTAACTTTGTTTCAAAACCAACTGAAACTATCGGACAAAGAATTTCTACAAAAACAGATAAAATTTTAACTGGTAAATACACGGCAATTCCGGCTTTCTTAGCTATTATGGGATTTATTTTCTATATAACATTCGGTCCTTTGGGAACTTTATTAACAAGTCTGATGGACAGAATTATCGTATTGGTTACAAATATTGTAGATTGCGGATTAACCGCTTATGGCTTAAATCCTGTTGTACATTCACTTATAATTGACGGTATTTTTCAAGGTGTAGGGAGTATTTTGAGTTTCCTACCCGTTATCGTAACTCTGTTTTTCTTCTTATCAATTTTAGAAGACAGCGGTTATATGGCAAGAGTAGCCTTCTTTATGGATAAGCTACTCAGAAAAATCGGACTTTCAGGCAGAAGTTTTGTTCCTATGTTAATTGGTTTTGGATGTTCAGTTCCTGCAATTATGGCAACAAGAACTTTACCATCAGAACGCGATAGAAAAATGACAATTTTCTTGACTCCGTTTATGAGTTGTTCTGCAAAACTACCTGTCTACGCACTGTTTACAGCTGCATTTTTCAAACAACACCAAGCAATTGTAATCCTTTGTTTGTATTTATTAGGGATTTTTGTAGGTATTATTTTAGCCTACATTATGAAATACTTTTTCTTCAAAGGTGAGGCTGTTCCTTTTGTAATGGAACTTCCAAGCTACAGAATGCCAAGCTTTGTAAATGTTTACAGATTAATTTATATGAAGTCAAAAGACTTTGTAACAAAAGCTTTTACAATAATCTTTTGGGCAACAATCGTTATTTGGTTCTTGCAATCTTTTGATATCAAATTAAACTTGGTTTCACATCCTGCAGACAGCTTGCTTGCTATTTTAGGTAATATGCTTGTACCGTTATTTAAACCTTTGGGTATTGCTGATTGGAGAATTGCAACCGCATTTATTACAGGATTTATGGCAAAAGAGAGCGTTGTAAGTACATTGAGCATTTTAGTAGGCGACATAAAAGACTGTGGTTTGTTTAGCCAACTTACAGCATTTGTATTCTTAGTATTTTGTCTATTATACACACCTTGTGTAGCAGCAATTGCAACAGTTAGAAGAGAGTTGGGCAAAAGATATGCAACACTGGTTGTATTAATGCAATGTTCAATAGCTTGGCTTGTTGCGTTTGGTGTTTACTACTTAGGCAGTGCTTTGATGGGGCGGTAAATATTTACTATTTATTGCGTCGAAACAGAGTTTGAGTTATTATTAACCTATGAGAAAACAAGTTATAGCGTATTTGCATACGCACTGGGACAGAGAGTGGTATAGAGAATTTGAAGTCTTTAGAATGAGGCTTTTAAGGGTATTTGATAATATTTTAGACTTGCTCCAAGACGGCAAAATCCCTTGTTTTTATTTTGATGGACAAGTGAGCGCGTTAGAAGATTATCTTGAAATGCGCCCGGAAAAAGAAAAACTCATCCGTTCTCTGATTAAAGATAAAATGCTTTTTATTGGTCCTTTTTATTGTTTGGTCGATGAGTTTTTAACCGACAAAACTTGTTTTTCAAAAAACCTTGAAATCGGTATGAAGATTGCTCAAAGATACGGATGTAATGATTTTATAGGATATCTTCCGGATACTTTCGGGCACAGCCAAAATGTCGTTGATATTCTGCGAGATTTTGGGATAGATAAATGTGTTGTTTGGCGTGGCTGCGGAGATTTTCCTGCTGAATTTTCTTGGTGTGGCATGGATACTGTGAATCTTGTTAGAGGTTATTTTAATGATGTTTTTTCTATCAATGCACCAATTGAAAAAAAAGCGGAATTACTTAAAAACAACTTAGATTTATTGGCTGAAAAATCCGGCGATTACATTTTACTTCCGATAGGTGCTGATCATTTGGGTGTGGAAAGTGATATTGATGTTCAAATTGAATCAATAAACGAACTTTTAAAAGAGGATTACCAAATCAAATTAGGTTCTCCTTTTGAATACTTTAAGCATGTAGAAAATAACTTCAGACAATTTGAATGGAATGACGAACTTCGCGACAATTCTAAAACTTTTGTTTTGCAAGGCTGTTATTCTTCAAGATTAGATTTGAAACGCGAGAATGTGGAATCTACTTATTTGTTGGATTTGGCGACTCGTTTTACTAAACAGCAAAAAGAAACAAAATACGACAGTTTATTAGAATACGCTTATAAAATGCTTCTTCAAAATCAAGCACATGATAGTATTTGCGGATGTTCTACCGCAGATGTGCATAGAGAAAACTTTATCCGTTATATGAAAATCAAACAAATTGCAAATACAATTGTTGATGAATTGAAATTCAAAAACCATTTTGAAGAAAAGAAAATTTTAAATCTTTCAGACAGGGAGTTCTCAGGAATTGTAGAATTTGAAACCACACAAAAACTTGATGGATATGAAAAAATCAATTTCAGAAAAGGTTTTGATAAATATTTGCTTACTGACACCCAAAGAATACCGATTACAGAGGATTATACAAATATCTATACTTATTTGGCAGAAATCAAAAGTTTGGAAACAAGCGAAGTTGAATACATCATGCCTGCTGTTTCTGAGACTGATTTAAGAGTAGGGGATAATTTTATTGAAAACTCCAATATTTCACTAAAAATAGAAGGTGATAACATTTTTATAAACGGAATAAGATTCTCGCTTGTAGATTTTGTTGATTTTGGTGACAGTTACAATTGCGGTCCGAAAGAAGATGACAACGGAACTGAATTTAAAATTTTACGTTCTAAAGTTGTTTTGAATACTCCAACACGCGTTTCTTTAAAAATCGATTTTGAAGGCAAATGGGATATCGTTCCGCTAATCATAAGTTTAGATAAACACTCAGCTTGTTTAAAATTTATGTTTGATTGGATAAATACTCAAAAAAATCATTTGCTAACTGCAGGTTTTGAGTTGGCAAGACCGATTAAGGAAGTTTTTTCAGAAGATATGAACCAATTAATTAAAAGAAATTTTGAACCTGAGTATGATATCAGAAAGAATCTTCCAAAAATTCGCGGTATTGAAGCAAAAACCAATACCGCCCCAATGCAGAGAGGACTTTTGATAGACGAAGAAGAAAATAATATCGGCGTTGTTACAAAGGGGTTGACGCAATACGAGGTTGCAAAAAATCATCTTTATATTCCGATATTGCGTGCAACCGGCGTAATATCCAATCCGCAAAATCCCGCTCGTTCAACTCCTGCAGGTCCTCCGATTGAAGTTGAAACATTGCAAATGATAGGTAACAATAAAGCTGAATTTTATGTATTCTTTGGAAATCAAAATGCTTTTGTTGATACACTAAATCAGGTTTATAATTATATTATCGTATAAGGCAGACTAAACTCTGCCTTACGTTTCGAAGAGAATTAACTACTTTTTTACTTTCAATTTTCCATTGAAAAGCAGAAAAGTAGTTTGGGCTTTCCGCCCGACAATATCTTTAAGCTTTGATAAGATTGGATTTTTTAAAGTCAAAACCATGTTTTCTCAAAGAATCTACAACATTAGGTGCATAACTTCGAAATACTGAATTGTAATTTGCTAACGCAATTTTAATTGCAGTTTTGTTTTCTTGTTCGGAAAGTTTTATTGATTTATTTTTTAATTTTTCAATACTTTCTTTTAATGAAATATCTTTAAGTTTTGAAACAGCTTCAACGTATTTCATCTGGAAAATCAATAATCCTACTTTCATTCCGTATTCATCATCATTAGCACACGCGTTTCGTAAACTTTCTGTATTACTATATCTAAGTTTTTTCTGACCATTTTTATTGGTGTACAAAACTTCATCCAATAATTTGGGATTCAATAATTTGTATACTCCTATTCGATTTCCTTTTGCACCCGGGAAGAAGTCTTTAACGCTTGTTTCTACAACTTGCATTGGACCTGCGCCATTTTTTGAGTTTATATTTTTTTGAAAATTACCATGAGTTTCCTGACTAATTATTGAAATCAATAAAGAAGGCGGAAGATTGTTTGCTTTTGCAATTTTTTCAGTCTTTGTAGCCCAATATTCCGCCAATTGAGGAGATATTTCTACATCCCATTTTTTTGCTTCATTCACAACCATATTTACGTTTTTTTCATGAGCAGTTTGAGTTGAATTACTCTTCTTTGTTACATTTAAACTTCCGCTAATAATTGGTTTGTAATCCTTGATTGCATCTTGTTTCGCTACAAAAATTGAAGAATTTTTACCGGCTTTATTTGAGTTTGTATACTCAAGCCAATCTTTACAAAATAACGAATATTCTTTTGTATCTAATTTGTTATTGTTATCTTTGTCATATTTTTTTGCAAATTCTTTTTTTATTCCAGAAAAGATTTCTGAATATTTTATTGGTTCTGTCATAATTTTAATCCTTCTAAACTTTAATTTGTTCCGGGACTTTTGTCGGATAATCGTATTTGTAACTACCGCCACAATATGCTCTGACTGCACCTTTGACGCTACCACCATTTGCTCTGAGTTTTTGCTTAAAAATCAATATGCCAACTTGCAAACCAAGTTCAACATTGGTTTGTATTGCGTTATAAAGTACATTCGGCGTTTTGTATTTTGCTTTTAATTTCTGGATATATTGAGCATCAGAAGATTTTTCGTCATTATACAATGCACCTATAGTCTTTAAATCGGTTTGCATAGAACCTTTTGGTCCTCCAGGGCTTCCTTTTTTCTTTAAAACTTTTGCGCTAAAATTAAAACCTCCGGTTTCAACTCCAAGCATATTTGTAATTACAGGAACTAATTCCGGAACGTCATATTCCGTGCAGTGCTTCATTACCATATTTACAACATTGTTTGCAACTTGAAGATTCTTATTTACTAAGTTTGGATATTTTTTTCTAGCGATACTAATTCGCTTTGAGGCAGGGCTAATATTTCTTAGTTCAGGTGTCCTTTTTATACACTGATCCATAGCTATCAAATAAATGTCTTCTCTTGTATAAGTTACGGTGTGTTTTATACTTTTATTCTTTATTGGTATAAATTGCGGACGTTCATCTTTGATAGCATCTCTTGGTTCGGTTGTTTTAGTTTTGCCTATTTTTTCTAATTTTTTTTCATTTATGCCATTAAAATATGTGCTTATTTTGTTTTTTATTTTTTCAAGATTTTGGTGTAATAGGCTTTTAAATGTCATTTGTTCTTCGAAATCAAGTTCTCCGTTGTTATATTCTTCCTCATTCTCTTTATGAGTAGAAGTATCCGCCTGCGTAAAAATGCTTTCTAATGATTTTGTATCTTCATCAGACAATTTAACGCCATTTGCATTTAAATAATTTTCAATACCTTCTAAATTTGTTTTGATACCTGTAAAATCAAATCCCATTGTCTTTACCTGCTATCCATATTGTTTTACACAATTATTTACGGCATAATTTTTAAAAACTTTAGGCTTTTGGCTCAATTTTTTACAAAAATTTACAAACCTATAAAAATAACCTAAAAAGGTGCTTCATTGTATGCATTTTTTTTGATAGAATAAAAAAAATAGCAAAATAAGAGGATTTTTTATGAGCGTAAATCAATCTATAAAACCTATAACCCTAGAAGAAAAAGAACATATATATATTGGTGGCTGTGATACCGTAGGATTGGCAAAAAAATACGGAACACCACTCTATGTAATAGATGAAGCAACTTTGCGCGGAATTTGTCAAGACTACAAAAAGGCTTTTAAAAATTACACCAATATTAAGATGATGTACGCATCTAAAGCTCTTTGTACATCTGCAATCGCTAAAATTCTAGCAAGCGAAGATTTTGGATTCGATACTGTGTCAGCCGGAGAAATTTATACTGTATTTAAAGCCGGCGCAGATATGTCAAAAGTTTTGTTTAACGGCAATAACAAAACAAGAAGAGAAATTGAACTTGCGCTTGATTGCAAAGTCGGACGTTTTTCAGTTGATAATTTCTATGAAGCAGAATTGTTGAATAATATCGCAACAGAAAAAGGTATTAAGGCTGATATTTTATTAAGAATTACTCCCGGAATTGAATGTCACACGCACGATTACATCCAAACTGGACAGATAGATTCAAAATTCGGATTTGATTTGACTCAGGTTGATGAAATAATCACTCTTATACAAGAAAAATATACAAATCTGGTATTGCGCGGTTTACACGCACATATAGGTTCTCAAATTTTTGAAATACAATGTTACTATGACGAAGTTGAGATTTTGGTTAAAGAGATTTCAAGAATTAAAGAAAAATTTGGTTTAGTTTTAGATGAAATGAATATTGGCGGCGGTTTGGGTGTTAAATATACCGATTCTGATAATCCGCCTGAAGTTGAAGCTTTAGCTTCAGTTGTTACCGATGCGATGCATAAATACGCGGTTGAAATTCCTACAATTTATATAGAGCCGGGAAGGAGCATTATTTCTACAAGCGGTGTAACTCTTTATACGGTAGGAAGCTCAAAACAAGTTTCAAACGGACGCAAATATGTTGCTGTTGATGGCGGAATGGCTGATAATCCGCGTCCTAGTATGTATCAGGCAGAATATACTGCACAAGTGGCAAATAAACCGACATCTGAGAATTTAGAAAAAGTTACAATCGCAGGACGTTTTTGCGAAAGTGGCGATATATTGATTAACGAAATAGAACTTCCTAAATTGGAAAGCGGAGATATTCTTTGCGTATATAATACAGGTGCTTATAATTATTCTATGGCAAGCAATTATAATCGCGTAGAAAAACCTGCTATGGTACTTGTAAATAATTCACATTCTGATATTATAGTATATAGAGAGACGTTGGATGATTTAATCTCTAAAGATAACATTCCCGATAGGTTGAGATAATATGACAGATGCGCTGATTTCCTTAATTCAAGATATTTTGAGTCCACTTCAATGGTCATTGAACTGGATAAATATTTTGGAAATCGGTTTTATTGTTGTAATTCTTTTTGTATTTTATCAAAAATTTATCAAAGATACTCAATCCGAAAAACTTGTTAAGGGTCTTTTTATTCTGATTTTTGCTTGGATTTTGAGTGAAATTCTTATTCTTATAGATTTAAGAATTTTAGGCGTTTTCTTAAAATCACTTGTAACTTTGATATCTTTGAGCTTGATTGTAATTTTCCAACCGGAATTAAGAAGGTTTTTGGGTTATCTGGGACAACCGGGATTTATAAGAAAAGCATTTTTCACTCCGGGATCGTTTGCAAAAGCAGCAGAAAATGATGTTGATGTAATCAAAGAAATTATTGAAGCTGTTAAATATTTAACAAAAACAAAAACCGGCGCATTGATGGTTTTTCAAAAAGGAATGAACGCCGGAGTCTATAATGATGTGGGAACAAAACTTGATGCTTTGATTTCTACTGAATTAATTTTAACAATTTTTCATCCGAACACACCATTACACGATGGTGCTATGGTTATTGAAAATAATAAAATTCACTCTGCCGGCGTGCTTCTTCCTCTAACGGAAGATCCGAAATTAAGCTGGAGATATGGAACGCGCCACAGAGCTGCAATCGGTATGTCAGAAGTTTCTGATGCAGCTTGTCTTGTTGTTTCCGAAGAAACAGGCGATGTTTCTGTTTGTATGGATGGAATTTTAAAGAAATACGATGATTTGACGACCCTTAAAACAGACTTGGAATCAATTTTGGGAATAAAGCCAAAAGATTTGGCTGAAAATAAGCACAAAAATATTTTTGATATTTTAAAGGGAAAAGAATAAGGTATGCTTTTCGGTAAGAAAAAACCTGAAATAAAAAAGAAAACAAAAGGCGAACTGGTTAGAGAATACGTAGCAAAAGCGTTTTTCTTAACTCTTGGTTGCTTTATCGTTGCTGTCGGTTTGGAAATGTTTCTTTTACCAAACAACATTATTGATGGAGGCGTAATCGGTATTTCCATGATGGTTTCATATTTAACCAAATGGAACTTAGGTATACTGATTTTCTGCATCAATATTCCGTTTATTTTGATGGCATTAAAAAATTTGGGTCAAAAATTTGTTTTCCAAACGTTTTTTGCAACAGGCATGTTGGCAGTTGCGACTAACGTTTTACACGGTATGCAGGCAACAAATGATTTGTTACTTGCAACAGTTTTCGGTGGTATTATTTTAGGTTTTGGAGTTGGTTTAATCTTAAGAAACAATGCTTCTTTAGACGGTACTGAAATGGTTTCTATAAACCTTTCTAAGAAGCTTAAAATTATTTCAGTCGGAGAACTTTTGATGTTCATTAACCTGTTTATCTATATGGGTGCAGGATTTTTATACGGATGGGACAGAGCACTTTATTCGATTTTGACTTATTATATAGCTTCAAAAGTTATTGATTCCGTGCTGGAAGGTTTGGACAAAGCAAAATCTGTTAGAATTTTTTCAGAATATTATAAAGAAATCGGCAACGCTATAATGAAAGAACTTGATGTGAGTGTAACTTATATGAAGGCGATGGGCGGATATTCCAAACAGGAAAAAGTTCAAACTTATTGTGTTGTGAGCAAATTTGAAATGGCAAAATTAAAAGAACTCGTACATTCAATTGACCCGAGAGCATTTCTTGTAACAGAAGATGTTCACGAAGTTGAAGGCGTGAGGGTTAAAAAACATAAATAACTTTGGAGTTAAATTGTGACAATTTGTATTTTCCCCGGAACATTTAATCCAATCCACGAAGCGCATTTAAAAGTTGCAGAATTTGCTCTTGAGCATTATGGGTTTGAAAAGATAATATTCATTCCTGCATTTATACCGCCTCATAAGGAAATAAATCCTGAACTTGCAAATCACAGATTAGAAATGGTAAAAATCGCAACTGCACAAGAGCCGAGATTTGAAGTTTCTGATATAGAATATAAATTGTGCGAAAATGGTGAAAAATCATATTCATTAAATACTGTAAAAAAAATAAGAGAAATTTATAATATAAAAGAAAAATTAAATTTTCTTATAGGAACAGATGCTTTTGAAAAAATTGAAAGTTGGTATAAGGTAGAAGAATTAAGCAAATTGGTTCATTTTATAGTTTTTCCAAGAGGTGTAGAATTAACTCCAAAAGAAAAATTTGATTATGAGATGGCACCAATGGAATTTTATGATGTTTCATCAACAGATTTAAGAGAACATCATTCAAAAAATAATAAATTAGAGAAAGTAGAGGAATATATTAAAGAAAATGGTTTATACAATTGATTATATTAAAAATTGGCTTAAAGCAAATTTAAACGAAGAAAGATATGAACATTCTTTAGGAACTGCTGATTGTGCGAAAGAGTTAGCGGAAAAATTTGGTTTAGATAAAGATAAGGCATATTTTGCCGGACTTATACATGATTGTGCAAAGTGTATGCAAAAAGACGAAACGATGGCAATTTTAAAAACTTTACCGTTGGAAGATGGTGAATTATGTAATCCTAAAACCCATCATGCGCCTGTTGGTGCTTATGTCGCAAAAAAAGAATTTGGAGTTAATGATGAAGAAATTTTATCTGCAATAAGGTGGCATACTTTAGGAAAAGTTGACATGACACCTTTTGAAAAAATAATATTCTTGGCAGATAAAATTGAAGAAAGAACCAGACCAAGTGAACATTATGAACCTATTAAAAACGCTCTGAAAAAGGGTGGCATCGATTCTGCGCTTTTGGTTTGCTATGAAAATACTATTAAAAGTCTTGTGGATAGAAAACTTCGAATCTGTTTAGCTACCATCAATATTTACAACAGTCTGCTTGAAAAATAACGTACTAATTGTAATACTTGCTGCCTTGTCTTGTATCGCGCCTGATAAATTCTCTATCAATTTTATTTAGGCAATCAAGTTTTTTGCCAATCCAACGAGGAGCTACAAGTTCTGTCCTTAAACCATTTCCTGCAAGGCGATGAATTGTCGTTTGTGGTGGTAAATATTCCAAAAAATCACAAACTGTATTCACATACTCATCTTCTGACATAAAATCAATTTCGCCGTTTCTATACATTTCAGCGAGTTCAGTTCCTTCTAAAGCGCAAAGCATGTGAATCTTAACACCTTCAGGTTCAAGCTTCGCAATCGTTTTAGCTGTTTCCATCATTTCTTCGTGATTTTCAAACAGATTCAAAATTACATGAAGACAAGTGTTAATCCCATATTTTTTAGTTTTTTCGTACGCATCCAAAAAACATTTATAATCGTGTCCGCGATTAATTTTTTTCAAAGTCTTATCATGCACACTCTGCAAGCCGTATTCAACCCAAGTATAATAATCTTTTGTAAACGAAGAAATCAATTTTAATTTATCATCATCCACACAATCCGGACGAGTTCCGACTGAAAGCCCCACAATATCAGGGTGATTGAGTGATGCAGTATAGATTTTTTCCAATTCGTCAACCGGCTTATAAGTATTTGAAAAAGCTTGAAAATAAGACATGAATTTCTTTGCCTTAAATCTTCTAGCCAAAGTTTCCGCACCGACTTTAACCTGTTCTTCTATGCTCAAAAGATTTGAATGTGCTTGTGAAAAGCTTCCGCCATCATCACAAAAAATACAACCGAGATTTGAGATTTTACCGTCACGATTTGGACAGGAGAAACCTGCGTCTAAAGTTATTTTATAAACCTTTGCGCCAAATTTATCTTTGAGGTGTTTACTATATTGATTGTATCTTTTTTCTTCCATTTTTCTAATTATAAATTAATCAAATACCAAGTAACAAGAGTTAAATAAACCGCTAAGCCGATAACGTCAATTGTTGTTGCAATTACAGGACCTGATGCAACCGCAGGATCAATCTTCATTTTCTTTAAAACTAAAGGTGTGCAAGTTCCAATCATAGTTGCAATCGTCATATTCAAAGACATCGCAATACCGACAATCAAGCCCAATTCCAAATTATGTTGCCAACCCCAAGTTACAAAAGTTACCAACAAACCAAAAATCAAGCCGATACTAAGTCCGGTAACTGTTTCACGCATAATATGATGCCAACCTGAACTTAAAGAAATTTGTCCTGTTGACATACCACGAACCATAAGCGTAATACTTTGTGTACCGATATTTCCGCCCAAACCGGCAAGCAACGGCATAAATGCTGCAATAATCGGAAGAGCCGTAAATGTTTTATCATATTTATTTGTAATAGTAACTGCAATAAATTCACCTATCAAAGTAATGAATAGCCAAGGAATACGTGCTTTTATTGAATGTAAAAGACTACCTGTTAAAAGGTCATCATCCTCGTCACCCAAATCTGTTACGATACCTGAAGATGTCAAGATTTCGTCTGTAGTTTCTTCTTCCACAATGTCTTGAACGTCATCCCAAGTCACAATCCCCTTCAAGTGGTTGTACAAATCAACAACCGGCAAGGCATTGAATTGGTATTTCATAAAAATATCGGCTATATGGTCTTGATAGTCGTCTACATGCACTTTTACCAAATCTTTCGACATCAAATCCGAAATATTTAAATCAGTCGGTGCAGTAATCAAATTTCTTAATGACGCAACACCCACTAAGTGGTTATTCTTATCGACAACATAGACGTAATAAAGCTCCATGTTTTCTTTTTCAGCCTTGATTCGGATGGTATCAAGTGCTTCTTTTACAGTCATATTGTCATATACAGTAAGCACGAGCGGTGTCATAATACCACCGGCAGTATCTTCGTTGTATGTCAAAAGTTCTCGGATTTCAGAAGAGAATTTTTGCGGTAATTTGTCCAAATACGCTTGTGACTCATCTTCTTCCATATCACCCAAAACGTCCGCAGCTTCATCATGCGGGAGTTTTGAAATCAGTCTTGACGCAAGTCCTTTATCAACATCGCCTAAAATCTCGACTTGAAGTTGCGGAGGAAGGTATTCAATTACATCGGCAGCTTTTTCTTCATCAATATGAGTAATGCACGCTAAGCGTTCTTCAGGCTTAAGTTTCTGAAATATATCTGCCAAATCCGCAGAGTGATAAGTTGCAAGCTCGTCACGAAGTTGCTGTTCTGCGTTTGTATCAATTAATTCTTGAATACGATCAATTGTATTTTCTATGTTTGGCATGATAAAGTCCTTCTAAGCCTAAGAATTTATAAAATTTCTACTAAACTTCTCAACTACTAAACTCAGTTCTTCCATTTTTATCTGTAATTCGTAAATTGCAACGGTGCATCATACTTTTCTTCATTCTTCCTCAAAAGCTGAATTACAGTCTGCAAATCATCTCTGCTTTTACCTGAAACTCTTACTTGTTCGCCTTGAATTGATGCTTGAACTTTTAATTTTGAGTCTTTAATATCAGCAACAATTTTTTTTGCTAATTCTTGAGTTAAGCCTTTTTTTAGGTTAAAAACTTGTCTAACGTTTCCGCCTAGCGCGTTTTCAATTGTTTGAGCGTCAAGAATTTTGATACTTAAACCACGTTTAACAAGCTTTGATTGAAGAATATCGTAAATATTTCTCAATTTCATTTCGTCGTTTGTTGTGATTGTTATTGACTTTTCACCTTCTAAATCAATTGAAGAATTAGAATTTTTCAAGTCAAAGCGTGACGTCAAATCTCTTTTCACTTGATCAACAGCATTTACAAGCTCTTGACGGTCAAATTCCGAAACAACATCAAAACTGCAATCTTTCGCCATAATGAACTCCTAATTTGTTATTACATACTTATAATATCATGAATAAAATAAATACAGGTGTTGTTAAAGCTTGTTTTTTCGATTTTTTCAATTAAACATATGAGGTTAATATAAACTCTCTAATGTATAATAAAATAGGGATTTTATATCTGATAACTCATTAACTACAAGGAAGAATTTATGCCAATCGAAGGTTTTGATTATAAAGGTTTTGCAGCATCTATGTCTGAACAAGCGAAAGAGCTTGTTCCAAAAGAGTTGGAAGACAGAGAAAAAGAATACATTGTAAAAACTCTCGGTAATTTTACACTACTTGCCGGAGAGGCTTTGTATAACGACCAACAACTTAATTTGAATGCTGATCAAGCGGTTTTTATAACTCAAATTATTGCAGAATGGTCTTTTCACAAATCAATTGACTTAATTCATTCCGGTATTCTTCCGCAATATTGGGATGGTATTATGCAAAAAATTGCATTTACTATTTTTGAAGTTGCAAAACAAGCAGTTATTAGAAAAATTCCGCAAGATCAATTATTACAAGCGGTAGAACACCATGTAGTTAAAGTTTATAACCAAAGCATTGAAGAACTTCAACAAAAAGGTGTTATTGACGAAGAAACTAAAAATCGTGCTGAAAATCAATCAAACATTGATGCTATGGCACAACAAGCTCAAGCAGAACAAGAACGACAAAAACAAGCGCAGGCTCAAGAAGCACAACAAAATGCTCAAGATGCCGAGCAACGTAGACAAGAACGTCAAAAACAAAGAGAACAGCGACGTCAAGCAAAACAAGCAAATGTTTCTATGCCACAAGGTATTACGAACAAGCAAATGAAGTTGATGTCTTTGGCTCTTGTTTTGAAACTTATGTCACAAGACAAGGTAATGACGATTCTTAACAAATTTGATTCTAACGATTCTTTAGCGATTTCTCAATATATGAATATGGCTGATTTAGAATCTCATCTTGATAGTGATCTGGTAACAGATTGTCTTAAAGAAATGAAAGAGTACCTTCCGATTAAGCGTAAGCTTACAAAGGAAAATGTCTTGGGTGATTTGTTAAGAATATATAGAGAAACTCCAAGAGAGCGAATTGAAAAAGTTATAAAAAACGAACGTCCGCTAGTGAAAAGGTTTATAGCGCAAGCTTATGACGGTGAGTATTCGGATTTGCCGTTAAAAGTTGCGGGAATTGTTGCACAATACATTGAAGAGAGTGTATAATACTTTTATATGATAATCAAAAAAAGAAATTTGAGGGGGAAGGTAGAAAAAGTAGAGCCTAAAAAAGTTGAGGCTCAACTTTCTGATGCTCAAATTTCTGAAATTGAAAATGTTGAGCAACATTCTGTCGTAGAGGAAGATATTATTCAAGAAGCTCCTCAACCTCAAGCTCCGCAAGAACCTGAAATTGATTTATTTGATATTGAAAATATTGATTTTACACAGCGTCAAGAACGCAGACGCGGTTCAAGAAGACGCGGATATCGCAGAATTGATGATAGAAATCTCGTTTCAAGAGCACAAGAAGAAGCTGAAAATATCAAAAAATCAGCATTTGAAGAAGGCTATAGAAAAGGTATGGAGCAAGCAAGCGCGGATATGGAAGCTTTTCGCAATAGTTTTTCAAAATTTATGAATGCTCCAAAAAATGTTTTTGAATATATCGCACCTGATATTTTAGAAATCAGTGTTGATATAGCCAAAAAGATTATTAAAAAAGAAGTTGAAAGCGATCCGCAAGTTTTAGTCAATACAATTGTGGATGTACTTAAAACGGTTTCAAAAAGCGAACCTAAAATTAATATTAGAGTAAAACCATCAGCAATGCAGTTTATTAAAGATACATTGCCTGATATTACTTATCAATATGGTATTGATGCTAAGGTTAATATTATAGCAGATCCTTCAATAGAAGAAGGCGGATGTGTTTTTCAGACAAATAACGGTATTGTTGATGCGTCAATTGACACACAATTAGAAATCATTAAAAAAGCAATAGAGGGAATCTAAAACCCCTCACCCTAACCCTCTCCCACAAGGGGCGAGGGAAGGAAGTTAAAGGACAAAATGGCAGCGGAAGGACAACAACAGAGCAAACCTATATCAGAAATATTTTTGGCACTCTTCGTAATGACTCTTGTTTTAATCTTAATTATGGAGATGCCAAATTGGGTTATCAATTTTTCAATAAGTTTGAATATCACGCTTGGTATTGTGCTTTTGATGATATCTTTGTATGTTCAAAAACCGTTAGAATTGGCTGCTTTTCCTTCAATTATTCTTTTGGGAACAATGTTCCGTTTGGTTCTTTCTATTGCCTCAACAAGACTTATTTTGGCTAAAGGTGATGCCGGAGAAGTTGTACACGCGTTCGGAACGTTTGTTACCGGCGGTAACATGATTGTAGGTGGTGTAATCTTCTTGATTATTACGGTTGTACAGTTCATGGTAATTACAAAAGGTGCTGAACGTATTGCCGAAGTATCTGCGCGTTTCGCCTTAGACGCTATGCCCGGTAAGCAAATGACGATTGATGCGGACTTTAACGCAGGATTGATTTCACCGGAAGAAGCAGTAAAAAGACGTGAAGACCTTCAAAGAGAATCAAGTTTATTTGGTTCTATGGATGGTTCTATGAAGTTTGTAAAAGGTGATACTATGGCAGGTATCATCATCGTTATAATCAACATTGTAGGTGGTTTGACAATTGGTTGTTTGGTTAACCAAATGCCAATAGCTGATGCCGTTGGTAAATACACCGTTTTAACAATTGGTGATGGTTTGGCGTCACAGCTTCCCTCACTTTTAATGTCAATTTCAGCCGGTATCGTAATGACACGTGCTTCAGCAACAAGCACTTCATTGGGTGGTGATTTGACTGCGCAAATTATGGCAAAGCCTTATTCATTGTTCTTTGCAGCATTGTTCTTAGGCTTAATTACAGTAAGTTCACCTATTACAGGTTTGCCATTCTTCCCATTTTTATGCTTTACAATAATCTTGGCTGTTGCAGGCTTCTCAGTATTAGTAAACGCCGATGTTCAATCTCAATTGGGTCAATTGGAAAGCGTACGTCAGAATATGCAAGATTTGGTTAACCCTAATAAGATGTACGAAAGACTTGGTGTTGATGTATTGAGCTTACAAGTTGGTGCGGGTTTGCTTGTAATTGCCGATCCTGATCAGGAAGGTCAATTGCTTGCAAAAATTGCTGCTTTACGTCAAAGAGTTACGGATGAATTGGGTTATATTTTGCCAAACATTCGTATTATGGACTCATCAGCATTGGAAGCTAACGAATATGTAATTTCTATTCGTAACAATGTTGTTGCGTCAGGTTATGTATATCCCGGTAAATACATGGTAATTGCCGACCAGTGGGACTCTGTTAAGAAAACAATTCCTGAAGATGCGATTGTAGGTGTTGACCCAACTTATCAAACTCAAGCGTATTGGATTTCTCAAGACGATGCAAGAGCAACAAAGAATGTTACAGCCGTTGATGCAACAGATGTTCTTGTTACACACTTACAAGAATGTGTAAGAAAACACGTTGATGAAGTTATGACAAAAACTGACGTTCTTAAGCTTATGGAACTTGTACGTTCTCAAGACCCAACTCTTGTAAACGATTTAGTACCTGCTATTATTTCTACTTCAGATTTGAGAAAGATTTTTGTAAACTTAATCAGAGAAAAGGTTTCTATCAAGGATATTATCTTTGTATTTGAACGTTTGTGCGATTACGCGAGATTTTCTAAAGAACCTGATATCTTGTCAGAACGTTTACGTGCAGCTTTAGGTCGTCAAATTTGTTTGAGTAATGTTGACCGCGATCACGTACTTTATGCACTGACTCTATCTCCTGAATGGGAAAAAACGCTTGATGACAGCTGTCAAAGAACAGAGCTTGGTACAATGTTCTTGCTTAACCCAATGCAAGTACAAGATTTGATTGAATCTACCGCAATGACTTTGATGAGAGCGCACCAATCAATAGGACAACAGCCGGTAATTTTATGTTCTCCAAGAATAAGGTTGCCGTTGTATCAATTATTAGAACGCCACATTCCAACAATTGTTGTAATCTCTTATTCAGAATTGATTACAGATATCAAGGTTGAAGCCGTTGATACAATCGGCGAAAATAGCGGATATTAATAAGGGCGGTTTTTCGTAATATAAGTTCAATCTTGAACGCATGAAAATTTTTAAAATTGTAGGGTGCAAATTTTTGCACCAATAATAAAAGCAGGTGTGAAAAGCTTATGCTTTTCCCACCTTTTTAATTATCAGTATTAAAAATGGTGTGCTCGCGAGCGCACCATTCTATATAAAACATTTTAAAACAATTTTCCATTTTCAATTGTACATTTAATCAGTATCTAAAAGCTTTTGTTTAAAAATGAACAAAAGCTTTTTTATAATCGTTATACTAACAAGAACGGAAATTCAAACTTCCGCAAAGCACATCAAAAGAAAGAGGTGTTAGTATGAAGAAAGTCTTGTCAGTTTTTAGTTTGTTGGCGTTATTGAGTTTGGCAATGCCTGCTAACGCGATGCCACCACCTCATGCCGGTGGACCAATGGGAAATGGTCAAATTGTTCATGCCGGTCCCGGGTTTAGAGGTCATTGCGGACCTCACAGAGGTGATTGGGGTGCACCACCTCCACCACCAAGAGCATATTATGGAAGGGGAAGCGTCGTAGTCGGCGGGGTGTTAGCCAGGCGCAGCTATTGGAGCTATCCTTACGGCTATGATTGTAGATTAGGTTGGTGTGATGATTTTTATCCGCCACCACTTCCTCCGATGTATAGACCATCAGGAGTGTATATTAATCTCGGCGTACCAATTAGGTTTTAATTGAAAAATGGCGGACTTTTTAAAGTCCGCCATTTTAGCTATTGATTTAGAATTTATTTCTTTTCTTGAGGTTTTGCTTCTACTTTTACAGTAGCTTTTTTAGGATCATATTTGTCATTCAAATATTCAACCTTAGCATTTTTCATCAAACCATCTGTTAGTTTTTTCAAAACTTCGATTTGTTTTTGAGTTTCTAAATAGAATTTGATTTCGTCTTTAACCTTAACATAAGGTGTTGTACCTGCTTCCATTCTGTCAGTAACCTTAATGATATGATAACCGTAAGGTGATTGAACAAGGTTTTCGCTTACTGTGTTAGGTTTCATAGCAAAAGCTGCTTTAGAAAACTCAGGTACCATAGCTTCTTTTGTGAAGAAACCTAATTCCCCGCCACGTTCTGCACTTGCTTTATCATCAGAATATTTTTCAGCAAATTTTGCAAAATCGTCAGGATTTTGTTTTACTTGAGTTAGAACCGTTTCAGCCTTTGCTTTTTGAGCTGCTACTTGTTCTTCAACTTTTGTGTTCAAATCTGTTGGGTTAATATCAGGATTTTTTTCTTTAATTTGTTGAATTAATTCAATTGTATTTGCAGAAAATAAAATGTGTGATGCTCTAACTTGTTCGCCGTGAGTAAATTCTGCTTTATGAGAATCGTAGTATTTTTTAGCATCATTATCTGAAATATTAATTTTTTCAATTGAATTTACTAATTTTTTTATTTTAATTTGAGTCTTCAAATCCTCAGTGAATTGTTCGTTAGAAACTCCTCTTTGTTTAAGAAGCTTGTTTAATTCTTCTTTAGAACCTACTTTATCAATAATAGTTTTTAATTCGGCTTGAACATCATCTGATGTCGCTGTAATACCACGTTTTTCTATTTCTTGATCTAAAAGAGATTTTACAATAAGTTCATTCACAATTTTATCTTTAAAAATTCCAAACATTGGATTATCGTCAGATTTTACCATGTTTTTAGAGCCACCGAATGCCTTCAAAAAAGATTTATCTACTGTTGAATCAAAAGCTTTATCAAAATCCGCTTGAGTAATCACAGAACCATTTACTTTAATAATACCTTCTGAGCTGTGCATCAGAGTGCAACCTGAAAATAACACAGTAGATAGAGCTAGACATGTTAATAGTTTTTTCATTAAAAATACTCCTTATATAAACTCTCTCACTTTTCTTATAATAAAACAAATTTGATTTAAAGTTAAACAATATTTACTATTCTTAATACTTTCTATTGTTTGCTGGATTATTGTTGAGAATTTAATCTATTTTAAGCTATCTGGTCCCTACTTTTAATAACACTGGTGCAACCAATATAAGATAATACTCGCTCTTCTTAACATTACTTAACCTCGCATGTTGACTAGTTACCTTGTTCATGTTTTTATAGAAACATAATATGTAAAATTAGCTGAAAAGGAAATAGAAAAATGAGACGTACATTAGAAGGAACAAAGATTAAAAGACAACACGTAAGCGGTTTCAGAGCTAGAATGTCAACTCCTGGTGGTCAAGAAGTTTTAAACAGAAGACGTGCTAAAGGAAGACACCAAATCGCAATTTCTGGTAGCAAACGTGCTTAAGATTTAAAAAAGATTTATTAATAAAAGGGCGACCGCAGGTCGCCCTTTTATTTGCTATTTAATAATACCCTCTCCCGCCTTCGGTGCTACTGTCTGAGATAAATTTATTTATAATTTACAAAAAGTAGTTGATTCAAGGCTTTTTAATAAAATTTGTACTGTATAGACTAAAAATAATAGTTAATAAA
>OIYY01000335.1_pt1 | contig 34179 bp, 33 predicted proteins | sample 1588341 | NCBI WGS metagenome assembly OIYY01 (sample SAMN03283287) | human gut metagenome | biome: human-associated habitat; material: feces | host: Homo sapiens | place: Peru | collected 2012 | reverse complement strand
ATGAGAATTGAACGAAGGTTTGGTTCTCATTTTTTTATGCATTTACCTTTTTGATAAGTGGTGCTACGACGTTGTTTAAAACGGTTTTAAGGGTCTTTTAAAAGATTTGGTAAATTACGGAATCTTTTTTCTGAAACATTATGCTTATTTTTGGTAGCTTTGTCAAATGTTGCACCCGTCAAATACATCCCTACATTTTCTAATCCGACTTCCAACCAAGGTTTTGAAGGATGAGAAAGAACTTTTAAATTATCTGCACTCGTATATTTACCTTGTAAATATTTATCAAGTTCTTTATTAAAATCTTTTTTTACCCATTGTCCTTTTTCATCTCTTTTTTGTTCCTCATTGTAATTATCTACGGCTTTAGAATTTAAAACGATATTTGCCCTTTCGTATCTAGGATTGTTTACAATAGCTAAGTGTGTAAAAACACCGTCTAAAAACTCAATGTCATAATGTATATTGTAAACCGCCCTCATCGTTTGCAAGCGTGACATTATAAGAACAAGACACGCTCCAGCTTTTGTAAATAAAAAGAGGAAAGTGAAAACTTCCCTCTTAAATATTTATATATTTTTTACTAAATTTAAAATCCAATTGTGAACATTGCAATAAATCCTGCAACTATCATTGCTGGTCCAAATGGCAAGTATAATCCATTTGCTGCTTGGTTATTTTTTAGTCCCCAAATAAGTTCTTTGCAAGCTAAAAGTCCAAGTCCTACAAGTACAATTGTGCTTGCCCAGTATGCTATTGGATGAGTCAACCATCCTAAATTTTGTGCTATCAAAAATCCGATGGTGTAAACAATAAAACCAACTAATGCCCCTAAAGTCATCCAGTTTTTGTTATTAATTAGTTTTTTAATAAACATAGGCAAAGTGATGAACATTTGTACAATCCCACTCAATACAAGAATCGCTACTAAAACTTGGAATATTGGTAAGAAGTTTGGGTAAACAGGAGAACATCCTAACATTGAGCCAAAAACAGCTCCAAGTCCTGCAGCTATATAAGAATCCCCTTCTCCAAAGGCTCTAGCTCCAACTAAAACAAGTCCAAGTCTTGAAATTGCTTCCATAATTAAAAATCCAAGAATTGCTGCAGCTAAAGAATATAAAATTGGACAACTTAAGAAAAAGTTTAAGTCTAATTTTGGCATTCCGTTTGCTTTGGCATATAAAACAAATGTTAGGATTGCATAAATTATGCTATATAAAATTCCAACGCCAATGAGTGAAAACGTATGGGCATCTGCAACTTTTTTTTCTAAAATATCGGTTCCTGCTATTGCGATAAATAAACCAGAAACGATTAAAGAAAATACGTATATCCCAATCTGATCCCATCCGATTGGATTCATCATTTCCAGTCCAAATAATGGGTCAAATGGAGTGCAAAATCTCAAGAATAATCCAACGAATAGTACGCCTGTTAAAAGCTCTACAAATGGATATTGCCAACTGATATGTTCGTGACAAAATGCACATTTCCCTCTTAAAAATAAGTATGAAAATAACGGAATATTATGATACCATTTTAGCGGAGTTTGGCATTTTGGGCATTTTGAGGCTGGAAATACTATTGATTCCTCGCTTACTGTTCTTAAAATTACGACGTTTAAAAAACTGCCTATAACCAATCCAGTTATAAATATGAATGCTAATACGACAAGTGAAAATATCATTTTGCCTCCTTTGTGGTCATTTCATTTTCTATAATGTTATATAACTTATTTAATGCTCTTTTTAAAATTCTTGAAATTTGAGTTGGTGAAACATGTATAATTTCTGAAATCTCTTTTCTTGAAGAACCTTCCATATAATATTTGAATACAACGGTTTTATCTGGTTCTGGAAGTTTTTTTAGTGCAAATTCAATAACTTTTTTATTTTCATATGTTTCTTCCCAAGTGTCAGAATCTGATTGAATTCTATCCATTAGAGTTTCTGTGCCTTCTGATGAATAAATATTTTGATCAAGAGAAACCATATTCTTGATAAGTTCAATATTCATTATTTCTTCAACTTTATCCACTGGAAGATTCACATAATTTGCAACTTCTTGAGCGGAAGGAGATTTTGTTCCTCCTTCTGAAAGGTCGTCAATTGCATCTTTAACTTTGGATAAATTTGTAAGAGTTTCTCGTGGTGTTTTTACTATATTAGCTTTATCTCTCAAGTAGTGAAGAATTTTTCCCTTGATAAATTTGCTAACGTATGTTTTAAAACTACCTCTTTCGTTTGCCTCGTAAGTTTCGATAGCCTTTAGAACTCCAACAGCTCCAACTTGAATTAAATCATCTTTAGATATTGTACTTGGGAGTGGATACATTCCAAGTGCAATTCTTTTTACGAGTTTTAGTGATTCTTGAACCAAGTTCAAATAAAGGATACGTTTTTTCTTTTCATCCTTCTCTTCTTTATAGCTAAGTATTAAATCTTCAAGTTTTTCTAACTCGGATATTTTTGTTTCCACTTTTTACTAAAACTCCTCTTTTATTACTATAACACAGATATATCGGTTTATCTAAAATTTAATTTTATTTAATAAACTTTTGTGCGTGGATTTTTTGTGCTATTATTATCTTATATATAATATGAATAGGAGCAAAAAATGATTACCGTAAAAGATGTTGAACACGTTGCAAAATTAGCAAGATTAGAATTGACAGAAGAAGAAAAAGAATTATATACAAAACAACTAGGTGATGTTTTGAAGTATGTTGACCAAATGAATGAGGTTGATACTTCTAATGTTAAACCAATGACTCAAGTTATTGATTTTGTTAATGTTATGAGGGAAGATGTTCCTCATCAAGAAATTTCAAAAGAAGCGTTGATGTCTAATGCTCCTGATGAAGAAAATGGATTCTTTAAAGTTCCAAAAATTAATTAGTTTTAGATTTATTTAAGCCCATGAGTTATATTGATGTTTTCTTTAGCTCATGGGCTTTATTACTTATAAAATAGGAGTTTTTTAATGACAAAATATATTTTTGTAACGGGTGGAGTTGTTAGTTCTCTTGGTAAGGGAATTATTGCAGCTTCTTTAGGCCGATTATTACGTTCAAGAGATTATTCTGTAATCATTCAAAAATTTGACCCATATATAAATATTGACCCTGGAACAATGAGTCCTTTCCAACATGGTGAAGTTTTTGTTACTGATGATGGTGCTGAAACAGACTTGGATTTAGGGCATTATGAAAGATTTACTGATACAAGTTTTGGTCAGGTTAATAATGTAACTTCTGGTCGTATTTATCAAGAAGTAATCAATAAAGAGAGACGTGGGGATTATTTGGGTGCAACAGTTCAAGTTATTCCTCATATTACAAATGAAATTAAATCTAAAATTGTTGCAGCAACAAAGCAATTCAATCCAGATTTTCATATTATTGAAATTGGTGGAACAATTGGAGATATTGAAAGTTTACCATTTATTGAGGCTATTAGACAGTTTAAGGCTGAAATTGGTGTAGGGAATGCAATTTCTGTTCATTGTACATTGCTTCCTTATTTATCAACTTCAGGGGAATTAAAAACCAAACCTTCTCAACACAGTGTTCAAGTGTTAAGAAGTTATGGTATTCAACCAGAAATTTTGGTTTGTAGAACATCAAAACCTATTCCTAAGACGGAAAGAGAAAAACTTGCATTGTTCTGTTCCGTTCCAAAAGACGCTGTTGTTGAGTGTCGTGATATGAAAACAATTTATGAAGTTCCATTGGCTTTAGAGGCTCAGAATATGTGTTCTGTTGCTTTGAAAATGTTAGGGATGGATGATAGAACTCCGAATTTAACTTCTTGGGAAACATTGGTTGCGAAGATTAAAAATCCAACAACCTCTGTAAAAGTTGCAATTGCAGGTAAATATACAAAACTTTCAGATGCGTATATTTCTGTTGTGGAATCTTTAAAACATGCAGGTTATGCCGATTCTACTTCTATTGAAATTAAGTGGATAAATTCAGAAGAATGTGTTGATTATGCTAATTGTAAAAAACTTCTGTCTGATGTGGATGCCGTTGTTGTTCCTGGAGGTTTTGGTGTAAGAGGAATTGAAGGAAAATTAAATGTTATTCGATATGCAAGAGAACATAATCTTCCATTTTTAGGTTTGTGTTTAGGTATGCAATGTGCGGTAATTGAGTATGCTCGAAATGTTGTTGGATTGAAAGGGGCAAATTCTAAGGAATTCGATGAAAATCCAACATATCCAGTAATTGATATTATGCTTGAACAGAAAAATGTAAAAGGTTATGGCGGTACAATGAGATTGGGTGCTTATGAATGTCACTTAAAACCAAATTCTATTGCTGCAAAAGCGTATGGAGCTGAAGTTATTTCCGAAAGACATAGGCACAGATATGAAGTTAACAATGAATATATTGAAAAAATTTCAGAAGCAGGTTTGGTATTTTCTGGAATGTCACCAGATGGAATGTTAGCAGAAGTTGTTGAACTTCCAAAATTAGATTGGTTTGTTGCTTGTCAGTTCCATCCAGAGTTTAAGTCACGTCCTGACAGACCACATCCGTTATTTAAAGGCTTGATAGATGCAGCTTTAAAGCACTCTGAAAAGAAAAAATAATTTTTTATCGAGGAAAATAAAATTCTCATTGACGAGGTTTTATTTTCCTTGTATTTTAATAGAACATAGTTTTATGGGGGAGATATAATGACTAATAATGAGGGTTTAAAGAAATTTACGACTGTAAACTTTTTGAATTTTGCATTAGGTTTTCTAGGGTTACAGTTTGCTTGGCAAATGAGAATTATTTTGTCTGGACCTGTTACTGAAAATTTGGGAGCAGATGCTTTTTTGTATGGTTTAATTTGGTTGGCAGGACCTTTTACTGGAATGGTTGTTCAACCACTAATTGGAGCTTTATCAGATAAAACAAAATCAAGATTTGGAAGAAGAAGACCATATTTATTGGGGGGAGCAATTATTGCTTCTATCGCTTTATGGTTATTCCCAAATTCTGGTAATATTGCGAATGGATTTTCTCATTTTACAGGCATGAATTTACCAACTTGGTCTGGTTTATTGATTGCAGCTGTGATGATTTGGATAATTGATGCTTGTATCAATATTGCTCAAGGTCCATATCGTGCATTGATTCCAGATGTTGTACAACCAGAACAACATTCTTTAGCAAATTCATACATTAGTTTGGCAATTGGATTGGGTTCTGTTATCGCTGCTGCGACTGCACCATTTTTGAAGTTGGTTTTCCATTATCAAATGTCTGTTAATGCTCAATTTATAATGGCTGCTTTGGCTTTTTCTCTTGCAATGTTGTGGACGTGTTTGACTATTAAAGAAAAAAGTACTGCAAATGCCGAAGTTGTTGAAGAAAAAAAAGAAGAAGTTGGATTTTGGAAATCAATGGTTGAATTTTTTGCATTATCTCCAGAAGTTTCAAAAATTTGTGTAATGCAATTTTTTACTTGGATAGGTATGATGTGTATGATGATTTTCTTTACAAACTTCGCTATCCATACGGTTTATGGTGTTCCAGATTTGACAAAATTATCAGCAGATGTACAACAAACATTTATGGCTGCTCAGACATCAGCTACAAATTATTCTTCAATTTGTTTTGCAATCTTTAATTTGGTTTGTTTTGTAATTGCTGTTCCAATTGGATTTTTGGCTGGGAAATTTGGAAATAAGAAAGTTCATATTATTTCTTTACTTTCTATGGTAATTGCGTACTTAGGAATGGGCTTTTTCTGTACAGTTAAACCTGTTGTGACTGTTTGTATGGCGTTATCTGGTATTGGCTGGGCTAGTGTTTGTGCTTTGCCTTTTGCAATGCTATCAAAATATATTAAGGCTGGAACTGAAGGCTCTGTGATGGGTATATTTAATATCTTTATTGCTGGTCCTCAAGTTTTTGTATGTACTTTGGTTGCTTGGATTATCAATAAATCTGTTCTTTATACAAATGAAATGTATAATAATCATTATGAATATTCTTTCTTTATTGGGGCATTATGTTTATTAATAGCTGCAATCATTACCAAATTTATTAAAGAATAAGGTTGAAATTATATATATTAAATCAAAAGAATTCACTTGTAATAAAAACGAGTGGATTCTTTTTTTTAGAAATATAAAATTATTAGATAAATTGTTGTTGAAGTTAGGCAAAAATTAATTTTTACGGTTTTTATTACATTTGTATTAAAAAATAAATAGAAGGTTTAAAAATGAAGATATCTGGAATTGATTTGTATAGTACCCCATTTACCTCTAAAAAAAGAGATAAAAGAGATGTTTCACAAGATTTTGGCAAAGGAGATTTGAAAGAAGAGTCAAATTCTTCTAAAAAAGTTGTGTATGCCCTATCCGCTCTTGCTGTCGTTGGAATTGCGGCTTTAGCTTTAAGAAAAGGAAAATCTGTTCCTACTCATACAGAACCTATAAAGCCAACAATACTTACAACTCCTCCTGCCGATAATACTTCCGAGCCCGTAAATGCTTTATCAAAAGAAGCTAAAGATGCTCTTGATAATGTGAGAAAAGCTTTTGGTCAAGAAACAAAAGTTTCTCCCGAAACAATCGATAGTAATATTTTGATTGCTACATCAGAACAAAATTCTGATTTAGCAAAATTGAATAAGTATTTTGAAGAAGAAGGAATTAAAGCAGAAAAATTACAAGCAGAAAATCTTAAATTAAAAGATTCAATAAGACAAAAACTTTCAAATCCAACAGAGCCAGATGCTCAACTTGGAAATAAAATCGATAACAGAACTAAAACAATGCCTGATGATGTTAGAGCTGATATGAATGAATATTATACTCAAATGGCAAAAGAAGCAGATGAAAAGGCTCTTGAATTGAAAAAAATAGAAGAAGCAAAGCAAGCTAAAAGAGATGCAATGCTAAAATTAAAAGAAGAAAATCCAGAAGAGTATCATCGTTTAAAAGTTGAAAGAAACAAAGCTCAAAGACTAGCTAAAAAAGAACGAAAAGCTAAATCTATAAAAACTGTTCCTTCTTATAATGGCTTTCATGATGGTACTGTGAAGATTTATCCAACAGCAAATGGTAATATTGAACGAGAATATATTGATGCAACAGGAAAACTTTCTTCTGAAATTCGTTATGAAAAAGATAGAATTGTAAGAACTTCTTATAAAGATGGAGTTGGAAAAACTAGCTTCATTCATGATAACAAATCAGGTAATACTATAATGAAACATTATGAAGTAGATGAAAAAGGTAAGTATAGACTTGTTTCAAGGGAAGTTGATATTCCTACAAAATCTACAACTATTACCGTTGAACATAAAGAAAATGGTTTAACTCAAATTACAACAGAAAGTCCAGCTTCTCGTAGTATTGTTATAAAAGATAATAAAGGTAATATTATTTCATCCGAAACAATTGACAAATCTCGTCGCTCTAAAAAGCCAGATTCTCCAGATGCCCCTATGGGAAAATTGTTAGCTCCATGGTATAAAGATTATTTACGCTTGTGTAAAATGTGTCATGTTTCACCTCGATTATGTGGGGTTAAAGGTGGAGCTTTTGATCATTATTATGAACTAAGCCTAAAAGTATATGACCCAGAGGGGTATGAATCTTATATGCGTATTAGAAAATATAGGATTCAATATAATGAAAAAGCTCAAATTTTAGACCTTTTAGATAAATTGGACAAAGGTGTTTTAAGAGTTCCGCTTTCAGATAGTGAAATTTTAAAAATTAAGAAGCTTATTGAAGCTGCTGATTTTTCTGATTCGACAGTAAAATCTTTAGCAAAATTGATTGCTGAAACAAAAGCTTATCGAGCACGAATGGCAGCACAACGTCAGCGAGTGGTGGTATATGCTTAGTAATTTAACAATTAGTAATATTCGATATAATAATCAGTACAACTATTCTAAAAAAGTAAATAGTTCTTCTTTTGATGAAAAATCGATAAAACCAGACTCTCAAAATCTTTTTATGGATTATCTAAAATATTCTGGTATGGTTTCATTTGCTGGTTTGAACCGCCCAGTAGAAAAGGTTTCAACCTCTCTGTTAAAATCTTTAGAATCATACATTTCAAAGGATATTCCCGTTAATTCTTCTGAATATAATTTCTTGAAGAGAAATCCTCTTGGTTATTATTTAGAAAGTGGTAAAGAAGTGAATAAATTTTTACGAAGTGGAAAGTTTGATAATATCCTAATAATAACAGATGATGTTCCAGAGGTTTTAAAACCAATACTTCAGCGTCAAAATGAAGAGAAAAAGGAAATTAATCGTATAATTTTAGAAAGTATTCCGATATTAGATTCAAAATTCAACTCTAAAACAACTGAGCCGATGGTTGTTTTTCGTGATGCTCCAAAATCGTGGATGGATACAGTAAAAGGTGGCATTCTTCATGATAATGCTTATATTTCAACATCTACTGAAAAAGGTGCATCTATGGAGGGCATTATTTCAAACGGAGCAGATAATTTTACGTATGAAATAAGATTACCAAAAGGTACTCCATTCTGGGATTTAACACATACACCAGAAAAAGAAATGGTTCTTTCAAGAGATTCTAATTTTAAAGTTCTTGGACATGGTGTTCTTGAATTGATTTTATAGTTTTTTAAATTAAATGTCCACTCTCAATTTTGTATATTTCGACGTCTTTTAAAAATTCTTCTTCAAATAAAATTGTATCGACAGAGGTGATAACTGTTTGAGTATTTGCGTTTATAGATTTCAAAAGGTAATTTTGTCTTAGGTCATCTAGTTCAGCTAAAACATCGTCTAATAATAATACTGGCTCATCTCCTGTTTTATCTGTAATAATATCGAGTTCTGAGAGTTTTAAGGCTAGAACTATCGTTCTTTGCTGACCTTGTGATGCGTACTTTGTAGCTTCTTGGTTATTGATATAAAAAACAATGTCATCTCTGTGAGGACCAACACAAGCTTGGCATCGTCTTTGTTCTTCAATTCGTCTTTCTTCTAAGGAGTTTTTAAACGCAATTTGAATTTGTTCAATGTTTTCTGTGTCGTTATTGATACCAAGAAAGTTTGAATCATATTTTATTGATAAGTTTTCTGTTTCGCTAATTGTTCTATGTTTGTTTTGAGCGATTTTTTCGATTTCTTTAAGAAATTTTTTTCTTATGTAAATTATATTACTACCTGTAATTGAAAGCTGTTCATTATATACATCCAAAAGTGCATCGTTTGTCTGACCTGTTTTTGCACTCTCTTTGAGGAAATTATTTTTTTGAACTCTGATTTTATCATATTTTGTTAATCTGTCATCATAAGCAGGATAAATTTGTGAAATTGCTCTATCTAGCCAATCTCTTCTATCTTGTGGAGCACCTCTTAAAAGTAATAAATCTGTTGTTGAAAAAAGTACTGTTTTCAACACGGTTTTAAAATCTTTAATAGTCGATTTTGTCCCATTAATTTTTAGCTCTCGTTTTTTGTCGGTTGTGTATGAATATGATAAATCAATATCTGTATTTGATTTTATTACATCCGCTTCAATTTTAAAAAAATCTTTATTGAAATTTATAAGTTCTTGGATGTTAGATGTCCTTGGAGTTTTCAGGCATGATAGAAAATAAATGCTTTCAAGAATATTCGTTTTCCCTTGAGCATTTTTACCAATGATTAGAATTTTATTCTTATCAAAATTTAATTCTATCTCTTCGCAATTTCTGTAATTTGTAAGTTTAAGTTTCTCCAAATTCATACGATTATTATACTTCAAACATATGATTTTTATTGAAAAATGGACTTAAAGCGGAATTTAGTGTATAATATTCCTGTTGTATGTATTATAAGAAGAGAGTAGGTTTAAATGTTACCTGTAATTTCGGAAGACGTTGCAAATACTGCGTTCAGTGAAATCTTTGAAGATATGCCTGCGTGGAGAAAAAGGATGATTCACTATATTAAAGAAGAAAATCCTGAAATAAATACTGCAATTATTGAGGCTGCAAATAAAACTGATTTAGATCCTAAAGCAGTAGCATTGGGTGCATATATGACGTATTTAATGATAGAACTAGCAGCTAAAGAAAATGATGCAATGATGAATTATACTGAATAAAAAATGGTGGTTACGGATTATGATTATTGAAGATTTATTGAAAGAGCTTATGGACCGAAAAGGTTCCGACTTACATATTTCAAACGGATTACCTCCTGTCATTCGTCTTGATGGTAAGTTAGTTAGACTTGATTATGAACCATTAACATCAGAAGGAGTTGAATCTTTATTATTCCCTATGATGTCAAATGAACAAAGACGTAAATTAGAACAAGAGTGGGAACTCGATTTTTCATACGGTGTTGAAGGCATCGGCCGTTTCCGTGTGAACTTCTATAAAGATAAAGGTTCTTACGCTGCTGCATTCAGAACGATTGCTACAACAGCTCCTCAATTGGAAGAATTAGGTATGCCTCCAATTGTTACGACAATTGCAGATAAGCCGAGAGGTTTGGTTCTTGTAACTGGTCCTACTGGTTCTGGTAAATCAACTACATTGGCAGCAATGATTGACTATATCAATAGAACAAGAGCTGAACATATTTTGACAATTGAAGACCCTGTCGAATTTGTTCACACTTCAAAAGTTTCGGTTATTCACCAAAGAGAATTGGGTATGGATACAAGATCTTTTGCTAATGCTCTTAAGTCTGCCCTCCGTGAAGACCCAGATATCATACTTGTAGGTGAAATGCGTGACCATGAAACCATTGCTTTGGCACTAACAGCTGCTGAAACTGGTCACTTGGTCTTCGGAACTTTGCACACGTCTTCAGCTTCTCAAACAATTGACCGTATTATTGACGTTTTCCCAGAAGGGCAACAACAACAAATTCGTGTTCAGTTGGCAAACTCTTTGGTCGCAGTATTTGCACAAACATTGCTTCCAAAACGTCAGCCAGATGGTTCAAGAAAAGGGCGTGTAATGGCTCAAGAAATTATGGTTGTTACACCTGCGATTGCTAACCTTATTCGAGAATCAAAAGCTGCTCAAATTTATTCAACAATTCAAACAAGTACTGGTGCTGGTATGCAGACTCTTGAATCTTCTCTTGCAGCATTGTTTAAAAAAGGACTTGTTACGTTGGATGATGCAATGTCAAAATCATCTAAACCAAACGAATTGAAACGATTAATTCAAGGTGGTTAGTCAAAGGTTTAAAAGATAAAGGTATATTGGAGGTTCCCAAGTAATGGCATCAATAGTAGATTCTTTGAATGAAGCATTTTTAGATTCTTTTGCTCCTGTAAAATTAATTGGATTTGCTATTCCTGTATATTTTGCTATTTCGTCATTTATGGCTGGGAATCTCCCTATGCTTTATATCTGGGGGGCTGTTATTGCAGTTTTGTTCTTGGCTCTTTTAACTCAAGGAATATATAATGTTCGCAGGAGCAAAAGAGAAATTTTGTCTTTGAATCCGTTTACGTTAGTTAAGGATTTGGCAATGGCACTTGTTGCAATTGTACCAAATGCAATTGTTTGGATTGGGGCAGGTTTCCTTATAGTAAAGAATATCACTATTCCTATTGAAGTGTCTTGGGCTCAAATAACTTTTGAATGTCTTGTTTACATTATTGTTTCTTCAATTGTTATGACATCTTATTTATCTTTTGCAAAAACTATGAAAGTTCCTCAAGCATATAATTATAAAGTTATTTTTGATTCTTGTGTAGATGTATTGATTGCAATGCTTTTCTTTTTATTTCAGTTAGTATTGGTACTGATTATTTTATTTGGGCCCGTTGTTTATTTATATTCATTCTTTAAGGTTCCTAAGACTCATTGGACGTTTTTATTCTATGCTTCAGTTGTTGCGGTTGTGAGTTTATCTGTTTCTGCAAATTATTTAGCTCAAATTGCGTACGAATGTATTCCTGGCAATAACGAAGAATACGATAATAATTACGATGCTCCAATAGACTTGATTGATGAAGCCGCAGAACGAATGAATGGTAAGTAGTAAGTCTTATTTATTCATTTCTCTAAGTTTTTTAAGTTGATCTCTAATTTGAGCGGCTCTTTCAAAATCTAATATTTTTGCTGCTTTGTGCATATCTTTTTCGAGTTTATCAATAAGTTTTGGCAAGTCTTTTTTATCTATGCCCATATCAACCATTTCTTCTGCAACAATATCTTCCAAATCTCTATAACTTGCAACAAGAGATAGTAAATTGTTTTCAATAGGTTTTTTAATTGTTTGTGGAATAATTCCGTATTTTTGGTTGTGGGCAATTTGAATTTTGCGACGTCTTTCTGTTTCTTTAATTGCTCTATCCATAGAATCTGTGATTTTATCTGCGTACATAATAACTTCACCACAAGCATTTCTTGCTGCACGCCCGATTGTTTGGATAAGACTTGTATCTGATCTCAAAAATCCTTCTTTATCCGCATCCATAATTGCAACGAGTGAAACTTCTGGAATATCAAGACCTTCTCTGAGTAAGTTTACTCCAATCAAGACGTCAAATTCTCCAAGTCTTAAATCTCGCAAAATTTCTACTCTTTCGATTGATTTAATCTCACTGTGTAAATACCTAACTCGAATACCTTCTTGCAAGAAGAAGTCTGTTAAGTCTTCTGCCATTCTCTTGGTTAAAGTTGTAATTAGAATTCTTTCATCTTTATCTGTGCGTTTTTTGATTTCTTCTTTCAAATCTTGGATTTGCGTATCAATTGGGCGAACTGAAACTTTAGGGTCAAGAAGTCCTGTTGGTCGAATAATTTGTTCTACAATTTGTTCAGAATTTTCTTTTTCAAAATCTCCAGGAGTTGCGGAGATATAAATTTTTTGACGGACTTTAGAATAAAATTCTTCATTTTTGAGAGGTCTGTTATCTTTTGCACAAGGTAATCTGAATCCATAATCCACAAGAACTTGTTTTCTTGCCGCATCTCCGTGGCTCATTCCTTTGATTTGTGGTAGAGTTACGTGGGATTCATCTACAATTGTAAGAAAATCGTTCGGAAAGTAGTCTAGTAGTGTAGCTGGTGCAGAGCCTGCTGGTCTGCGTTCAATTATTCTGGAATAATTTTCTATACCTGTGCAGTATCCCATTTCTTTCATCATTTCTAAATCATATTTAACTCTTTGTTCAAGACGTTGGGCTTCAATCAGCTTGTTTTCATTGTTAAGTTCGACAAGTCTATTTTGAAGTTCTTGTCTTATCATATCAAAAGTTTCTTCTTCGTTTTCGTCATAAGAAATGTAATGAACGGCTGGATAAATTACAACAGATTCTGGGGTTTCAATAATTTCTCCTGAAACGTTATCAATTTTTACAATTTTTTCAACGTCATCTCCAAAGAAGTAAATTCTAGTTATGATTTTTTCATAAGCAGGCATAATTTCTACAATATCGCCTCTAGCTCTAAAAGTTGAACATTTTAGCTCTAAGTCGTTTCTTTCATATCGAACTTCAACTAAATGTTTAAGGAGTGCATCTCTATCAATTTCGTCCCCAACTTTAACTTCAATTGCACCTCTAAAATAGTTTTCTGGTAAACCTAGACCATAGATGCAACTAACAGAAGATATTACAATTACATCATCTCTTTCATATAGGCTTCTTGTTGTATTATGGCGAAGTCTGTCGATTTCTTCGTTGATAGATGAGGATTTTTCAATGTAAGTATCTGTTCTTGGAATGTATGCTTCTGGTTGGTAATAATCATAATAACTGATAAAATACTCAACCGCATTATTCGGAAATAGCTCTTTAAATTCGTTGTACAATTGTGCGGCTAAGGTTTTGTTGTGTGCAATAATCAGTGTCGGCTTTTGCACTTTTTCAATAACATTTGCAATTGTAAATGTCTTACCAGAACCAGTTATCCCGAGTAAAGTCTGGGTATCGTAACCTTTATTTATTCCTTCTACAAGTTCATCAATTGCTTTTGGTTGATCTCCAGAAGGTCTGTATTTTGAAACTATTTTAAATTCGTGATGTTCTCTCATATTTTATATTTTAGTACAAATTTATTTTATTTGTAGCCTTCTTGCTTTCCTCTAAAAAATAGTGTATTATCAGTACTATAAAGGAGTAATATGTTATGGATAAAATTATGGAGTCGTTTAAAAATCTATACAAAGGTGAAAATGTCGTAAAACAACATATTTATATTGCATTATTATTTTATTTGCCTTGTCTAGCAAGTACGATTTTACAATTTCTTGATAAGGAGTCTAAAAAAGAAGAGATTATCATTATCTTAGTTAGTGCAGTTATTGTTGGTTTATTGTCGATTGTGCCTGTTTTTGTTTTGCAAGGGTTGTGGGCAAAATTTATCAATCGAAGATTTAGTGAAGCTTATGGTATTCCGAAATTGTCTTGGGATTGTTTATCTCGAGGGTTAAAAATGTTTCCTCTAACCTTAGTTTGGGGGTTATATATTGGAATTCCGAGCTTGCTTTATTTGGCTCTTGTTTGCCTCGGGTTTGGAATCTCGATTTCTAGTAATCAAGATCCTGTATTCATGATTGTTGCTGCCTTAGGATTGCTTTTAGCTGTAATGCTGTTGTTTATTCCATTGTTTCTTATTTCTCCATTTGTAAATATGGTATTTATGAAATATTGTGAAAAGTTTGAGTATTCAAACGAATTGTTTAACCCATTGTTGCCATTTAGATATATGAAAAAAGCGTTTAAAGATTCAATATTTTTAGCCTTAAAATTTGTTCTAGTCAAAATGGTTATGGGGATGGGAGCACAAATGATTCTGTTTCTGGTATTAATGGTGCTTGCAATTATAGCAATTCCAGTTGTAATTGTTCTTGCAATGGTAAATGAACATATTTTTGATTCTTCAGTATGGGCGATTCCAGTTGTAATGCTAGTTTCTGTTGCTGCGATAATTCCTGCATATGTTAGTTGGATTACTAATCTCGCATATGTGGATAATTTGGAAGAAATTTATGTTGATAAATTTTTAATGGAAGAATAAAGTTTAAATAAAAAAAGCCTGCAGAAAGTTTTCATTCTGCGGGCCTTTTTTTATTTATTATTTGATAAAATAAGTATGTTTTTTATAAATTCTATTTTTTCATTTTGCGTATAGGCGTTATTTTTTGTTTTTGCTTCAAAATATTTTTCAATCATTTTTTTTTGTCTATCAATTGAGAATTCTTCCCAATATGGAGTATTTCTAATTTTTGAAATAATTTCAGTTTCAAGGTTTTCTAATACATCTTCACTCTCAACTTTAGCTTGTAATGTGGGTTCAATAATGGTCTCTTTTATTGGCCTTGAAATGAATTGAATATTTTCTTTTTCTAAGTTCTTTTCAATATTACTTTTTTCAAAGATATTTTTTGATTTAAGTTCTTCTTTAAATCTTTCTGCTAATCCCATTTTGCTCCTTTAGTTGTTTAAAATATTTTCAAATTTTTCTACCATGTTTTGTTTGTATAAATTGTCTGAAATATATTGTGCCAAATCCTTATAGCTACGTGCAATATTTGTCGAATCGTTGATTTCACTAACTGGAATACCTTTATTGATGGCCGTCATAATTGCAAAATAATTGTTTGGAATTTTCCAATATATTTTTTTTGAGAGAACTTTTTCAATGTCAGCTTCTTTAATTTCGTCGTTTTCCATATAACGATTTATGATGATTTTTACTTTTTCTTTGTCATAGCCAAGTTTTTCAAATAGTTCCAAACATCTTTGAGTATTTCTTAGTGCGGGAAGATTTGCAACTGAAACAAGTAAAACTAAATCTGAATTGTCTAGTGCTGCAATGTTTTTCCCTTCAAAACTTGCTTCGGCATCAACAATGATATAGGAAAAAGTTTCTTTTAAAGTGTTGAATAATTTTGTAATTTGTCTTGGCTGAATATTGTCCGCTTGTTTGAAATATGGAGGATCGGCTAAAACATATAAACTTGTTTTTTTGTATCTTTCAAGTGTACTCAATAAAAATGTTTCGTTAATTTTGTCTAAATTTTCAAGCATATATGAAATATTAAAAGACGGTTTTAAGTCTAAAAATGTTGTAATATCTCCCATTTGAAAGTTTAAATCAATTAAGGCAATATTTTCTTTGGTTATTTTAGATAATTCAAGTGCTAAATTTGTTGCCAGAGATGTTTTCCCGATTCCGCCTTTATTAGAGAATACGGAAATGATTTTGCAATTATTTGTCTTTTTTGTTTCGTTGAATTCTGACAAAAGTTTATTTACACTTTCAAAAAATTCACTTTTAATTATTGGAATTGGTACAAACTCTTTTGCTCCTGCTCTCATAATTTCTATGATTAAGTCAACTGACGGATTATCTGATAGTGCCAAAACTTTACAGCTTTTGCATTCTTTCGTCACTTTTAGAATAAGCTCAAGTTTTTGTTGCTTGTAAGATGATAAGTCTGCAAGTAGAATTGATTTTCCTTGATAATTCGCAATTTTTTTGTATGCTTCTGAATAATCATTTTCTTGACAAACTTCTAGATTTTCAAATTCTCCAGCGAAAAGTTTAATAACTTCTGATGTTGAAAATTCATCTGATAATATTACTGTAAAAATTTTGTTCATATCCATCCTTTAGGTATATATCCCTAATTTAAGTATAGCATATGAAGAGGTTTTTACGCAAATAGATTTTTTGTTTAAAATAATAAAAGCCCCGTATAAGCGGATTTTGTTACCTGCTTGGACTCGCAGGTGGGTGAGAACCCGAATTCATCCGTTTCCCACTGGCGATAAAATATATCGGCGGGTATACTTCAAACATTCTGGAGTTAACTCTCCCTATTTATATAAATGTAGGAACAAAATTAACGCCTATACCGAGCTTCTTCAATTATATCATATATTTTGTATTTTGACAATCTGCACTATTGGTTAATTCATTTTTAGAACACTGTTGACATATTTTTCTGCCGCATCTGCTTGTGACATTGCTTGGTTAATCCCGCTCATATCAGGTGTTTGCGGAACCATACCAACTGGGGAAGGAATATATGTTCTCACTGGTTCTTTTTCTTCATTTTCCTTTGTTGGTTGAGCCACATTTGGATTGGCCGCGTTTGGTGTTGCTTGTTGTGGATTAACGTTATTTACTTGTTGTTGACCATTAATAGCGTTGATTCTTTGTTTAATTAAATTTGAATCTGTGTATTGGTTTGGATTTCTTGGCGGTTGTTGAGGTTTATTTACCTCTGGAATGTTATTATTTTGAGGTTGGGTTTGTTGTTGTGCGGTTTTAACTTCTTCAGGTTCTTTATCTTCATCTAATACGGAATTTGTTGGTTTTCCGAAGATTTTGTGTACCGTTTTAGTTGTTAGTTTTGCAAGGAAAGGTGAAATTACTAGCATTGGAATTGCAAATCTTAAAGGAACCCCTAGAATGTTTCCATTTGCACATTTTCTTAACCAATTCAAATTATATTTGCTTGTTGATTTGTATGCAGGTATTCTTTCGTTACCTAGGTTGATTAATTTCCCAACTTTGAAGAATAATTTGTTGAAAAATCCTTTGACATTTTGTTTGCCTAGAAGAACATCAAGTCTTTTTTGTGCAAATTTGTATGCTTTTTTGTTATTTAATAGACCTGCTGCGTGTTTTGCTTTGAATGCTTCAATACCTTTTCTATATGCTTCAATTCCAGCTTGGTCTTTTATACCTAAGTATTTAAGACCTCCAACTTTGTGCATTGCCATTATACCTGCAGAAAGTGCAATAAAGTAGGTAAAGTCATTTACAAATCTTTCTGCGAAAGTTTTACCCTTTTCTCCTTTAGGAGCTTTAATTGTGTGGTATAACATATCTGCAAAGATACCTGCTTGCATTGCTACTGCAAGTTTTCCTCCCGCAAATCTGTTTGTTGTTCCTTCTAGGAACCATGCAATAGATTTTGGCAATGCCCTTCCGAGTCTTGTGTTATTTCCTTTTCCGAGAACGGCAATTAATTTATTTTTGCATTCAGAGGTTTGGACAGTTCTTCCAAATGCCCAATTTGTAAATTTACCTAAAATCCCTGGTTTTCTCCAAACAGAAATTTTAATATTATCAGCCTTAGCCAAGATTTGTGATAATTTTTCGGTATTTTCAACATATTTCCCAGCGAGTTCATTATATTCTCTTAAAGATTTAAACCCTAGTTTTTTTACTTTTAAACTTTTTGCAAGTTTTTCAAGTCCTTTTAACCCTGTTTTACCTTCAATTTTTGCAACAATGTCTGCATTAGCTCCAAGTAATTCTAGTTCTTTTTTCTGTAAAGTTAATGCTTTTTCTGCGTAAGATTTTCCCTTTAGGGATTTAACAAAGCTGTTAATTTCGTCTTGAGTCATTTTCCCATATTGTTCAAGACCTTGGTAGTAATTTGTTTTTGGTCCTAACGGAAGTCCAAAAATCTTAAATTGTCTGCCTGTAAGAGGGTTCATATATGATTGGAAAACTTGCTCAATGTCGCTTGCTAAAAATCCTTCTGGTCCTTTTGCCGCAGATTTAACAAGTCCCCATTCAGGTTTTGAAGAGAAATTTTTCAATGCATTTGCTATTTTACTTTTTTGTGCAAGTGCGGATGTTTTTTTGTTTATCCAGTCAAATGCGGATTCAATTCCTCTACCTACAGTTGTTTGGGTTGAGAATTTATCTCCCATCGCTCCTAATTTCCCAAGTACGCTTTCGGAATATTCTCCTGCACATTTTGGATTAAATCTATCCATTCCATAGTTAATGCCTAGCCAAGCAGCTGTACCAAGTCCTAATGTTGCTGCCGGATTTGATTCTTCTGATGCTTTTGCTCGATTTGCTAAGTAAGATTTATCCACAGATTGTTTAATCTGTTCGCTCCCAGCACCTTGCATTGGAGGTTGTGTACCATTAGGATTTTGTTGAAAGTTTACTTGATTTTTAGGTTGTAAACTTGGTATATTTATTGGATTGATTGCTGTATCGGACATGTGTATTCTACTTCCTTATTTCCCTACAAGTATATAAAAACATTTTACGTTAAGAAGTTGCTATTATATTACAAAAGTTTATCCTATGTAAAGATATGTAACAAACTAAAGCTAATCTGAAATTTTAAATCTTGTATATACTTTATATATACAAGAGAGATGAATAAATAAGAGAGGCTTTAAAATGGCAGTTGCAAATTTAAAAAAAATTGATAGTAAATTGAAAGATTTATACAAAGATCAAGTTACAAATGCAGTTCCTGCAGCACCACAAGAGCCATTTGTTGATAAATCAGATTTGTTATTTATGCAAATGAATTTTATTGCTGCATATAATAAACAAATGTTACATATTGCATAACAAGTTTTATTTTATATTTTAACTCCAATTTAATTTTTCCCCTACAAATTTTTCCCTGATTTCAAACGAAGTCAGGTTTTTTTTATGGGAATTTAGTAGTTATATTTCCCTTTTGAAGCTCTATCCATTTCTCGTTTTTGGTCTTTTTTTGCTATATCATCACGTTTGTCGTGTAATTTTTTACCTTTGGCAAGACCTATTTCGACTTTGGCAAATCCTTTTGTTATAAAAACTTCTAGTGGAACAATTGTATAACCATCTTTTTTAATTTTTGAGTGCATTTTAAGAATTTCTTTTTTGGTTAAAAGAAGTTTTCTTGTTCTTTCTGCTTTATGATTATATCTATTCCCTTGTTCGTATGGGGAAATGTGGCAGTTATAAAGAAAAATTTCGTTGTCTTCAATTTTACAAAAACTGTCTTTTAGGTTTATTGCATTTTTTCTAATGGATTTAATTTCTGTTCCAGTCAAAACAATTCCCGCTACAAATTTTTCAAAAATCGTGTAGTCGTGAAAAGCTTTTCTATTTGTAGTTACAACTTTTTTATCCATAGCTTGATTATACCATAGAATTAAGAATTTGCGATGTTTGCTCTTTCCTGTTTCAAGATTTTAGCTAATTCTGCTTCTACAAGTTTAATTTTGTTTGGAAAATCAAAGGCTTTTATTTTGAATTTCGGAACTCTTTCTAGTGTGTCAGTTCTGAACTTTTTATCCATGTCTGTTTTGCATTTGTTAGCAATTCTATTTCCATTTAGTTGTTCAGTCATGCTATATCTGAAAAATTGTAAAAGGTCTATTTTTTCTTGAGCTGGGAGTCCTTTTAAAACTTGACTTAATTCTTTTTGAGTAAAATTATTTGTACCTGTAATGCTATGTTGATAGAAATCTTTAAAGGTTGTGTGATCATATTTATTGACTGTAAGTTCTCTTTTTGCAACTTTAGGGTTAAATATTTTATTCATAAAAGAAAAAACTGTTTTCATAAATGAAGGAGTGGTTGTTTTAGGAATTCCTCCTTCTTTTGTGAATCTATCAGAGTATCTTGTAGTTGGGAGAAATAAAACATAGCCTTCGTGAGTTGAATTTTCAACATTGAGATTATATGACAAATGGCTGCTTTTTAACCCTGGAAGTTCTTCTGTGAAAACTTGAATATCTTTAGTTTTAGCGGTATGTTTTAGGGTTTTTGCAAATAATTCTGGTGTAATATCCCCATATTTTAGGTATAAAGATTTTACATTCCCGAAAAATTCATCACTTGCGGAAATTGCTTTGTCTAATCTTTGTTTTGCAGTTCCTTTTGCCGCTTTTAGAGGTAAATGCGACATTGCATGGTTAATTTTTAAATTTACGTTTATCATAGTATTTCTTTAAAAATCTGTAAAAATAAAATTTGCTAGTTATATAAAAAACATTTACATTTGTGAGTCTGTGTAAAATTAATTTCGTGTGGATTTTCTTCTCGACATTTATTCATTACAAATGGGCATCTGGTATTGAATTTACAGCCTTTTGGTAACTTTTCAGGAGAAGGTAATTCTCCTTGTAATTGGATTTTTTCTTTGTCTTCGTTGGTATTTAATTCTGGAACAGAACTTAACAATGCTTTTGTATAGGGATGTTTTGGAGCGGAAAAAATTTCTTCTGTTTCCCCTATTTCTATAATTTCACCCAGATACATTATTGCAATTCTGTCAGAAAGATACTTTATTACGCTTAGGTCGTGAGAAATAAAAAGAAAAGTTAAATTAAAATCATCTTTTAATTCTTTCAAGAGATTTATAATTTGGGCTTGAATACTCACATCTAAAGCACTTACGGGCTCATCCGCAATTATGAATTTTGGATTAAGAACGAGTGAGCGGGCTATTGCTATTCTTTGCCTTTGACCTCCAGAAAACTCGTGAGGGTATAAATCAAGACAATTTTTATCTAGTTCTACTTTTGATATTTTTTCTTCTATAATTTTTTCAATTTCTGCTTTTGATTTTTTTGTATTTATTTCAAGAGGTTCTTTCAAAATCTGACCAATTTTCATTTTTGGATTAAGACTTGAATATGGGTTTTGGAATATCATTTGAACTTGTTTATAAAACTCTTTTAGTTCTTCTTTGCCTGTAAGAGTAAGGATGTTTTTACCATTAAGTAAAATCTCTCCTTTTGATGGTTCTACTAGCTTCATAATTGTTTTTGCAAGTGTTGATTTCCCACACCCAGATTCTCCAGCAATTGCAAGAATTTCTCCTTCTTTAATCTCAAGAGATATATCATTTACTGCATGAACAATCCGTGGAGTTCCTAAAATTCCTTTTTTAGTTTTGTACTCCACAGATAAATTTTTAATAGTAACTAGATTTTTCTCCATAATGAAAGTTTATCCTGAATTTGTTATTAAAACAATTGTACTTTCAGTGATATTATTCTCCCAAAAGAATATTATCAATTAATCTTACCCCGCCAACTTTGCAAGCTATAAATACTCTTGTATGGTCATCGGCAGTTGTCATTTCATCTAGATTTTCTTCATTCATAAATTCAAGATATTCTAAATCGTGATGGTCATTTAAGAATTGATAAGCTGTCTCTTTTAAAGCTTCTACATCGGTTATTCCTTTTTTGTAGCAATTTTTAATATTGTTCAAAATTTTACTTAAAGCAAGAGCTTCAATTTTGTCTTCTTCAGATAAATATTTGTTTCTTGAACTTAAGGCAAGTCCAGATTCTTCTCTAACGATAGGACAAGGAATTATTTCTACTGGAATATTTAAATCTTTAACCATTTTTTTGATAATGATAAGTTGTTGGGCATCTTTTTGCCCAAAGAATGCAAAGTCTGGTTGAACAATATTGAATAGTTTATTTACAACTGTACAAACCCCGTCAAAGTGTCCGACTCTGGATTTCCCGCATAATTTATTTACGTAGAAAAATGGAGGTATAACATATGTCAAAAAGTCGTTGGTTCTCATTTGACAATCTCCGTACATTTCACTTGGGGTAGGAGCAAAAACTATATTTACACCATTGCTTTCACATAATTTCTGATCTGCTTCAAGGGTTCTTGGGTATTTGTCTAAATCTTCTCCTGGGCAGAATTGAATAGGGTTAACAAAAACTGATACTACTACTTTGTCACATTTTTCTACTGCTTTTTTTATAAGGCTTAAGTGCCCGTTATGCAAGGCTCCCATTGTAGGAACAAGTCCTACTGTTAAACCTGATTTTTTCCATTCTTTTATTTGTTCTCTTACTTCTTTAATTGTATGAACTAACATCCTTTTCTCCTTTGTTTAATTTCGTCGGTGGAGCTTTAATTGTTTAGCTTCATCTGGGGTTAATTATAAATTTCTTCTTCGTTAGGGTAATTCCCATTTTTTACATCTTCGTTGTATTTTTTTGCACAATCTAAGATTAAGCTTTTCATATCTCCGTATTTTCTTGCGAATTTCGGTTTGAAATCTGAAAACTTTCCAAGCAAATCATCACAAACCATTACTTGTGCAGTGCAATATTTTCCTGCTCCGCAAGAGATAGTTGGAACATTGATATTTTCTGTGATATATTTTCCGCAATCTTGAGGTGTCATTTCAAGTACAATAGAGAAAACGCCGGCTTCTTCAAGTCTTTTTGCCTGTTTAAGCATTTCTTCCATTGCTTCTTCTGTTTTTCCTTGAATTAGATGACCGCCAATAACATTTTGGGATTGAGGGGTAAAGCCAATATGTCCCATAACTGGTACGCCCATTTGAGTTGTGCGTTTGATAAGTTCAATCATATAGTCATTACAACCTTCGAGTTTAACTGCATTAGCTCCAAGTTTAACCATATTTCCAATGTTTTTTAACGCTGATGGAATATCAATTGTATAACTCATAAATGGCATATCTGTTACAACCATTGCATTTTTTGCTCCTTTGGCTACCGCTTTGGTAAAAATTCCCATTTCTTCAACACCGATAGAATTGGTATTTTCATATCCAAGAGCAACCATTGCCAGACTGTCACCGATTAGGATAACATCTATTCCTGCTTCATCAAAGTATTTTGCTGTTGAATAGTCGTAAGCTGTTAGCATTGAAAATTTTTCGCCAGCATCTTTGATTTTTCGTAAAGTTCTAACTGTAACTTTTTTAGTTGCCATTTTTCAAAATCCTCTTTTCTTTGAATTATTTGAAAAATCCAGAAGATTTTTTCTGTTGCTTTTTAAACCAATAATATACCGCTCTTGCTACTCTTGTTGAGCTGTGTCTTACAAGACCTTCTCTGCTATCTTGGATAAGTTTTTTTGCAAATATTTTTATTCCAAGTTTTTTAACTTCGGGAACATCAAGTTTTACTGGATAAGAACCAGCTTCTTGATATTTTCCAGCTAAGTTGTCTGGAAGATAATCATTTACTAAAACTGCATCTACAATTTTGTTTGAACCCGCATGTTGAATAAGAGCTTTTAAATGGTCTGAAACGGTGTAATTGTCTGTTTCTCCTGGTTGAGTCATAATATTACATACATAAATTTTCTTTGCTTTTGATTTTATTATTTCTTCTGAAATTTCCTTAACTAAAAGGTTTGGAATTACGCTAGTGTATAAGCTTCCTGGTCCTAAGATAATAAGTTCAGCATCTCTGATTGCTTGGATTACATCTGGTAATGCTTTACAATTTGCAGGTTCAGTGAATAATCTTTTGATTTTCCCATGAGCTTCTGGGATAGTTGATTCTCCGTGGATAATTCTTCCATCTTCCATTTCAGCAACAAGTTTCATATCATCTAATGTCGCAGGTAAAACTCGTCCTCTAATAGACAAAACTCTTGATGAAGCTCTAACAGCTGAAACCATATCTCCAGTAATATCGTATAGTGCGGTTAAGAATAAATTTCCAAAGCTATGACCTTCAAGTCCTTCTCCGTTTGTGAATCTGTATTTGAATAATTTGTTAACTAAATCTTCATCATCAGCTAAAGCTGTAATACAGTGTCTAATATCTCCTGGAGGTAAAATACCCATTTCTTCTCTTAGTCTTCCAGAACTTCCACCATCATCACCAACACTAACAATTGCCGTAAGGTTGTTAGTAATGTTTTTAGCTCCGCTTAGCAACATTGATAGGCCTGTTCCGCCACCAACTGCAACTATTCTAGGACCTCGGTTTAGTTTTCTTCTTTTATATAGATTTTCTAATAAAACATCATTGTTTCTGTCATCTTCAATATCTAATATAGATAAGTTTGTTTTTTGCCATCCTTTGAAAAATATTGCTGCACCAATCATAACGATACCAAATGCTAACCATTCAGTGGAAATTTGAGTTGCAATTTGTTGAATGAATTGCATTGTATTATAAATAGGCTTAAGGTCAAACAGAATTAAAATACCTACGGTAATAAGTACTGCCCCAACGAAAATTAGTGCAAACCATCTTTTTACTTGTAATCCTGGTAATAACCATCCAGCCTGTTTAGGCATCTTTATTTTCTTAATCATACTTATCCTATTTCCCTTTATCTTTAAATTAAATATTAGTCAACCCAGCCTGATTTTTGTGCGTTTTTGTAATTGTAAGGCAATGGCTCTACAATTTCTCTTGCTTGAATTATTAACTCTTTAGCGTTGGATAATTTGTTTGAGAAGTGTATAGAATCTGCTCTAACAACTGTTTTTCCTCCAGCGTTATTTGTCACTTGAGAATGAGCTAACAAGTCTTTCAATCTTTGGATAGAAATTTGTGTGTTTTCTAAATCTCTTGCTCCGAAATCAATGTTTCCATTTTCGTCATAAATTTTTTCAAGGTGAACTTCGTGACAAACTTGAATATTTTCTTCTTCTCCTGCAATTGCAAGATTTTCTCCTGTTGCACCATAATATACAAGCCATTTAGAACATTTTCTAATAGCTTTTGCGATAATTTTAGAAGTTTCTAAATCTTCTGCTGCTTGACGGTACATTGCACCATGTGGTCTTACGTGTTCAATTTCCATATGGTATGCTTTTGCAAACGTCATCAATGCTCCAACTTGGTACATTACAAGAGCTTCCAATTCATCAGAAGCTAAATCCATTTTTCTATAACCAAAACCTTGAATATCGTCAAACCCAATGTGAGCTCCAACTACAACATTTTTTTCTTTAGCTTCAAGCAAGGCTTCTTTAATTGTAAGAGGATCTCCTGCGTGAAATCCGCATGAAATATTTACAGAACTAACATAGTCAAGAAGTCTTGTTTCTGAACTGTTTTTATATATACCAAAGCTTTGTGCCAAGTCACAGTTAAAATCTATATTTTTAATTGATTTTCTCTCTAAAACATTTTGCATAATACTAATCTCTACTAATCTAATATCTTTTTATATTATATAACATAAAGAAAAATATTTGCTATCTTAATATATTTTTTACAATGTGGAAATACCCTAGCAAATTTAGTTATCCTGAGCAAAGCGAAGAATCAAAGTTCATAAAATTTTATCCGAACGCACTAGTTAGAGTTGTTTAAACAAGTTTCGAATACAGGAAAATGATTGATTCATTATCTTTTTTAGAACTCTCTCCTAGGGAGGGAGTGAACTTGTCTTTGAGCAATTGCGAAAAGTTACAATTCCAAGAGAGGGCTTTTCTTTTATTAACCCCTCTCCCTAACCCTCCTCCCTTGGGGAGGGAACGATGGTCGCATCATTCTGAGCGAGGCGAAGAATCTCAAGCTTTGGCGGTTTGTTTAACCCCTCTTCTCTTAAGGAGAGGGAATATGTTGGTGAGGTGAAAATCTAAACGTACTTAGCTTAAGATATTGCAATTGGTTCAGTATGACATTTTGTATAAAACAAAACCCGAAAATCTGATTTTGACTTTCGGGTTTTTGATTCTCAATATAAGTTTTTCAATTAAGCGTTAGCTGAGATTTTTTTTACTGCAAGAGTTAATCTTGATTTTTTTCTAGCAGCTGTATTTTTGTGCAAAATACCTTTAACAACAGCTTTGTCGCATAATTGGTATGCTTTAGAAAGAGCTGCATTTAATGCTTCTTTATCTTCACCTTTTGCTAATTCTAATGTTTTCTTAACAACAGTTTTGATTGAAGTTTTGAATGCAACGTTTCTTTGTCTGTTTGCTTCAGCAATTAACACTCTTTTTTTAGCAGATTTAATATTTGCCATAATTGAATTTACCTTTCCTATAATTTGTGTGCAACTAATGACTTTGCACGTACTCTATTGAGGATGTGAGTATCTTTATTAATACATAAAAAAATAATTTTTTGCAAGATTTAGGATAGATTTGTTAATTTTTATTATAACCTTTTCTTTTTCAAAAGATGTCTATGTGTTTTCATCAATATTCCATAATTAAGTTTTGTATCGTAGAAATTTGCATATCGGTATTTTTATACTATTATATTATTGGTTACATTAGCCTGATAGGTTCGCCCTAGTCTTTAGCATGACTAAGATGAGGCTATGCAGCCCGTAGTACAATACATTTAACATAAGGAGAAAACCGATGCCAGTAGCATCTATGATTGAACTTTTAGAAGCAGGTGTACATTTCGGACACCAAACTCAAAGATGGAACCCAAAAATGAAACCATATATTTATGGTGCAAGAAACGGTATCTATGTAATTGATTTAAGAAAAACAACTGATTTATTAGACGAAGCATATGCTTTAGTTAGAGATTATGCTGCAAAAGGAAAAAATATTCTTTTTGTTGGTACTAAAAAACAAGCTGCTGAAGTAGTTGCTGAAGAAGCTAAAAGATCTGGTGCTTATTTCATCAATAGAAGATGGTTAGGTGGTATGTTAACTAACTTTGAAACTATCAGAGGTAGAGTTAACAAACTAAAAGAAATGGAAGAATTTATCAGCAATGGTTATGTTGATAAATTACCTAAAAAAGAAGTTGCTCAATTGAACAGACAACTTTCTAAATTGTCTAAAACTTTAGGCGGTATCAAAGAAATGAGAGGTCTTCCTGAATTGATTTTCGTTGTTGACCAAGACAAAGAAGATATTGCTATTAAAGAAGCTAACAAATTAGGTATTCCTGTTATCTGTTTAGCAGATACAAATGCTAACCCAGATGGTATCAACTACATTATCCCTGGTAATGATGATGCTATCAGATCAATCAAATTGATTACTTCTAAATTGGCTGATGCTGTTTTGGAAGGTAAACAATTGAGAGAAAACAAAGCAAACGAAGCAAAAAAAGTTGAAAAAATTTCAGCTGAAGATGCTAACGCTGCTGAAGAAGCTAAAACAGAAGCATAAGGTTTTAAGATACTTTGGCACTAAGAACATTCACTTAGTGCCTTAGTAGCTTTTATAAAAAGAAGGAGAAAATATACATGAATATTACAGCTCAAATGGTTAAAGAACTTCGTGATAAGACTGGTGCTGGCATGATGGATGCTAAAAAAGCATTAGTTGAAGTTGACGGAGATATGGAAAAAGCAACTGAATTCTTACGCCAAAAAGGTATGGCTTCTGCTGAAAAGAAAATGGGCAGAATTGCTGCTGAAGGCCGTGTAGATTCTTTCGTTGACGCTAACGGGGGTGCAATGGTTGAAGTTAACTGTGAAACAGACTTCGTTGCTAAGAACGATGAATTCAAAGCTTTAGCTGCAAATATGGCTAAACACGTTGAAGAATTAAAACCTGCTGACGTTGATGCTTTATTGGCTACAACTTGCCCATCTTGCGATAAATTAATCGGTGAAGCATTAAAAGAAAAAATCGCTTCTATCGGTGAAAAAATTACTGTAAGAAGATTTGTTAGATATGAAGGTCCTGTTGCAACTTATATTCACAACGGAAAAATCGGTGTTCTTTTATCAACTGATAAAGAAGATAAAAATTTGATGAACGATATTTGCTTGCACATCGCATCTTCTGCTCCAAAATTCGTTTCAAGAGCAGAAATTCCTCAATCTGAAATTGATGAAGAAACTAGAATTGAAATGGGTAAAGAAGATTTGTTGAAAAAGCCTGAAAATATCAGAGCTAAAATTGTTGAAGGTCGTGTTAACAAGTTGATGGCTGAAAGATGCTTACTTGAACAACCATTCGTTAAAGATCCTAGCCAAACAATTTCTCAACTTATTGAAGGTAAATTGACAATCAAAGCTTTCACTAGATATGAATTAGGTGAAGGTCTTGAAAAACGTCAAGATAACTTTGCTGAAGAAGTTATGGCTCAAGTTAAAGGTTAGTAACAGAATCAGAATGTTTTGAAAAAAAGGAAGCTCATTTGAGCTTCCTTTTTTAATGCCAAAAATGTTATTGTTTATTATAAATTACTAAAATATCTGGTGGAAAATTTATAGAATTTTCAAATGTTAAATTTGTACAATTTGATATTTTGTCTATTTTGTTTCCGTCGAAGCAGGATTTCCCGCTATTATCTCCCAAAATTTTTGGAGCAATGAAATGGTAAAGTTTATCAATATAAGGCATAAAACTGCCATTTAATTCTCCTCCAGATTCAACGAGGATACTCATTATTCCTAACTCATAAAGCTTATTTAGTATAAATTCAATATCTAGCTTATTATTTTTGGTTTTTGTTGGAATATATGTAATATTTTCTTGTCCATTGTTTTTAATGTCTATATTTTCATCATAGAAAACAAAAATTTTTCCTTGTTTGTAAATTGTTGAATTTATATCTGTTTTTAATTTTCTATCTAAAATAATTTTGCATTTGTGTTCCATTGTTGGATTATCTGCAATAACCGTTGCAGAAGATGTTAAAATCGCATCATATCTATTTCGAATATTGCGAACTTCTTTTCTTGCATCTTCAGATGTTATCCACTTAGAATCTCCTGTTTGTGTTGCAATTTTTCCATCAATAGTTGTTGCTGTTTTTAGAGCTACAAATGTTTTATGCTCCGTTTGGTTTTTTATGAAAACTTCATTTAATTTTTTGCATTCATCTTCTAAAATAGGTCCAATAATTTCAATTCCCGCTTCTTGAAGTTTTTTTAGTCCGTTCCCTGCAACGATGGGGTTAACATCTTTCATTCCATAAATAACCCTTTTTATTCCTTTTTCTATGATTAAATCTGCACAAGGTGGGGTTTTACCAAAGTGAGAACACGGCTCAAGATTTACGACAAGTGTGCAACCAGTTGCATTTTCTAGTTTTAAGAGTGCATCTCGTTCTGCATGGTTTCCTCCGTATTTTTTATGATACCCAGTTGAGATAATTTCATTTTTATCATTTAATATTACGCATCCAACCATTGGGTTAGGAGAAGTTTTCCCCTCTGCTTGTTTAGCTAGTTCTATGCATTTATTCATCTCTGTAATATAATTTTTCATATTTGTATTTTATATTAAATTATGATAAATTGAAATAGTCGTAATAGGAAAAAGAGAAGAGGTTTGTGATGGTAGATTTAAAATATATTGGGCATAGTGCATTTGAAATTAAAAATGGTGATAATGCTGTTTTAATTGATCCGCTTGTATCTGTAAATGAAAAGTACAATTGGCATGAAGAACCAATTAAAGATATTTTATTAACTCATGCTCACGGCGATCATCTTGGTGAAGCTATCGAAATTGCAAAAGAAAAAGATATTGAAGTTACGGCTGTTGCAGAGCTTGCTTATTATATTAAAGAAAAGGGTGCAAAATCTAAACCTATTGGTTTGGGTGCTTGGATTAATTATTCTTGGGGTAGAGCGGTATTTTTACCTGCTTTTCATTCAAGCTCTTTGCCAGATGGAAGATATGGTGGAAATGCTGCAAGTATTTTGTTAGATGTTGATGGTGTAAGAATTTATCATGCTGGTGATACTTGCTTGTCTAGTGAAATGAAGACTATTAAAGAATTATATGCTCCACAAATTGCTCTTTTGCCTATTGGTGGAAATTATACAATGGATGTTGAACACGCTGCTATGGCTGCAAAATGGTTGGGCGTAAGAACTGTAATTCCTATGCACTATGGTACTTATCCAGAAATTCAAGCTGATTTAGAAAAATTCACAAGACTTATTTCTATGGGAAATACTGCTTGTCAAATTTTAAATCCTGCTGAAATTAAATAATAATTTAAAAAAAGAGGTATTATGAAAATATTATTTGTTATAGACCGATTAGAGTTGAAGTATTTTGAGTTTAATAATCTTGTTACTAATTTTTGGCTTATTAAAAGCTTTTTAAAAAGAGGTCATGAGGTTAGAATTGCAACAATTGATATGCTAAAACTCAAATCGGCTGTGGCTTACACCTCTTGCTATAATTCATATATTGAAGGTGAAGAAATCTGTTATGACAAGGAAAGTTTTTCTGAATATAAAATAGAAGATTTTAATCTTGTTATGTTTAGACCTGACCCTCCAGTTGATTTGGACTATATTAACGCTACATATGTTTTTGATTTTGTCGATAAGTCAAAAACTTTTATTATGAATGATACGACTGCAATACGGAATTTTAATGAAAAATTACACGCCGTAATGTTTAATGATTTGATGCCTAAAAATATTGTAACTTCTCAAAAAGCTGATATTATGAAGTTTTTGGCTGAAAATGAAGAAATTATTTTGAAACCTTTAAACCAATGTTTTGGCGGAGGGGTTATGTATTTGAAGGCTGGCGATAAGAATACTGCTGTAATCATAAATTCAATGACTAATAATGGAAAACAATTGATTATGGTGCAAAAATATATTCCAAAAGCTGTCAATGGTGATAAGAGGGTTTTATTCTTAGGTGATGAAGTTTTAGATTTTTGTGTTCAAAAAACTCCAAGTAATGATGACTTTAAATTTTGCGAGCATAATGATAACAATATTAAGAAGGCTCTTTTATCAAAAGAGGAAAAAGCAAAATTCAAACCAGTTGCAGAAAAGCTTTCTTCTATGGGTATTTATATGACTGGTTTAGATGTAATTGATGGGAAAATTATTGAAGTCAATGTTACTAGTCCTTGTTATTTCATTAAAGAAATAAACAATCATTTTGGTTGTCATTTAGAAGATAAAATTGCGGATTATATTCTTTCTATGGCAGAAAAGCGTATGCTTGCAGTGGTATAAATTATAAAAATTTATATAAAAATATATTTTCTTTTTTGTCTGCAAATAATTGTTTGAGTACGCTTTTTAAGTCTAAATTATTAAAATCTACTTTTGCAGTTCCAAAGAGTTCTATATCTTTAGCTGGAATATTTTCTTCTAGAATATATTCAATTGGGATTTTCTTTCTGTCAAATTTATTTGATAGAGTTGCTGGTGAGCCAATAGTAATTTCATCCATAACCTTTTCAGTTATTTCTTTTCTTGCATAAGCATTGTATATGTCAGAGGTGGTTTCGTATTTGTTACCGATTTCAAATAATTTATCTTGTCGCCTTATTGACAAGGCATCTGTTGGTATGTTTTTTGTTGGAATCCTAAATATGGAAATAGAAAAATTTCCGCTTCGTCTTGTAACATAGTTTATCAAGGTTTGTGCAAAATTAGTCTTTTGTTTGTTGTTTGTTTTTGTCCAAAATTTGGTAAGATTTGCTAAATCAAACATAAAAACACCTTCGCCAAAAAGGTCATCTTCTGTCATTTGCAATCCTTTTTTTTGAATGTTTTCGACGTTTTTAGTTGGAGTAATATGATACAGATATTTTGGGATTTTGTGTTTCCCAACTTTTAATGCAGAGCTAGATATTGTAGTTACTAAAGACATTTATATTTCCCTTTACTTATTTATAAAAACATAAAGGGTAAAGAAATTGCCTTTCTCTATTTAACTCTAGAAAATACTTCAACATCAATATCATCAAAAGTATTTGTATTGAAATATGCACAAGATGCAACCATTGCAGCATTATCTGTGCAGAATTTCATTGCAGGTGCATTCACTCTGTATCCATCTTTTTCAAGATTAAAAACTTTTTTACGAATTTCTGAATTTGCTGCAACTCCACCAGCAATAACTACTTGTTTGTAGCCACGTTCTTGAGTTGCTTTCTTTAATTTCTTAACAAGAGTTTTAGAAACATCTTCTTGAAAACTTGCACATATATCTTGGATAACGTTTTCTGGTAACTCTGGGCATTCTTCGGTGCAATATTCAGTCTTTAATTTTTTTACAAGACGAAGCACTGCCGTTTTAAGTCCGCTGAAAGAGAAGTTGTAACCATCAACCTTTCCTTCTGGAAGTTCGTAAGCTTTTGGATTTCCAACTTGTGCGAGCTTATCTAATCTTGGTCCTCCAGGATATGGAAGCCCAATTAGTCTTGCAACTTTGTCATATGCTTCTCCTACTGCATCGTCAATTGTTTCGCCAAGAATTGTTTGTTTTGAATAAGATTCAACATCAATAATTTGTGTGTGTCCACCACTAACCAAAAGAGCCATAAATGGAGGCTTAATATCGGTATCAATATAATTTCCGCAAAGGTGTGCGTTAAGGTGATTAACTCCGATAAACGGTTTGTCATGAACAAGTGCTAAAGTTTTAGCGGCATTAAGTCCGACTAGCAAACAGCCAACGAGTCCAGGTCCAACTGTTCCTGCAAATGCAGTAATTTGCTCTGGTTTTAGTCCAGATTGTTCAAAGGCTTCTTGGACAATAATATTTATTGCATCAAGGTGTTCTCTTGCTGCAATTTCTGGAATAACCCCGCCAAATTTTTCGTGTGTTTTGATTTGAGAAGCTACGACATTTGCGACTACTTCTCTTCCATTTTTCACGATTGCACAAGCTGTTTCATCACAACTTGATTCAATTGCCATAATATAATTATCATATCCCGAATCAGGACCAATTTTTACTGTTTGTTCGCTAAATAATGTTTTCTTTTCCATAACATTATTCTACTACAAAGGGAAATAAAAGAAAGTATTCTAATGTTGTTGTATATGTGGGAAATTTGTGCTGATTTTACAGAAATAATTTTTATATTCAGTATAATTTTTGGATGTATATTCTCTTAATTATAAGTATAATTGGCTATTCTGATAATTGTAAAGTTATGTAACGATATGCAATAGATATAGCAATTATATACTCCAAAAATACTTTATTAATATGTAAGCGATAAGCAAACAATAAAAAAGATTAAATAAACACGAGACATAAATTATACACTACCTACTACACACTAACCTTCTACACACGAGGAATTGAAAAAGATTCCAAACTCTTTCCAAAAGAAAGGGTTTTTTTTTTGCTCATTTTTTTGTTAAAAATTAACTATTTCTTAATTATTCAATGAGTTAGAATACTTGATTAGTTTTTTTGTTGATGGTAATATCTGCATGTTATAGTAGTATAATATGTTACACATAAAGAAGGAGTAAAAACTTATGGTAAACGTAGCAATTAACGGTTTTGGTAGAATCGGCCGTAACACTTTAAGAGCCGCTATCAAAGAAGGTATTTTTGACAAAATTAATTATGTAGCAATCAACGACCCAGGTCTAAAACCTGAAGATGCTGCTAGAATCTTTAAATATGATTCAGTTATGGGTAAATTTGATGGTACTGTTGAAGCTTATGAAGAAGGTATTATCGTTAACGGTAAAAAAATTAAATTCTTCGCTGAAAAAGATCCAGCTCAATTACCTTGGAAAGATTTAGGTGTTGAAGTTGTTGTTGAATCAACTGGTTTCTTCACAGATGCAACTAAAGCTCATGCTCACATCGATGCTGGTGCTAAAAAAGTTATCATTTCAGCTCCTGCTTCAAATGAAGATAAAACTATCGTTTTAGGTGTTAACGAAAAAGAATACGATCCAGCTAAACACAACGTTATTTCAATGGCTTCTTGTACAACTAACTGCTTAGCTCCAGTTGCAAAAGCTATCAATGACAAATTCGGTATCGTTAAAGGTTTGATGACAACTGTTCACTCATACACTGGCGACC
>OIYY01000334.1_pt1 | contig 34191 bp, 30 predicted proteins | sample 1588341 | NCBI WGS metagenome assembly OIYY01 (sample SAMN03283287) | human gut metagenome | biome: human-associated habitat; material: feces | host: Homo sapiens | place: Peru | collected 2012 | reverse complement strand
ACCTGAAGAAGGATCTGGCCATCAACAAGGCCATCGACTTCATCAAGAGCCACGCCAACGTCGTGGAGAAGGCTGCGGAAGCCGAGAAGACCGAGGACGCTGAGTAAGTTCAGCCTCCCAGGCCGCCATCGCAAAAACGGTGCTTCGCCGCTTTTGTGAGCAAAGGTTGTTAAAATTGACCGATACGGCCCTGTTTCTTTTGCCGTATCGGTCAATTTTGCAAATACCAAACATTTTCAATCCAGGAGGCGAACTTTATGAGTTTTGTTCCTTATGTTGTGGAACAGTCGGCACACGGCGAGCGTTCCTACGATATCTTCTCCCGTCTGCTGAATGACCGCATCATCGTGCTGAGCGAGGATGTCAACGATACCACGGCCAGCCTTGTTGTGGCACAGCTGCTGTATCTGGAAGGGCAGGACCCGGATAAGGATATCAGCCTGTATATCAACAGCCCCGGCGGCTCCATCAGTGCGGGCATGGCCATCCACGATACCATGCGGTATATCAAGTGCGATGTCTCCACGATCTGCATGGGCATGGCAGCCTCCATGGGCGCGTTCCTGCTGGCCAGCGGCACCAAGGGCAAGCGCTTTGCGCTGCCCAACGCCGAGATCATGATCCACCAGCCCCTCATCGCAGGCGGTCAGGGCGGTGGCCTTTCCGGCCAGACCACGGATATCAAGATCCATGCCGAGCACATGGTCTATATCCGCGATAAGATGAACCGGATGCTGAGCGAGTACACCGGCCAGCCGCTGGAAAAGCTCCAGCTGGATACCGAGCGCGACAACTATATGTCTGCACAGCAAGCAAAGGAATACGGCCTGATCGATGAGGTCATCACCCACCGCTGAGGGATCGCTGAAACCAATCGGCGCAGCAGGGGAGAACCCCGCTGCGTCTGACGACCCAGAATAAGGAAAAACGGCTATGGCAAACAACAATTCCGGCAGAGACAAAAACGAAAAAGATCTGGTTTGCAGCTTCTGCGGTAAGCATCAGGACGAAGTGGAGCGGATGATCATCGGCCCCGGCGTCAACATCTGCAGCGAGTGCATCGGCCTGTGTTACGACCTGCTCGCGGACAAGCCGGAGCATCCGGGCTCGAACCGCCCCAGCCGCGGCAATGCAAGCCGCGCCCATGTGCAGGCTGCGGACGACCTCTCGGTCAACATCCTGACCCCGGAGGAGATCAAAGACGGTCTGGACCAGTATGTCATCGGGCAGGACGAGGCCAAGCGTGTGCTGGCGGTCTCTGTCTACAACCACTATAAACGTATCCTGAGCGGCAAGGGCTCGGACGTGGAGCTGCAAAAATCCAACGTCCTGCTCCTTGGCCCCTCCGGTGTCGGCAAGACCCTGCTGGCCCAGACACTGGCCAAGATGCTGGGGGTGCCCTTCGCCATCGCGGATGCCACCACCCTCACCGAGGCAGGCTATGTCGGCGAGGACGTCGAGAACATCCTGCTCAAGCTCATCCAGGCGGCCGATTTTGATGTGCAGAAGGCACAGATCGGCATCATCTACATTGATGAGATCGACAAGATTACCCGCAAGAGCGAGAACCCCTCCATCACCCGCGATGTGGGCGGCGAGGGTGTGCAGCAGGCCCTGCTGAAGATCCTGGAAGGCACGGTCAGCAATGTCCCGCCCCAGGGCGGCCGCAAGCACCCCCAGCAGGAGTTCATCCAGATTGACACCACCAACATCCTCTTCATCTGCGGCGGTGCCTTTGACGGCCTGGACAAGTACATCCAGCGCCGCACCGATAAGTCCGCACTGGGCTTCGGCAGCTCCCTGAAGGACAACTCCGACGATGCCCAGAAGGCGCTGCTGCGCAAGGTGGAGCCGCACGATCTGGTCAAGTTCGGCCTCATCCCGGAGCTGATCGGCCGTCTGCCGGTCATCACCGTGCTGGATGATCTGGACGAGGACGCTCTGGTCCGTGTGCTCAAGGAGCCCCGCAACAGCCTGGTCAAGCAGTACAAAGAGCTGCTCAACATGGACAGTGTGGAGCTGGAGATCACCGATGAGGCTCTCCATGCGATCGCCCGCAAGACCATTGAGCGCAAGACCGGTGCGCGCGGCCTGCGCAGCGTGATGGAAAGCATCCTGATGCCCATCATGTACAAGGTGCCCAGCGATGCCACCATCATCCGCGTGACCATTGATGCGGACACCGTCGAGGGCGGCGAACCGAAGCTGGAATACGGCGCGGTCCGCAAGCGCTATAAGAATCAGACGTCCCTGAGCTGATCTGCCCACCCGGCAGGCTGCTCCGGGCTGCTGCCCCGCTGAAAGCTATGACTTTTGGCGGGGCTTTTTTTGAGATATGCTTGTTTTAAGAGCAGATATGAGCTATAATATTAAAGTCTGGACGGCTGGGCTGCGGCTCTCTCTGGCAGGAAGCTTCTTTTCAAAGCCCGGCGCGGACACTGTGGGAACAGGAAGTACGATAAAGGAGTGTGTTTTCAATGGCAACTTATTTTGAGATGAACCGCGACGAACTCGTAGCCGAAAAGGCAAAACTGGAAGAGCAGTACAAAAACTTTCAGGCAATGGGCCTGAAGCTGAATATGGCCCGCGGCAAGCCCGGCCCTCACCAGATGGATCTGGCCATGGGCCTGCTGCAGATGACCGATTATACCACCGATGCCGGCACCGACGCCCGCAACTACGGCGACCTGGAGGGTCTGCATGAGGCCCGCGTCCTGTTTGCGGATGTCTTCGGCGTCAAGCCCGCAGAGGTCTTTGTGGGCGGCAACTCCAGCCTGCAGCTGATGTACAACCTCATCAACATCGGCTATGTGTTCGGCTTCCCGGAGTCTCCCTGCCCCTGGTCTCAGGTGGAGAAGCGCAAGTTCCTCTGCCCGGTGCCTGGTTATGACCGCCACTTTTCCATCACCGAGGAGTTCGGCTTTGAGCTCATCAGTGTGCCTATGACTCCGAACGGCCCCGATATGGATGTGGTCGAGAAGCTGGTGGCCGAGGATGACACCATCAAGGGCATCTGGTGTGTGCCGCAGTATTCCAACCCCGACGGCTACACCTACAGTGACGAAACGATCGAGCGTTTTGCTAAGATGAAGACGGCCGCTCCCGATTTCAAGATCTTCTGGGATGAGGCCTATATTGTCCACCACCTGACCGATGAGATCATCGAGACCCCCGTTCTGCTGAACGAGTGCAAGAAGTACGGTACGCAGGACCGCGTCTTCATGTTCACCTCCACCAGCAAGATCACCTTCCCCGGTGCAGGCGTCTCCGCGATCGCCTGCAGCGAGAACTCCATGAAGTACATCTGCAAGCGCTTCTCGGTCATGATCATCAGCTACGATAAGATGAACCAGCTGCGCCACGTCCGTTTCCTGAAGAACAAGGAAGGCGTCCTGGCCCACATGGCCAAGCACCGCCGCCGCCTGATCCCCTGCTTCGATGCAGTGAAGACGGCCTTCTCCGAGGAGCTGACGCCCTGCGGCGATATCGCCCACTGGACCAACCCCAAGGGCGGTTACTTCATCAGCCTGTATGTGATGCCTGGCTGTGCCAAGCGTGTGGCAGCTCTGTGCAAGGAGTGCGGCCTGACCCTGACGGGTGCCGGTTCCGCTTATCCCTACCACAAAGACCCGGATGATTCCCATCTGCGCATTGCGCCCACCTATCCCAGCCTGGACGAGGTGGAGACCGCTTCGGACCTGCTGTGCGTCTGCGTAAAGCTGGCCACGGTGGAAAAGCTGCTTGCGGATCAGGAAGCGTAAGCGTCCCCGTTGTTGAAGATCTCCCCGCGCGGCGGAACTCTGCCGCACGGCGGAGGTTTATTATATTTTGGAGGTTTCCCGATTTTTATGAAGACGAAAGGCAAAGCATGGCAGCTTGTTGTCACGGTGCTTCTGATCGCAGCGTTTGTCTACACGGCATTCTTCGGCGTTGCGGTCCGATATGGCGATGTGACCCGGACCTATATCAAGGGCGCGCAGGATATCCGCTTCGGCGTGGATATCAAGGGCGGCGTCAACGTGACGTTTGCACCCTCGGACGGCTACGATGCCACCGATGAGCAGCTGGACGCCGCGCAGCTCGTCATTGAGAACCGTCTGGTCGGTCTGAACGTGACCGACTACGAGCTGTATGTGGACTACGATTCCGACCGTCTGATCCTCGAATTTCCGTGGCAGTCCGGCGAGACAGATTTCGACCCCGAAGCTGCCATCGAAGAGATCGGCACCACCGCCTACCTGACCTTCCGGGAGGGGAGCAGTGCGGACGGGGAGCTGATCCTGGACGGCTCCATGGTCGAGAGCGCAGCGGCGCAGTACGGCCCGGTGAGCGGCAGCTCTTCGGAGTATTATGTGGCCCTCAAGTTCACCGATGCGGGTGCCAAAGCCTTTGGCGATGCCACCACCCGGCTCTACCAGAGCAGCGGCACCATCAGCATCTGGCTGGATGACGAGAATGTCAGCACGGCCACGGTCCATGCGGCCATTACCGACGGCGCTGCCATCATCACAAGCTCGGCATCCAACCCCTTTACGCAGGACGATGTCGTCAAGATGGCCCGCCAGATCAACTCCGGCTCGCTGCCCTTTGCGCTGACTGTGGACAGCTACTCTACCATCAGCCCCAGCCTGGGCGAGAACAGCCTGAGCGCTATGGTGCTGGCCGGTCTCATCGCTTTTGCCCTCATCGTGGTCCTGATGACGGCGCTGTACCGTCTGCCCGGTTTCCTGGCCTGCATCGCGCTGGCCGGTCAGGTGGCGGCTACGCTGGCCTTCGTTTCCGGTTATTTCCCGGTGTTTGAGAGCTTCACCCTGACGCTGCCCGGCATCGCCGGCATCATCCTAGCCATCGGCATGGGTGTGGACGCCAACGTCATCACCGCCGAGCGCATCAAGGAAGAGCTGCGCAGCGGCAAGTCTCTGGATGGCGCCCTCAAGAGCGGCTTTGCCCGCGGCCTGACGCCCATCATCGACGGCAACGTGACCATCGTTATCGTGGCGGTCGTGCTGATGGGTGCCTTCGGCCCCTCGGACGGCTTCTTTGCAAAGATGCTCCACTTCGTCTTCTTTGCCTTTGGCCCGTCCACTGCGGGCACCATCTATGCCTTCGGCTACACGCTGCTCACCGGCGTGCTGCTCAACTTCGTGTTCGGCGTCTTCGCCACCCGCGTGATGATCCGCGGGGCAGCGGCCATCAAGGCCCTGCGCGACCCCTGGCTCTACGGTGCAGACCGCCCCGGCAAGGAGCCTGCGGAGAAGAAGCCCATCGACTTTATGGGCCTGCGCAAGCGCTTCCTGACCATTTCCTCCTGCCTGATGGCAGTCATCCTGCTCTGCGCGGTGGTGTTTGGCGTTCGGCTGGATACCGAGTTCACCGGCGGTGCGATGATCACCCTGAGCTATGAGGGCGAGTTCACCACGGCCGATGTGCAGAAGACTGCTTCTGCCGCACTGGGCAGCAAGGACCTGACCCTCCAGACCGGCGAGAACGTCGCCACCGGGGAGCAGACCCTGAAGATCTCCATGCCCGGCAACGAGACCGTGACCACCGATCAGGTGGAGAACCTGCTGGATTCCCTGAACGAGACCTACCCGGACAACGGCTTCGTTCAGTTGTCGCTGAGCAACGTCAGCGCGGCCATGGGTACCAAGTTCCTGCAGAAGAGTCTGGTCGCCGTTCTCTTTGCGCTGGTGCTCATCTTGCTGTATATCGGCTTCCGTTTCCAGAAGATCGGCGGCCTGACCGGCGGCATGATGGCCGTTCTGGCCCTGCTGAACGACCTGATGGTCGTGTTTGGCACCTTCGTGCTGCTGCGCACCCCGCTGGATGGCAACTTCATCGCCGCCATGCTGACCATTCTGGGCTACTCCATCAACGATACCGTCGTCGTGTACGACCGCATCCGCGAGAACCGCACCCTGATGGAGAAGAAGACCTCCTTCGAAGAATTGGTCAACCACTCGGTCAATCAGTCGGCCCGCCGCACCATCATCACCACCGTTACCACCGTGATGGCGCTGGGCGTGATGTGCATCATCTCCAAACTCTACGGCCTGGACAGCATCTTCACCTTTGCGTTCCCGCTGATGATGGGCATGATCAGTGGTGTTTACACCTCGCTGTGCGTGTCCACTTCTGCGTGGGTGCTGTGGAGCGAGCGCAAGACCGGCAAAAAGAAAGCGTGAGCTTCGCCCGAACGTGAACATGACCAAATCAGGAGGAACAAACCATGAAATGTCCCTATTGCGGCGATGAAGAATCCAAGGTCATCGATTCCCGCCCGACCGAAGATGGCGAGCGCATCCGCCGCCGCCGGGAGTGCCTGCGCTGCCACATGCGCTTCACGACCTATGAGGTGGTGGAGACGGTCCCGCTGATCGTCATCAAAAAGGATAATTCCCGCGAACCCTTTGACCGGCAGAAGGTGCTCAACGCCATGCTGCGCGCCTGCGCCAAGCGCCCGGTCAGCTACGAGTCGCTGGAACGTGCCGTCAGCAGCATTGAGCAGACGCTGATGAGCTCCTACGACCGGGAAGTGACCAGCGTCCGCATCGGTGAGCTGACCATGCAGGAGCTGAAAAAGATTGACGAAGTGGCCTATGTCCGCTTTGCGTCGGTCTACCAGCAGTTTGCCGACGTCGAGAGCTTTTTCACCGAGCTGCAAAAGCTGATGGGCGACCGGAAAAAGTAAGAGGATCCTTCAAAAAAGCGCACAGCCTCCGCCTGGATTTGGGCGGCAGGGCTGTGCGCTTTTTCGTTGCAGCAGATCGTTCGCATAAGTTCGATTATGCGAAACGTAGGATCGTCTCAGAGGATGCGACGGGCGAGCCAGGCCAGCGTTTCGACCTGGACCTGAGCGCGGCGCAGCTCCCCGAACGCTTCTTCGGGGGCGTTCCATTCCAGATGGCCGTCGGCGGCGCGGAGGGCCGCTTCCAGTTCGGTGAAGTCTTCCGTTTTGAGCAGGTGGTTCATCCCTTCGCGCATCCGGTCGCAGAGGTCGGCTCCTTCGGCAAGGGCCTGACGGGCCCCGGTGAGGTCATCCTCCCGGATGGCTTCCATCGCATGGTCGATGTCGCCGGAGATGTCTTCGGCGAACATCTGCACCCGGAAGCTGCTGTAAAAGGCCACCGCGAGCAGGGTGGCCACGATGCCGAGGCAGGCGTAGATGCGCTTCATGCGTCCTCCTTTCTGAGCGGGCGGGCCGTGCGGCGAGGCTCTTTCTTCAGCAGAAAGTAATCTTCGGTGTCATTGCCGATCAGAAGCAGGATCTCCTCCACCAGCAGGGTATTGGCCTGTGCAGTCCGTTCCAGCCAGGCGTGGTCCTTGCCGCACCAGTGGAGGTTGTCGTCCAGCACCTGCCCATCCAGCACAAAGGGGATGGTCGCCTGACCGTGCTGGACCTTGAGTGCCAGGTCGGAGAGGGTGGCAGGCTCTCTTTCGGGGCGCAGCGCCACCGAAAGGCTGCCGTTCGTCTCCACAACGGCGTAGGAGACATCCCGTGGGTCAAAGACGTCCTTGCCGCGCAGAGCCTCCATCAGGTCAGCCGTCGTCAGCCGCAGAGTGCGCAGGGCGTTCTGGTCGATCTGCCCATCCAGAATGACCGTTTTGGGCCGGCCGGACATCAGGTTGAAAAATTTCTGGCTCTGGAAGCTGAGGATAGACCCCAGAAGCTCCAGCGCTGCAATGAGGAAGAGCGGGATGAGGCTGGCGGTCACGGGGACTTCCTCCGATTCGATGGAGATGGACGCCAGATTGGAGATGAGGATGGTCGAGACCAGCTCTTCCGGCTGCAGCTCACCCAGCTGGCGCTTGCCCATCAGCCGCATGGCAAACAGGACGCAGAGATAGATCAAAACGGTGCGAACGATCAAGAGCTTCAAGGTGGAACACCTCCTGCGGGAATAACCGGCGCGGCGGCGGGTATCCTACTGCAAAAGGGGGATGGGACCATGCAGCTTTCCGAACATCTGGAAACGAACCTCGCGGCGCTCAACGCTAGGTTGGGCAGTTCCGCCGATTTTTATGCGAAGCGCATCGAGCTTTACCACATTCGGGGTGCTATTCTGCTCTTTGACGGGATGGCCAGCCTCGAATCCCTGTGGGAACTTCTGCTGGACGCCGCCAGCCGCCAGACGCCGCCGCTGCGGCTGGGCGCGCTGCCGAGCGGGGAACAGGTCTATGAGCTGCTCAGCCGCCACTCGGCATTGCCCGCCGAGAGCAGCCCTGTGGAGAACTGGGAGAATCTGATGCAGCGCCTGACCGCCGGAATGGCGGTCTTACTGCTGGACGGCAGTGCGAAGGGGCTGGCGTTTTCGGTGCAGAGCCTGAAATTCCGCTCGGTGGGGGAACCCTCCGGTGAAGGAGATCTGCACGGCTCCCGCGAGGGATTTTCCGACCTGCTGCGAATCAATCTGAGCCTGTTGCGGCGGCTCATCCGCACCGAAGCGCTGGTGATGGAAGTGCAGCAGGCAGATTGCGCGATGAAAACGGAATATGCCGTCTGCTACTGCAAAGATAAGGCCTCGCCCGCCGCCGTGGAGCAGGTAAAAGAGACGCTGCGCCGCGCAAAGCTGCAGCTGCTGTTGGATTCGAGCTACTTTCTGCCCTGGCTGTTTCCCTGCCGGGTGCGCACAGCCTCCCCGGTGAGCTACACCGAGCGCCCCGCCGTGGCCTCCGCGAAGCTCTGTGAGGGGAAGATCGTCGTTCTCGTCAACGGGAGCCCATCCGCGATGGTTCTGCCGACCCTCTTCGGCGAAAACTTCGAGTGTCTGGACGACTACGCCCAGCCTGCGTTTTTTGCGTCCTTCCTGCGCCTTCTGAAATATGGTTCCTTCTACCTGAGTGTCTTTCTGCCGGGGATGTTCGTCTGCCTGGCGGTCTACCTGCCGGAACTGCTCCCGCCGCAGCTGCTCTTCAAGATCGAAGCTGCTGAGCGGGCCACTCCGTTCCCGCTGTTTGGGGAGATGGTGCTGGTCATCCTGCTGCTGGAGATCATCCGGGAGGCAGGGCTTCGGATGCCGCAGACGCTGGGGCACTCGGTCAGTCTGGTTGCGGCGCTCATCATCGGGGACGCAGCCATCGCCACCGGTCTGCTGAGCACACCCGTCATTCTCATTGCGGCGGTTGCATCCATCGCCGTCTTCGTGGTGCCGTCCCTCTACGAAATGGCCACGGCCTTCCGCTTTCTGGTCCTGCTGGCGGCGGGAGTGGCAGGCCCTGTGGGGCTTGTGTGCGCGGCGTTGGCCGTTCTGCTCGCTCTGGCGCAGGTGTCAGCGCTGGGGGTACCCTATTGTGCACCGGTGCGTTTCCCGCAAACCGCACTTTCTCCGGACGGTGTGACCCGCCGGACCTACCGCACCCTGTCCGCACATCCTTTTTCCATCTGGCAGAAACGGAGGTGAGCCAATGGAGCAAACCGGATCGTTCCGTGCCGCCGTGCCGCTCAGCGTTCTGACCGCGGTGCTGGGGCAGTGCATCACTTCCGGCAGCGCCATGCCAGCCCGGCTGTTGCTGCTGCAAGGGTTCCCCATGGCGCTGGGCATCGGCCTGCTTTCGTCCTGCCTGATGCCCGCCGAAGTGGAAGAGGGGCTTCGTTCCGAAACCGGCATCCGCCCCCGGCTGCTCTGCCTGCTTTTGTCCGTGTGGTTTGGCGCAGAGCTGTGGGAGACGCTTTGGCAGGCACAGCAGGTGTGCCGGGAGCAGTTTTCGTCCATGGCAGTCCTCGGCGTTCTGCCGCTGCTGCTGTGGGCGGGCTGGCAGCTGAAGCCGGACGTCTTTTCCCGCAGTGCGGGGGTCTTGTGGTGGGCACTGGCGCTGGCGGGTCTTGCCTGCGTTGGAAGCCTGCACGGCCAGCTGCACTGGGAGAATCTTTTCCCCGCAGCGGAACCCACAGGAAATCTCCGTTTCCCACTGTATGCGGAATCCATCGCGTGGCCGCTTCTGTTTGGAAAACACGGATGCACCGGGAGGCGCTGCTTCCTGCTGCCGTTTCTGCCGCTGGCGGGGCTGTTCAGCTTTGCGCTGGGGCGGGAACTTCTGTTCGGGCCCGGCCGTATGCTTCCGGGGGATGAGCTGCTGCGCGCCGGGACGCTGGGACGTGTCTCCCGGCTGGATGCAGCCTTTTTGCTCGTCTGGCTGGCAACGGCACTGTTCCGGGGCTGCTTTCTGGTACGGGTCCTGCGAGAACTGCTTTCCCGCCCGGAGGAGCAGGAAAAGGGGGTGCCGGAATGAAAGCTTCCCGTGCAATGCGCTGGCTGGCAGGGGGCGTGCTAGTGCTCTGGTGCGGCGTCTTTCTGCGGATGGAGACCACCGAGAAAAGCATGGTGCGGGCACTCATCGTCCAACCGAGCCACAGCGGCTGGGCGGTGCAGCTGCTCTATCAGTTCCCGGAAGCGGCTGCGGATGCCTCCGACGCCGTGGCAGAAATCCGAAGCGGTTCGGCCGAGGATGCCACGCTGCCGCTTGCGCTGCACAAAGCCGAACGGGAACTGCCCAAAGCTGCAAATTACCGGCTGTGTGAATATCTTCTCTTTGACGAGACAGCGTCACAAACTGACATTCTGGAACTGGAAGAGTTTCTGCAAACGGAACCCGTCAGCCGCCTGTCGGCACGGGTGCTCTTTGCTTCTGGCATCGAGGCGCTGACGGAAGAAACTCTGCCGGATGGTCTGCCGAGCAGCGGGGCGGAACCGGAAGAGACCGATGCGGCCCCAGAAACTCTGCCGGGAGCGCTTTTGCAGGCCGCCGAGGATACCGCCGCACGGGCACCGCATCTGTACGAGTGCGCAGCGGGGGCCGTGATCCCCGTCTTAAAAATTGAGGAAGACGGGGTGACATGGCAGAAGGAGAGCTGCCTTTTGACGGCGCAGGGAAGCACCCGACTTTCCCCGAACGAGACGGCCATGGCGCAGCTCTTGCAGGAACGGACGATGCCGGTGGAGTTCGCATTAGAAGGGGAGACGGTCACCCTCCGGCGCTGTGTCGTTTCGGTGGAAGCGGAAGGGAACGGGTTTGCGGTCACGCTGACCGGCCAGCGCAGGGCGGGCACACCGCCGGTGGCGGAAAGCGTGTGCCGCCAGCTGGAGGCGCTCTGCGAAGAGACCATCGTCCGGGCCTGGCAGTCGGGCGCAGACCTTCTCCGGCTGGGCGCAGTCCGTGCGCTGAAGGAAGGGCCGGGTGCCTTTTTTACAACAAAAAACGCCTGCCCGGAAGTGCGGGCAAGCGTGAAGATGCTGGATCTTTAATGGGCGGTCTCAAAGACGACGGTGATGGTCGTGCCGACATTGATCTCGCTTTCCAGCCGGATGCGGGCGTTGTGGATGCGGGCAATGTGCTTGACGATGGCCAGCCCCAGACCGGTGCCGCCGGTGGCCTTGCTCCGGCTCTTATCGACCCGGTAGAACCGTTCGAACACGCTGGACTGGGCTTCTTTCGGGATGCCGATGCCGTTGTCCTTGACGGTCAGGGCGCAGTGCCCATCCCGTGTGCAGGTGGTGATGAGCTGGACCTTTCCGCCGGGGCGGTTGTAGCGGATGGCGTTGTCGCAAAGGTTCTGGCACAGCTCATCCAGCAGGCTCCGGCTGCCCAGCACAGGGGCGCTCTCGCCGAGATAGGTCAGGGAGATGAACGACTTCTGCGCGTTCACCTTCTGGCGCTCGACGCACTCCTTGGCCACATCCAGCAGATCGACCGTCTCCATCTGGGGGGTGTCGTTGGTCTCCGAAACGTTGTCCAGATGGGACAGCTGCAAGATATCGTTGACCAGCTGGATCATCCGGCTGGCTTCTACATGGATCTTCCGGCCGAACTCCGGCACATCCGCAGACTTGGCGATGCCGGTCTCAATGAGTTCGGCATAACCGGAAATGCTGGTCAGGGGTGTTTTCAGCTCGTGGCTGACATTGGCCGTAAATTCCTGCCGCATCTTTTCGTTGTTCTCGCGGAGCAGGCGGTCCGAGTGGATGCTCTCGGCAAAGGGGATCAGCTCCTTATACGGCACATTTTCCTGGATGTGTTCCAGATCGTCCGTCATCTTCAGAATGGGCTGGACGAGGCTCCGGGTCAGCAGACCGGCCATCATGGCGGCTGCGCCCATCATCACGATGCAGCTCAGCACGATGGCCGGCAGGGCCGCATCGTAGATGGACCAGATGGTCTCGGAATCCTGCGCCACACGGAGGATATCGCCATCCGGCAGGAGCATGGCGTAGTAATACGTCTCATACCCCAGCGTCTGAGAGTCGCGGCGGTTGCGGCCGATGCCCTCCTGCTTGGCCTGCTGGATCTCCGGGCGGCCCAGGTGGTTCTCCATCTGCTGGCTGGTCGCGGATTCGAACAGGACACTGCCGTCCGAGGCGATGAGCGTGATGCGCAGATCGCCGTTGACATAGGCGGAGAGCTGGGCTGGGTCGTCGATCTGTTCACACCCGGCGGCAACGAGGCTGGCCTCGTTTTCCAGCGCCGCCCATGCCTGCTCCCGGAAGGCTCTGTGGAATACGAAGATGCAGAGCACGGCGGTGCAGATCAGCCCGACAAAGCCCATCCAGAACAGCCGATAACTGATTTTTTCTTCCATGCTCCGTGGTTTCATTCTTCGTTTTCCTCCTCGTTGTCGGCCAGCTTGTAGCCGACTTTCCGCACGGTGCAGATGTACTTTCCGGCATCGCCCAGCTTTTTGCGCAGGGTGCGGATGTGCATATCCACGGTGCGGCTCTCCACCGAGATGTCGGTGCCCCACACCACCTGCAAGATGGTCTCGCGGGTCACAACAAGGTTGGTGTTTTCCAGCAGCAGGCGGAGCAGGCTGTATTCCTTGTAGGTCAGGTCGATGTGGGCGTCGTTCACCGTCACGATGTGGCGGGCGTTGTCCAGCAGGATCTCATGGAAGGCGTAGACATTCGTCTTCTCCTCCGGGGCCGAGCGGCGCAGCGCAGCCCGCACCCGGCTCAAAAACTCCATGATGCCAAACGGCTTCGTGATGTAATCGTCTGCGCCGCAGTCCAGCCCGCGCACGGTGTCCAGCTCGCTGGATTTGGCTGTGACCATGATGATGGGCAGACGCCGCAGGGAAGGGGTGTTGCGCAGCTTTTTCAGGATGGAAAAGCCATCCTCACCGGGGAGCATGACGTCCAGGATGACCAGCTCCGGCACGGCGGCATTCATGGCCTGCCAGAAGCTCTCGGACGATTCAAAGCTCTGCACGTCGTACCCGCTGGACTGGAGCGCATACTGCTCCAGCTCCCGGATGGCGGCGTCGTCTTCTACGATATAGATCATGCCTTGGGGTCCTCCTTTTCGCTTGCCACGGCGGGCTCACCGTCCGGGAAGAGATACCGCTCGCGGTAACGGTCCAGGCGGCGGCGGAACTGTTCGCTCTCCTTGGTCTCGTTGCCGTAGCGGAGATCGTTCAGATAGGCGTGGGTATCAAAGCTGTCCTGTGCGACTTCGATCTGGGCAACGGCAACGTTGCTGCAGTGGTCGCAGACACGCTCATAGTTGGTCAGCAGGTCTTCCAGCACGAAGCCGTATTCGATGGAGCAGCTGCCAGCCTGCAGGCGGGCCACATGCCGTGCCTTGATGGCGCGGACCAGTTCGTCCACAACGGTCTCCATGGGTTCGACCTTGCTGGCCAGATGCAGGTCGGCCTTGCGGAACGCATCGGTCGTGCGGCTCAGCACATCCTGCACTGCGCCTTCCAGAACCTGCAGCTCCTCGTGCGCATCCTGGGAGAACGCGATGTTCTTGGCGTGGATCTCTTCGGCAGAGCTGAGCAGATTCACGGAATGGTCGCTGATGCGCTCGAAATCGCTGATGGTGTGGAGCAGGGTGTTCACGCTCTGGCTGTCGGCGTGGCTCAGCTCCCGGCTGGATAGCTTGACCAGATAGGTGCCGAGGGCGTCTTCGTACTGGTCTACCTTGGCCTCTTCGTCCCGGACTTTCTGGGCCAGAGTGTCGTCCCACTGGTGGGTCAGGCTCATGGCCTGCACCACGCCCACGCGGGCCAGCTCGGCCATATCCGCCGTGGCGGCGCGGGCGCGTTCCACAGCAACGGCGGGCGTCTTGAGCAGACGCTCATCCAGCAGGGCGAAGCTCTCTTTCTCGGCATCGTCCGGGATGGTGAGGATGGCCAGCTTTTCCAGAACGTTGGCGAACGGAAGCAGGACCGCCGTGGCCGCAATGTTGAACACAGAGTGGATGACAGCGATGCCCCACGCCGTGACGGTATCGTTGACAAAGGTGAAGTGCAGGACCAGATTCAGACCATAGTACATTGCCAGAAAGAGGGTCACACCGATGATGTTGAAGTACAGATGCACCATAGCGGCGCGGCGGGCGTTTTTGTTGGCACCCACAGAGGAGATCAGCGCGGTGACGCAGGTGCCGATGTTCTGGCCCATGATGATGGGGATGGCGCTGCCGTAGGTGATGACGCCGGTGGAGCTGAGCGCCTGCAGGATGCCGACGCTGGCGCTGGAGCTCTGGATGATGCCGGTGACGAGTGCGCCGACCAGAACACCCAGCAGCGGATTGGAGAAGCGGATGAAGAGGTTGGTGAACCAGACTTCATCCTGCAGCGGGGTGACCGCATTGGACATGGCGGTCATGCCGGTCATCAGAACGGCAAAGCCGATGAGGATGGTGCCGATGCCCTTCCGCTTTTCGCTCTTGCCCATGTAGAGCAGGATGCCGATGAAGGCCAGCAGGGGGCTGAACGAGGTGGGCTTGAGCAGCTGGATGAAGAAGCTGTCGCCCTGCAGGCCGGAAAGGCTCAGGATCCAGCTGGTGACGGTGGTGCCCACGTTGCTGCCCATGATGATGCCGATGGCCTGGTGCAGCTCCATGATGCCGCTGTTGACGAAGCCGACCACCATGACGGTGGTGGCGCTGGAAGACTGGATCACGGCGGTGACGCCGAGGCCCAGGAAAAAGCCCTTGAGCGGGTTATCGGTCAGCTTGCTCAGGATCTTTTGCAGCTGGCCGCCTGCCTGTTTTTCCAGAGCCTTGCCCATGATGTCCATGCCGAACAGGAACAGGGCCAGGCCTCCCAGGAGCGAAAAAACGTTGAAGATTGTCATATGTGCGTTCCTCACTTTTCATTGACGTGAAATTCTCCTGATTCTGAGTATAGACACGCAATGTAAAATCGGAAATCGGAAGAGTGTAAAATTCATGTAAAGCGACAGACTTTTTCCGCTCTTCAGGGCTTACTTCCTATTATAAAGGAAAATCGTGTGGATGCAACCGTGAAACGCAGGAACTTTTCCCAAAAGAATCATTGTAATCCGAAACCATCTCGTTTATAATAAGAGAAGGAATGCCTGCGGGAGGGTCTGCCCGCAGTTGAGGAATACACGCAGGAGGAAGAACGATGGCGAATTTTACCGTTTCGCTCAAGAAGCTGACCGAAAAGGTCAGCATGGATGTGGTCTACGCTCCGCAGGACCTCGAAAACATCAGCGTCGAGATCGCGGAAGTCAACCGTCCGGGTCTGTTCCTGGCGGGCTATTACGATTACTTTGATAAACTGCGGCTGCAGATCATGGGTCTGGCCGAGATGAACTTCCTGTCCGGCCTTTCGCCGGAAAAGCGCTACGAAGCGCTGGACCAGCTGTTCCGTCAGCAGCCGCCGGCTGTTATCGTGGGCCGCAGCGAGGAGCTGAAACCGTTCCCGGAGATGCAGGAGCTGGCCAGAAAGCACGGCGTGGCGCTGCTGCGCTCCAACGAAACGACCTGCACCCTGATGGGCAGCCTCATCAGTGTGCTGAACCTGGAGCTGGCCCCCCGCATCACCCGCCACGGTGTGCTGGTGGAGGTGTACGGCGAGGGCATCCTCATTCTGGGTGACAGCGGCATCGGCAAGAGCGAGCTGGCGATCGAGCTGGTCAAGCGCGGCCACCGCCTTGTGGCCGACGATGCTGTGGAGCTGCGCAAGGTCTCGAACCGCCAGATCATGGGCACGGCCCCGGAGAACATCCGCCACTTTATTGAGCTGCGCGGCATCGGCATCGTCAATGTGGCCCGCGTGTTCGGTGTGGGCGCGGTCAAGGTGAGCGAGAGCCTGGACCTCGTGGTCCAGCTGGAAGCCTGGGACCCCACCAAAAACTATCAGCGCACCGGTCTCGAAAGCGAGTATTACGAGATCCTGGGCGTCAACATCCCCAGCACCAGTATCCCGGTCTCACCGGGACGCAACCTCGCCGTTGTGCTGGAAACGGCGGCCATCAACAACCGCCAGAAGAAGATGGGCTACAACGCCGCCAAGGAGCTGCTCATCCGTCTGGGCCTCGAAGGCACCATCGAATAAGATTCTCATACGAAAAGGAACGAAGCGTTTATGGAACGATTGAAACAACAGCTGCAGGCCGAAGGCATTGCCTACCGGGCAGACGAGCCGCTGGCAGCCCACTGCACCTTTAAGATTGGCGGCCCGGCGGATGTGTTCGCCCTGCCGGAGACCGAAGAGCAGCTTTGCCGCGTGATCGCACTCTGCAAAGAGCAGGGCGTGAAGTACTACCTGCTGGGCAACGGCAGCAACATTCTATTTGAGGATGCCGGTTACCGGGGCGTGGTCATTGATACCATGGCCCTGAAAATGGGCATCGGCTTTCTGGAACAGGTCGCGCATCCGGGGGCAGCGCCGGGCGAGGTCTATGATGCTGTGGTCGCCGGTGCGGGCCTGAAACTTTCGAGCCTGTGCACCGCCGCACTGGAAGACAGCCTGACCGGGCTGGAATTTGCCTACGGCATCCCCGGTACGGTGGGCGGTGCGGTCTATATGAACGCCGGAGCCTACGGCGGCGAGATGAAGGATGTGCTGCAGTCGGTGCGGTATCTGACGCAGGACGGCGACATCGTGGAGGCAGAGGCTGCCGCGCTCGACCTTTCCTACCGGCACAGCATCTTTGAGGAAAACGGCGGCTGCATCCTGAGCGCAAAGTTCCATCTGAAGCGGGGCGACCCGGACGCCATCAAAGCCCGGATGAACGAGCTGATGGCAAAGCGGGTGGAAAAGCAGCCGCTCGACAAACCCAGCGCCGGCAGCACCTTCAAGCGCCCGGCGGGCGCGTTTGCGGCGGCCCTCATCGACCAGTGCGGCTTGCGGGGCTTCCGCCACGGCGGCGCGGCCGTCAGCGAGAAGCACTGCGGCTTCGTGGTGAATCTGGGCGGCGCGACCTGCGCCGATGTGCTGGCCCTGTGCGACGAGGTGCGGGCCATCGTAAAGGAAAAGACCGGGTTCGACCTGGAAAAAGAGATTCGTGTCGTGAAAGCATAAGAGGGAAGAAAAATGGATCTGCTGATCGTAAGCGGGCTTTCCGGCGCAGGAAAGTCTGTGGCTATGAATGCGCTGGAAGATATCGGCTTTTTCTGCATCGACAATGTCCCGGCGGAACTGCTGCCGAGCATCACCGCATTCTCCAAAGCCGGTGACAACAAGCTGAAGCGGGTGGCGCTGTCCATGGACGTGCGCGGCTGCCGTTCCAGCGAGGAGATCGAGAAGGCGCTCGACCTGCTGGACCAGCAGGGGATCGCCTACGAGATCCTCTTCCTCGATGCACCGGACGATGTGCTGATGCGCCGTTACAGCGAGACCCGTCGCCGCCACCCGATCAGCATTGCGGAGGGCATCTCCACGCGGGAAGCTTTCCAGAAAGAACACCAGATCCTCCGCCCCTTTAAGGAGCGCGCGAATTATATCGTGGATACGGCGCTGCTCTCCACCGCGCAGAACAAGGAGCGCATCTGCGAACTCTTTGTGCAGAACGGCGGGGCGAAAAGCGCGATGCGGCTGACGGTGATGTCGTTCGGCTTCAAGTTCGGCGTCCCGGCGGACGCAGACCTGGTGCTGGATGTGCGCTGCCTGCCCAATCCGTTCTATGTCCCGGATCTGAAGTTCAAGACCGGCCTGGATCAGGAGGTCGTGGATTTCGTCATGGGCAAACCGGAGGCGCAGGAACTGCTGCGCCGGTACGAAGCATTTCTGGAATATGCCCTGCCGCTCTACGTCAAGGAGGGCAAGAGCCAGCTGACCATTGCCGTGGGGTGCACGGGCGGCAAACACCGCTCCATCACCTTTGCGCGGAAAATCGCGGAATACTGCGAGGGCCTGGGCTACCAGCCCGGCGTCCAGCACCGCGATGCCTCCCGCTGAACGGCAGATCGAAGAAGGAACGACAAGATGAGTTTTGCATCCCAGGCACGGGAAGAGATCGCGCAGCACAGCCTGCAATTGCAGAAAGACTGCTGCGTCCGCGCTGCGGCCTACGGCATCGCCTGCTTTGCCAAATATTTCGACGCCAAGGGCCTTGTGCTCCAGACGGAGCAGGAGCTGACCGCCCGCGTGGCCGAGCAGCTGTTTGCCCGCTGCGGCGTCCGGGGCACCATTCTGGAAAAGAGCCGTCCCAGCGGGGTGGTGTACGAGTTTGGCATCCGGGAGTCTGAACAGGTGATGCGGCTGCATGAACTGTTCAGCACCACCGGCAGTGAGACGAGCTTGCAGATCGACCCCCGGATGATCCGCTGCCAGACCTGCGTCAGCGCCTACATCGGCATGGCGTTTCTCTGCGGCGGAACCGTCACAGACCCCAAAAAAGAATACAACATCGAATTTTTAACGAGCCGTACCAATCTCGCCAGAGACTTTGAAGCGCTGCTGGCCGAGCACGAGTTTGCGCCCCACCGCACCCGCCGCAACGGCGTGAACCTGGTTTACGTCAAGAGCTGCGCCAACGTGGAGCGCATTCTGGCGTTTATGGGGGCGGCCCAGGCGGCAGCGCAGATCAATGCGCAGAAAGCCGTCAAGCAGATGCGGAACCAGATCAACCGCCACACCAACTGCGATACCGCCAACCTCGGCAAAACAGCCCGCGCCAATGCGCAGACGCTGAAAGCCATCCGCTTTTTGCAGGAGCAGAATGCGCTGGAGACCCTGCCGGAGGTGCTGCAGCAGGCGGCGGCCAAGCGGTTGGAAAATCCGGACCTCTCGTTGACGGCGCTCTGTGCCTGCTTTGACCCGCCGGTCAGCAAATCAGGGCTGTCGCATCGGATGAAAAAGCTGGAACTGCTGGCGCAGACCATGCGGGAACGGTTGGAACAGGAGGCAACGACGTGAGCGAGATCAGCGAAAACAATCATCTGGGGCGGGATTTCGTCCATCTCCATATCCATACGGAATACAGCCTGCTGGACGGTGCCTGCCGCATCGACCAGCTGATGGACCGCGTGAAGGAGTGCGGGCAGACGGCCATCGCCTGCACCGACCACGGCGTCATGTACGGCTGTGTGCAGTTTTACAAAGCGGCCCAAAAAGCGGGCATCAAGCCCATCATCGGCTGCGAAGTCTACGTTGCCACTCGCACCCGGTTCGATAAGGTCAACAAGATCGACGGCAACAACCATCTGATCCTGCTGTGCAAAAATGAGACCGGCTACAAGAACCTTATTAAAATGGTCTCCGCAGCCTTCACCGAGGGGTTCTACTCCAAGCCCCGCGTTGATAAGCAGCTGCTCGAACAATACCACGAAGGGCTTATCTGCCTTTCAGCCTGTCTGGCGGGCGAGATCCCGCAGGCCATTCTGGCGGGGGACTACGAGCGGGCTAAAAGCTCAGCGCTGTGGTACCGGGACCTGTTTGGCGAAGGCAATTACTACATTGAGCTGCAGGACCACGGCTTGGAAGAGGACACCATCGTTCTACCCCAGCTCATCAAGCTGGCGCGGGAGACGGGCATCCCCATGGCCGCCACCAACGACTCCCACTATCTGCGCAGGGAAGACGCCAAAATGCAGAGCATCCTTCTCTGCATCCAGACCGGCAAGACCATGCAGGACGCCGATAAGATGGAGTTCCAGACCGATGAGTTTTACGTCAAGACGACGGATGAAATGTACGATCTGTTCGCCATGGTGCCGGAGGCCTGCGAGAACACCCAGAAGATCGCGGACCAGTGTAACTTTGACTTTGACTTCGGCCACACCAAGATCCCCTACTACAAAGCGCCCAACGGGATGGACAACCAGGCCTTTTTTGAAAAGCTCTGCTGGGAGGGTCTGGAGCGCCGCTACGGCCCCGATGTCCCGCAGGCCAACAAAGACCGCCTGACCTACGAGATCGGCGTGGTCAAGACGATGGGCTACACGAACTACTATTTGATCGTCTGGGATTATATCAACTACGCCAAGAGCCAGGGCATCCCGGTGGGGCCGGGCCGTGGTTCTGGTGCAGGTAGCATTGCGGCCTACAGCGTCGGCATCACCGACATCGACCCCATCCGCTACAACCTCATCTTCGAGCGTTTCCTGAACCCCGAACGTGTCAGTATGCCCGACTTCGACGTGGACTTCTGCTATGAGCGCCGTCAGGAAGTCATCGACTACGTCAACCGGAAATACGGTGCTGACCATGTGGCGCAGATCGTCACCTTTGGCACCATGGCCGCCCGCAACGCCATCCGTGACGTGGGCCGTGTGATGGGGATGCCCTACCAGGATGTGGATGTGGTCGCAAAGCAGGTCCCGATGGAACTGAAGATGACGCTGAAGCGCGCATTGGAAGTCTCGGCCGAGCTGAAGCGGATGTACGACACCGACCCGAAGGTCCAGGAACTGATCGACACCGCCCTCAAGGTGGAGGGAATGCCGCGCCATGCGTCCACCCACGCGGCGGGCGTCGTCATCACCCCGGAGCCGACCGACTACTATCTGCCCCTCGCCACCAACGACGGTCTGCCTGTGACCCAGTTCAACATGACCGAGATCGAGGAGCTTGGCCTGCTGAAGATGGACTTCCTCGGCCTGCGCACACTGACGGTCATTCGGGATGCGGAAACGGCCATCCAGAAAAAGGAACCGGATTTCTCCGTTGCAGCGCTCGATTACGATGACCCGGAGACCTACAAAATGCTGGGTCAGGGCGAGACGGAGGGCGTGTTCCAGCTCGAATCTTCGGGCATGAAGCAGGTCCTCGTAGGGCTGCAGCCGCAGAACCTGGAAGATGTCATCGCACTCATCAGTCTGTACCGCCCCGGCCCGATGGATTCCATCCCGACCTATCTGCGCAACCGCCACGAGCCGGAAAAGATCAGCTACAAGACCCCGCAGCTGGCCCACATTCTGGATGTGACCAACGGCTGCATCGTCTATCAGGAGCAGGTCATGCAGATCTTCCGTGAGCTGGCAGGCTTTTCGTTCGGGCAGGCAGACAATGTCCGCCGCGCCATGAGCAAGAAGAAACATGCGGTCATGGAGGCGGAGCGGGAACACTTTGTCCACGGCTGCACCGAGCCCGGCCACGAATGCCCCGGCTGCGTGGCCAACGGCATCTCGGAAAAGGTCGCCAACGAGATCTATGACGAAATGTCAAGCTTTGCGTCCTATGCGTTCAACAAGAGCCACGCGGCCTGCTATGCGTATGTCGCATTCCAGACGGCCTATCTCAAGTGCCATTACCCCAGCGAGTTCATGGCGGCCTTGCTGACCAGTGTGCTCGATAATACCGATAAGGTCATCGAGTATTCGGGCGAATGTGCCCGCCTGGGCATCCGGGTGCTCCCGCCGGACATCAACATCTCAAACGGCGGCTTTACGGCGGATGCCAAGGGGCAGATCCGATTCGGCCTGAACGCAGTCAAGAGCGTGGGCCGCAACCTTGTGGAACGCATCGTGGAAGAGCGTGGGGAAAAGCCCTATGCCAGCCTGTATGATTTCTGCAAGCGGCTGTACGGCAACGAAATGAACCGCCGGGCCGTGGAAAGCCTCGTCAAGGCGGGCGCATTCGACAGCATGGGCGAGAACCGCCACAGCCTCGTGGAGGCGGTGGATGGCATCATCAAGAGCGTGGAAAGCGACTCCCGGCGGAATCTGGACGGCCAGCTCGACCTGTTCTCGCTGATGAGCGGGGGAGCACAGAGCACTTCGAAGGATGTGTATGAGATCCGGCATCTCGAAGAGTACTCCCACACCGAACTGCTGCAGCAGGAAAAGGAGGTCAGCGGTCTGTACCTGTCCGGCCATCCGCTGGATGCGTACCGGGAGCAGTCGGCAAAGTTTGCGACCCATTCCATCAAGGCCCTGACCGGCGAGGAAGCGCATGGGCTGGACAACGCCCATGTCCGCATCGTCTGCACCATTGTCAAGAGCCGGATGATGACCACCAAGTCGAACAGCCTGATGGCCTTTACCAGCGTGGAAGACCTGACCGGCACGATGGAGGTCATCGTCTTCCCGAAGGTGCTGGAGGTCTTCCGGGATGCCATCCGGGAAAATGCCGTTGTGGTCATCGAGGGGCGTCTGTCGGTCCGCGAGGACGAGCCGTCCAAGCTGATGGCCGAAAGCATCTCGCCCATTGAAGGCTACGACCCCAAGCACCCACAGGCGAACCGTCCGGACCGGATGCGGGATGCGGCCCAGCGGCTCTATATCCGTCTGCCGTCGCGCAGCTGCCCGCAGTATGCTAAAGTCGTCAACCTGCTGGAGATTTTTGACGGTGATATGCCGGTCATCTTCTATCTGGAGGACACCAAACAGAAGCTCGCGGCCCCCCGCAGACTGTATACTTCCGGCCATCCGCTCTTCTTCCAGGAGCTGCGGCGTCTGGTCGGTGAAAAGAACATTGCAACAAAATAACATGCCGCGGAACGAATCGTGCAGATGCAACTTTCATAAAAATCATCGCAGCTTCGCGGCAAAGCAGACTTTAGCAAAATTTTAACGGAGTTTCAAAAAGGTATTGGATTCACAGGAAAACTGTGCTATAATAATTCAAGGCAAGTCGTATCAGAAATGAGCAAAGCAATGGAGCAGTGTCAGGAAGAAGGGGCACTGCTCCGAGGTGAATGAAGAAACAATTGGAGGGAATCTCTCTTATGGAAAAGCAAATCAAAACGATTGGTGTCTTGACCAGCGGCGGCGACGCCCCCGGCATGAATGCTGCAGTGCGCGCTGTGGTTCGTACCGGTCTGCACAAGGGATATCGGATGATCGGCATTCAGCGCGGCTACAACGGCCTGCTGAACGGCGAGTGCTTTGAAATGAACCTGCGCAGTGTTTCCAACATCATCCAGGCCGGCGGCACCATCCTGTACACCGCCCGCTGCCTGGAGTTCAAGACCAAAGAGGGCCAGGACAAGGGTGCTGCCAAGTGCCGTGAACTCGGCATTGATGCGCTGGTCGTCATCGGCGGCGACGGCTCCTACCGTGGCGCCCGTGAGCTGGCACACCGCGGCATCCCGATGATCGGCCTGCCCGGCACCATCGACAATGATATTGCCTGCACCGATTACACCATCGGCTACGATACCGCGATGAACACCGCTCTGGAAATGATCGACAAACTGCGCGACACCACCCAGAGCCACGACCGCTGCAGCGTTGTCGAGGTCATGGGCCGCAATGCGGGTTACATCGCTCTGAACGTCGCCATCGCCTCTGGTGCAATGGCAGTCCTGCTGCCGGAGAAGGAATTCGACATGCAGCACGACATCCTCGATAAGATCACCGAGACGCAGCGCACCGGCAAGCGCCACTTCATCGTCATCGTTGCCGAGGGCATCGGCCACTCGCAGGAGATCGCCAACGAGATCCAGGCCCGCACCGGCATTGATACCCGTGCCACCATCCTGGGCCACGTCCAGCGCGGCGGCTCGCCCACTCTGCGCGACCGCGTAAACGCTTCCGCCATGGGCTACCACGCTGTCTGCCTGCTGGAAGAGGGAAAGTACAACCGCATCGTCGGCATGAAGGGAGAGCACCTCGTGGATTACCCCGTCGATGAGGCTCTTGAAATGACCAAGACCCTCGACCCGGTGCTGATCGACGTTTGTAACACGATCTCTATCTAATAAAAGAGGAAGCCCCTGTTGAGTGTACGTGAACTTGCTGTAAGCGTTTGACTCCAACTGGTTTCACAAAGCTGAAAAGCGGGAATGGATCGGAATCGTCCGGTCCATTCCCGCTTTTTTAGTGAAACAGCTTGTTTATGATACAACCGATGCTGCATGATTTTTCGCAGAAGCTCACAGCTCAACGTCAGCTGCCATTTCTTCCATCGCATGAAACCGTTCCAGAAAGCTATGCTCCACGCCTTCGGATTTATAGCCCGGCATGGTGTCCAGCGCGACGGCATGGATGCTGCGGAAAATGCTGTTTTCGATGTTGGGGTTGTCGCGCTTAAGGCGGCGGAGCAGGAGCTTGGTCTCCTGCCGCTTGGAACCGCCGCCGCCATTGTCGCACATGGTGCAGTTCTCGGTGAAGCGGCAGGCGCACTGGATGAATTCCAGGTCGTTGTACCGCTTCCAGGCCAGAATGTCCTCCTCGCGGATGCAGTACATCGGGCGGATGAGGGTCATGCCGGGGAAGCTGGTGCTGTGGAGCTTGGGCGGCATGGCCTGCAGCTGGGAGCCGTAGAACATGCTCATAACGGTCGTCTCGATGACATCGTTGAAGTGGTGTCCCAGTGCGATCTTGTTGCAGCCGAGTTCTTTGGCCTTGCTGTACAGGTGGCCGCGGCGCATCCGGGCGCAGAGGTAGCAGGGATTCTTGTCGGTGTTGTTGGCCACCGAGAAGATGTTGCTCTCAAAGATGGTCACCGGGATGTGCAGCAGTGCCGCGTTGGATTCGATCTTCTGGCGGTTGAGCTCATTGTAGCCAGGGTCCATCACGAGGAAGACCAGCTCAAAGGGGACATCGCTGTGCTTTTGCAGTTCCTGCATGAGCTTTGCCATCAGCATGGAGTCCTTGCCGCCGGAGATGCAGACGGCGATCTTGTCGCCTGCCTGGATAAGCTCATACCGTTTGACGGCTACGATGAAGGGCGTCCAAAGCTCTTTGCGATATTTTTTGATGATGCTGCGTTCGATCATCTGATAGGGTTCGAGTTCGCGTTTCATGATTTCTCCTTATCGATCTCCGTGTGCGGCGGTCAGCTGCTGGCAGCAGACGTCGAACACCCGTAAAAATTCCTGGATCTCTGCCTCGGTGGTCAGATGGCTCAGACTGATGCGCCAGGACGAGAGGGCATTGCGGCGGTCCCGGCTGACGGCAAACACTGCGCGGGAGGGCAGGCCGTCCGACGAGCAGGCTGATTTGACCGAGACACAGACGCCGTGGGTGTCCAGTTCCCGCTGAAAGACCGTGCCCTTTACGTTCTGGACGCTGAGGTTCAGGATGTGCGGGATGGCGTTTTCCGGGCTGTTGATACGCACCTCCGGGTGCTGGCACAGGGCCGCGCGGAGTTCGGTGTTCCGCTTTTGGACAGAGGCAGAGCGTTCCGGCAGGTTTTCCACAGCAAGCTCCAGCGCACAGGCCAGAGAAGACGCCAGCGCCACCGTAGGGGTGCCGCTGCGATAGATGGTAGTGCTCTCGCCGCCGTGAATGAGCGGCTCCAGTGCCAGATTCCGCCGCTTGAGCAGCAGGCCGATGCCGTTCAGGCCATAGAATTTGTGGGCCGTCAGGCTCATGGTGTCCACCCCTTCAAACGAGACGGGGATCTTTCCAACGGCCTGGGTGGCATCGACATGCAGATGGCAGTTGGGGTAGTCCTTCAGGATGGCGGCGATCTCCTCCACCGGCTGCACGACGCCGAGTTCGCTGTCTACCAGCGTGACCGCCACGGCGATGGTGTCCGGCCGCAGCAGCTCTTTCAGATGGTCAAGGTCTACGGTTCCGTCCCGCCGGATGTCCAGCAGGTCGATCTCATAGCCCTGCTCCTGCAGCGCGGTCAGAGTGCCGCTGACGGACGAATGCTCCAGCGGGGTGGAGATGATGTGCCTGCCCGCATGGCGGGAGAGCCGGGCCAGTCCCTTGAGCGCGAAGTTGTTGGATTCGCTGGCACCGGAGGTATAGATAATCTCGGCAGGCTGTACGCCCAGCAAAGCGGCGATCTTCAGCGTGGCAGCGTCGATCTCGGCTCTGGCGGCGGTGCCTGCCTGATGATGGGAGTTGGCGTTGCCGATGCAGCGCCGCTCTACGGAGCAGAACCGGTCGAGCACCTGCGGGTCGGCCGGGGTATTGGCGGAATAATCCAGATAGATCATTGGGTCTCCTTAAATCTCAATCCATTTAATCGGTATTATTATAGTGCGCAGGGGCCCGGATTGCAAGATGCAGGCGCAAAATGCTGCTGCAGGGGAATAAAACCTGAAAAAGAAAGCAATCGCAGAAAGAATACTAAAAAACCGAAAATCCATTGCAGAACGGGGTGGTTTCTGATATACTTTACAACGTACGAAGGGAAGGGGAGAGCAGAATGCACGGTTTTACTTTGCGGAGCACGGAGGCTGTTCTCCCGTCCCGAATGTTTTTTCTTCCCGAAAGCTGAGGCACTGTCGCTTTTTTGCGGCAATGCCTCTTTTTTGGAAGTAAAACGCGAAAGGAGAACTCTTTTATGAGTGAAAAAATCGACTACTCCAAAGGCATTTACGACGCGCGCCAGCTGGGCACGGGTCGGATGCTGATCCTCGGCGTACAGCACATGTTCGCCATGTTCGGTGCCACGGTGCTGGTGCCGCTGCTGACGGGCCTGAGCGTTTCCACTACGCTGCTCTGCGCAGGTCTGGGCACGCTGCTGTTCCATCTGGTCACCAGAGGCAAGGTCCCGGCTTTTCTTGGCTCGTCGTTTGCCTATCTGGGCGGCTTTTCCATCGTGGCCCCCATGCTGGCAGATGCCAACGGCAACCTGACCGTTGCCAACACGAAGATGCTGCCCTATGCCTGTGCAGGCGTTGCCTTTTCCGGCATCCTGTATCTGGTGGTCAGCCTGCTCATCTCCACCTTCGGCATCCGCCGCATCATGAAGTTCTTCCCGCCGGTGGTCACGGGCCCCATCATCATCTCCATCGGCCTGATCCTGGCGCCCTCTGCCATCACCAACTGTGAGTCGAACTGGCTGCTGGCTTTTGTAGCCTTGGGCACGGTCATCGTCTGCAACATCTGGGGCAAGGGCATGGTCAAGATCCTGCCCATCCTCATCGGTGTTCTGGTCTCCTATGCGGTCGCTCTCGTGACCGGCGCCGTGGATTTCCAGGCCATCGCTGCCGCCGACTGGTTCGGCATCCCGCTGCATCAGAACGCCATGGGCCTGTTCGCCATCGACGGCAGTCCGGAGTTCATCAGCGCCCTCTTCACCATCCTGCCCATCGCACTGGCGACCATGATGGAGCACGTCGGTGATATCGCCGCCATCAGCGCCACCGTCGGCCACAACTATATCAACGACCCCGGCCTGAACCGCACCCTGATGGGCGACGGCCTTGCGACCGCCATGGCCGGCCTGCTGGGCGGCCCGGCCAACACCACCTACGGCGAGAACACCGGCGTTCTCGCGCTGAGCCGCATCTACGACCCGCTGGTCATCCGCATCGCTGCGGTGCTGGCCATCATCCTGAGCTTCAGCCCCAAGTTTGAGGCGGTCATCAACACCATCCCCACCGGCATCATCGGCGGCATCAGCTTTGTACTGTACGGCATGATCTCTGCCATCGGTGTTCGCAACGTGGTCGAGAACCGGGTGGACTTCACCAACAGCCGCAACCTGATCGTTGCTGCTGTCATTCTGGTGTCTGCGCTGGGCTTCAACTCGGTGGGCGGCCTGACCTTCATGGTGGGCAGCGTCTCCATCAATCTGTCCGGTCTGGCCATCGCCGCCATCGTCGGCATCCTGCTCAACGCCATCCTGCCCGGCAACGATTATGAGTTCGACGCAGCCGACGGTTCTGACGCTGCCACCAGCGGCAATCTCCAGGTGTAAATAAACTGTTAAATAGGAATAATTCTTAAAATTATCCTTGACTAACCTGGGGATCGTTGCTATAATAGGCTCAGAAACCAAGGCCGACCGTACCAGGGGAGGCCAAAAGAATAACTGAGAAATTATGGAGGTCTATCGTATGAAAAAGTTTGTCTGCACCGTTTGTGGTTATATCGCTGAAGGCTCCATCCCGGAGCAGTGCCCCGTCTGCAAGGCTCCTGCTTCTGCATTCGTGGAAAAGACCGGCAACACCTATGTGACCGAGCATGTCGTCGGCATCGGCAAGGCTGAGGGCGTCCCCCAGGAGATCGTGGACGGTCTGCGCGCAAACTTCGAGGGTGAGTGCAGCGAGGTCGGTATGTATCTGGCCATGGCCCGTGTCGCAGAGCGCGAGGGCTACCCGGAGATCGCCGAGGCTTACAAGCGCTACGCTTACGAGGAAGCCGACCACGCATCCCGCTTCGCCGAGTTGCTGGGTGAGGTCGTCACCGACAGCACCAAGAAGAACCTGATGATGCGCGCTGAGGCCGAGTGCGGTGCCTGCGCTGGCAAGATGGACCTGGCCAAGAAGGCAAAGGCTCTGAACCTGGATGCCATCCACGACACCGTCCATGAGATGGCGAAGGACGAAGCACGTCATGGCCGTGGCTTCGAGGGCCTGCTGAAGCGCTACTTCAACACCGAGGTCTGATCCCGTTTTTTCAAAAGCTGCTGTGTGGCTCAGGCTGCACAGCAGCTTTTTTGCTTGACGCGCCCGGCGGCAAAGCGTACAATGAGACAAAAAACGAAAAAGGAAGTTTCCTCATGAAATCGTCTTCATCCCGTTATGCGCTGCTGGACGAGCTGCGCGGGCTTGACCTCATCAGCATGATGCTCTACCACGGCATGTGGGATGCCGTGTATCTCTTCGGGGTCGTGGTGCCGTGGTATTCCGCCGGGCAGGGGCGGCTGTGGCAGCAATCCATCTGCTGGGTGTTCATCCTGCTGTCCGGCTTCTGTCTGCCGCTGGGGCATCATCCGCTCAAACGCGGCGCGGCGGTCTTTGGTGCCGGAGCGCTGGTCACAGCGGTGACGCTGCTGTTCATGCCGGAAGATGTGGTCTGGTTTGGGGTGCTGACTCTGCTGGGCTCGGCCATGCTCCTGACGGGCCTTGTGCAGAAGTGGCTGCAAAAGATCCCGCCGGCGGTGGGGCTGGCGGCCAGTCTGATCCTGTTCGCGCTGACCTATCACACGATGGATGGCTATTGGGGGCTTGGCCCGCTGCGCTGGGCGCTGCCGCAGGGGCTGTATGCCAACTACCTCACGGCATACTTCGGCTTTTATCCGGTCTCCTTTTACTCCTCCGATTACTTCCCGCTGCTGCCGTGGCTGTTTTTATTCTGGGCGGGGTACTATCTGCACCCTCTTGTCGGCCGCAAACGGATGGAGCCGCTGCGCCGGTCGGTCTGCCCGCCGCTGGGCTGGCTGGGGCGGCACTCGCTGGTGCTGTATCTGCTCCATCAGCCGGTCATTTTCGGTGTGCTGACGCTGGTGTTCACCGTTCCGCAGCTGCTTTGAGCAGGGAAGTGGAAAAATCTGCAAAAGAACCTTGACAACCCTGCCGCAGTGTGGTATCCTGTCTGTGGTTAGAGAAATCTAACCGTGAAAATGCGTGTCCGTTTCGGATGACGCATTTTCCTGGCGATAAAAGTTAGAAAATACTAACCATAATTGAAAGAGAGGTTCTTCTTTATGAGCAAAGTAGCAATCGTATTCTGGAGCGCGACCGGCAACACCGAGACCATGGCAAACTGCATCGCTGAGGGGGCAGATGCTGCCGCCACCATCGTTCCCTGCGGCGAGATGAATGCTGCCAAGCTGGGCGAATATGACGTCGTGGCATTCGGCTGCCCCGCAATGGGCGCTGAGCAGCTGGAGGAGAGCGAGTTCGAGCCAATGTTCGCTTCTCTGGAAGGTTCCCTGAACGGCAAGAAGGTCGCGCTGTTCGGCTCCTACGGCTGGGGCGACGGCCAGTGGATGCGCGATTGGTGCGAGCGTGTCAAGGAGGACGGCGCGGTCCTGTTCAGCGAAGAGGGCCTCATCTGCAACGAGACGCCCGACGACGATGTCCAGGCTGCCTGCCGCAAGCTGGGCGCTGACCTGGCTGCATGGTAAGCCTTTTCTCTTGACAAAATGAGTTTGTCTTGATAAACTAACCGACAGAGAACCGACCGACACCGGCTTTCTGCCGGTTTTTTTGTTGTATCTGGAGGAACGCATGAAACAGACTACCCCGAAAGACCTTGCGAAAAAGCGCGCGGAGGAACAACTTCTGGTGAGCGAGATGATCGCGCTCTACTGCCGCAGGCAGCACCGCACACCCAAAGGCTCGCTCTGCCCGGAATGTCAGGAGCTTCGCGATTATGCGCTGGCCCGCATCGACCATTGCCCGTTCATGGAGACGAAGACCTTCTGTTCGGCCTGCAAAGTCCACTGCTACAAGCCTGCCATGCGGGAGCAGATCCGCACTGTCATGCGCTGGGCCGGGCCGCGGATGCTGCCGGTGCACCCCATCCTTTCCATCCGGCATGTGATCGTGACCATCCGGGCCAAACGCGAGGCCGGGGCGGGGAAGTGATCGGTGTATAAATCTCACGAAATGGGGGCATCCTAGAAGCATCCCAGATTCAAAGAGGTGAGAACGAATGGAAAATACCGGTGTTGTCTGCGATGTCTGCAAGTGCCGCCACAATGTGGAGAGCTGCAAGTGTGACCTGCCGCAGATCAAGGTGACGGAGCACTGCTCCTGCACCACCCAGCAGATCGAGACCCCGCACTTCTGCCAGAATTACGAAGCCAAGTAACTTCGTAACTCCTACGCGCAGAAAACCGCCCGGTTCCGTGCCGAAAGCAGCATGGAACCGGGCGGTTTGTGTTTTGGTGCGGCTCAGCGCAGGGCCACGCCGCAGGTGGCAAGGCTGCGCACCAGTGTGCCGACGCTCTCCTTCATCTGGATGCCGGCGAAACCCAGCCGGAAGGCCGCCTGCACATTGTCCAGCCGGTCGTCGATGAAGACGCTCTCCTGCGCCTTGAGGTGGTATTTTTCCAGCAGCGCCTTGTAGATGCGGGGGTCCGGCTTGTTGATGTGGACCTCGCAGGAGGCCACGCCGCCGTCGAACAGGCCCTTCATGTCCCGGTTCATCAGCAGGTCGAGCACATCTTCCGGAATATTGCTCAGGTAATAAACGCAGTAGCCGTGGGCTTTCAGCTTCTGCACCAGCTCCTGCATCCGGCGGCGGGGGCGCAGGATGTGCATCCAGTCATCCAGAACGCCCTGCACCTCAAAGGCGCAGCCCTGTTCTCTGGCTTTGGCCAGCATCCGCTGGTTGGCCTCGAACCGGGTGATGAGACCGGCGTCCAGCAGCTTCCACTCTTCGCTGTCAAAGGTCAGGGCGCTGACCTGCTCCTCCACATCGGCGTTGCAGAAACGGTCCACCAGATACTCCTTGGGGTCAAAATCAACCATGACGCCGCCGAAATCAAACACGATATTTTTATACATCGACACATACCTCGATCTGAATGGGTGAGTTTTCCAATTGGTCGCTGCACTCAGTATAACACAAGGGGCCGGTCTGCATCAAGCGCCGCCCTGCCGCATACAGTAAAAGAGAACATACAGCGGGGAGGGGAGCCGATGACATTCCGGGAGCTTTGCGCCAAAGAGGTCGTGCAGCTGTCCAATGGGGCCTGCCTGGGCAGGGCCGATGATCTGGAACTTGACCCGCAGACCGCGCAGGTCCGGAGCCTGCTTTTGCTGGGCAGGCCGCATCTGTTCGGGCTGCTGGGGCGGGACGAAACGCTGACCATCCCCTGGGAGGAGATCGACAAGATCGGGCTGGATGCCGTTCTGGTGCGCACAGAACTGCCGTTGCCGGAGCAGAAAAGTGCTTCATTCTGGCAAAAGCTTCGCCGCTGGCTGGATGGATGAAAGTTTTTCATCTGTTTTTCCGGAATTAGGGTTTGATTTTACAGAAAACAGGATTATAATAGGGAACCGTGGGCCATGATTTGTGCTCGCAAACTCAAAGATCATCGCCCCATTGGGGCGCTCAGGAAGTGAAAGGAACGGTTCTTTTATGAACAAACGCGCATCCCGCACTCCGGCCTGGCTCCATGCGCTGCGGCTGGCTTTTCCGCCGGTCGTCACGCTGGTGCTTGTGGTGCTCACGGAGTGGATCGCCCGCGGCAGTCTGACCGTGGACACCCTGACCCAATACATTTTTCCTCACGCCGAAGCGTATCTTCTGGCGTGGGCGCTGCTTTTCCTCATCTGGCTGACGGTGGACTGGCTGACCCGGTTCGCGCCGCTGGCGACCCTGATCGCGGCCATTCTCGGCTGTGCCCCGGCGGCAGTGGATTTCTACACGCTGCAGCTGCGCGGTGAGCCGTTTCTCCCGTGGGATCTGGCGCAGGTCTCGGAGGCGGCGGGCGTTGCTTCCGCTGCCGGGATCCATATCCAGACCAGCATGGTGGTCTCCATCGTCCTCATCCTGCTGCTGCTCGTGGCCAGCTTCTTCCTCTACTGCGGGCGGAAAAAGCTGAACTGGAAGCCCCGCGTGCTGGGCTTTGCGGCCAGCGCTGCGGCCATCTGCGGCCTGCTCTTCGGTGTCTTCCTGCAGCCCACAGTCACCCAGGCCATCGGTATTCTGCCCGACGCCTGGATGCAGGACCGCTATTATCGCTACTACGGTGTCACCACCAGTTTTCTGACCAACCTCACCAATCTGGAGATCTCGAAACCGGACGACTACTCGGAAGATGCCGTGAACGAGATTTTGGACGACACCGCCGCAGCCGAGAACTACCAGACGGCACCGCTCTACCCGGCGTCTTATGGGGCGGCCACGCCTGCCGGGGAGACCGAACAGAGCCCCACCATCATCTACGTGATGGACGAGTCCTACTGGGATGTCTCAGAGCTGGAGCAGTATGGCTTTGCATTCGACACGGATGTTTCCGCCAACCTCCATCGCCTGCAGGAGACCAGCGCTTCCGGCCGGGCCTACAGCCCCAGCTTCGGCGGCGGCACCTGCGACGTGGAGTTTGAGGCGCTGACCGGCTATTCCGTCTCCTATCTGCCCAACGGCAGCAAGCCCTATCAGCAGCATGTGACCCGGCCCATGTTCTCTCTGCCGAATTACCTCAAGACGCAGGGCTATCAGACCGCCGCCGTCCACTGCTTCTGGGCCAAATACTGGAGCCGCGACACGGCCTATCCGAATCTGGGTCTGGACACCTTCCTCAGTCTGGAAAAGATGACCCACGTCAACAAGGTGCGCAGGCACTACTGGACCTCCGGTCTTGTCACGGACGATTCCATGGCCGACCAGATCATCCAGCAGTACGAGAGCATGAAGGCCTCCTCCGATGCGCCGGTCTTCCTCCATGCCGTCACGATGCAGAACCACACCAATTATAATAAGGACAACTACCCCGACGACCAGCGCGTCAAGGTGCTGAACGCTCCGTCTGGCATCAGCCGGAGCACACTGGGGGCACTCGAAGATTTTGCCACCGGCATCCGGGATGCCGACGCCATGCTGGGCCGCCTGACCGACTACTTCTCTCAGGTGGACGAGCCGGTCATCCTCGTGTTCTGGGGCGACCATTACAACCCCATTGATTCCAACTACGACGTCTTTACCAAGAGCGGCTATGCCAGCGATTCCAGCGCTGACCCCCGCCTCCACCAAACGACCCTGCTCATGTGGTCGAACTATTCGCAGCAGCCTGTGGATCTTGGCACCATCGCTGCCTACGACATTTCGCCGGTCATGATGAACATCTACGGCCTGAAGCAGCCGCTCTATTTCCAGTATCTGAACCGCCAGCTGCAGGTGGCGTACCGCACGAACACCCGCGGCACCGTCATGAACCGGGACGGCACCACCACCCAAGAGCCTACTGCATTGCAGCAGCAGTGGAGCGCCAACCACTGGCTGCTCCAATACGACCTGATGTTCGGCAAGGGCTATGCCCTCAGCCGGATGGGGATGGAGGGCCTGGAAGCGGCACCGACCGGCAAATAAGAGAAGATCGCAAAATCTTTTTTGTAAAAACACCGAAAAGCTCTTGAATCCGCGTCCTTTTTGTGCTATTATAATTCAGCATTACACACGCATCACTATGCCCTTTTGTGCCCATCCGGGTGGAGGGCAGTCAGGCCCGTCCGATACGGTGCCCTGATCACGGTGTGCGGAGGCAAAACAATATCTGGAGGTATTTTACTATGGCAGTCGTTTCTATGAAGCAGCTTCTCGAAGCAGGTGTGCACTTCGGTCACCAGACCCGTCGCTGGAACCCCAAGATGGCGAAGTATATCTTCACCGAGCGCAACGGCATCTATATCATCGATCTGCAGAAGACCGTGAAGAAGCTGGACGAGGCTTACAACTACGTGAAGGAAGTTG
>OIYY01000333.1_pt1 | contig 34202 bp, 26 predicted proteins | sample 1588341 | NCBI WGS metagenome assembly OIYY01 (sample SAMN03283287) | human gut metagenome | biome: human-associated habitat; material: feces | host: Homo sapiens | place: Peru | collected 2012 | reverse complement strand
AGAACCCAACTGGCTGTTGGGGTATCTAAACCCTACACTTATATATTAGGAGGAGAACATAAAGCGTGTTTAAGATATTAATTGTAGAAGATGATAAGGAATTAAGCCTGCTATTCCAAAAGGTGCTTGAAAAGAGCGGATATCAGGTCAAAAGTGCGTCGGATGGAGCACAGGCACTGGAGGTATTGGACAGAGAGTATATTGATTTAATCATTTCCGATATAATGATGCCGGTTATGGATGGATATGAACTTGTGTCGGAGCTTCGTTCGGCGGGATATCAGATACCGGTGCTTATGATTACTGCAAAAAGCAGCTTCGATGATATGCGTCAGGGCTTTCTTTCGGGAAGTGACGACTATATGGTAAAACCCGTAAATGTCAATGAAATGGTTTTGAGGGTAGGAGCACTGCTTCGTCGTGCACAGATACTGAACGAACACAAAATTGTGATTGGCTCAACCGAGTTTGATTATGATGCAATGACAGTTGTGACCGGTGATGAAACGCTTGTCCTGCCAAAAAAAGAATTCCTGCTTTTATATAAGCTGGCAGCTTCACCGGGCAGGACATTTACGAAGCAGCAGCTAATGGATGAGGTATGGGGATATGAGACGGAGGCAGACCCACATACGATAGAGGTACATATAGGAAGAATCAGGGAGCGTTTTAAAGAAAATCCGGATTTCGAAATTGTAACAATGCGTGGTCTGGGATACAAGGTGGTGAAAAAATAATGGAACATAAAAAGAAAAAAGAATTGCGTATCCGCTCATGTCTGACCGGTGCAATCTGGCTGGCACTTGCATTTTCTATGCTGATATCAGCCCTGTTATTTGCGTTTTTGAATCATTTTTTGGATTTGCCCGGGAAAATACCGGGCCTTGGCTGGCTTTTGATTTTTAATACATTGATAGCAGGACTTATTACATCATTTATCAATGCAAGGCTCCTTGAGCCGATTACCAGGCTTGGTAAAGCAATGAAGGCAGTTTCCCAGGGAGATTTTGAACAGCATCTGGAAACAAACAGCCGCATAGCCGAGATTGGAGAATCATATCAGAGCTTTAATGTCATGACAAAAGAGCTTCGTGCAACAGAGATGCTGCAAATGGATTTTGTATCCAATGTTTCCCATGAGTTCAAGACTCCAATCAATGCAATTGAAGGCTATACGATGCTGCTCCAGGGAGATGAGCTGTCACAGGAGCAGGAGGGGTATGTAGAAAAAATCCTGTTTAATACTCAAAGGCTTTCAGGCCTTGTTGGAAATATTTTATTGTTATCAAGGCTGGAAAATCAGAATATTCCAATGAAAAAAACCAAATATCGTCTGGATGAACAAATCCGTCAGGCATTTCTTGCATTGGAAGACAAATGGACTGAAAAAGGAATCGGCTTTCAGGTGGAGATGGAGGAGGTCAGATATGTTGGAAATGAAGGGCTTTTTATGCATATCTGGATGAATCTTTTGGATAATGCAATCAAGTTTAGTCCTGAAAATGGGACAATTACCATGTTTCTAAGGCATGAAAATGATTCTGTGCAGTTTATTTTGGAAGACGAGGGACCGGGAATCGCGGATGATGCAAAAGCCAGAATATTTGACAAGTTTTATCAGGTGGATGGTTCCCATAAAGCAGAGGGAAACGGCCTTGGCCTGGCACTTGTGAAAAGAATTGTAGACATCGCCGGTGGAACAATCAAAGCTGAAAACCGGGAATACGGAGGATGCAGATTTGTAGTAGAACTGCCAATAAAGAATTATAATGAGTAGCTATTTAGAACATGATAGTTACAATAATAAAATAATAAGATAAAAGATAGGAGAATTCATATGACATTTTATCAGGAACTGCAGTTAAATCAGGCCGGCTCTAAAAGCCTGCTGAAAAATAGTAAAACAATGAAAGAAAAACTATACCATGCGTTTGTATATATGGTGAAGATAGCTGTCACAATGGTTTTTTGCTTTGCCTTTGTCACTGCCTCAAGCATCATATTGGGAAAGGATAACAGCATTGTGGGAGTAGTGGTTTTATTATGCGTTATGGTATTTCGAAACGCTGATCTGGGAATCCATACCCGACATTCTACATGGCTTTTGGCATTGTTCTTTGTAATTATGACAGTATGCCCGCATTTGGCAAATCAGCTTTCACCGCTTCCGGCGCTGCTTATAAACATTGCAGCTCTTGCAGTGCTGATTTTGTTCGGATGCCATAATCCATTTATGTTTAATCAATCCACACTGGTTCTTGGCTATTTATTGTTATATGGATATGATGTGTCAGGAAAAAGCTATATGCTTCGAATAGCAGGGATGGCCGCAGGAGCTGCCATCACATGCCTGGTATTTTACAGAAATCATAAAAACAGAGTCTTTAAAAGAAATATGAAAGCCGTAATTCAGGAGTTTGACCTTTCTTCATCACGTACAAAATGGCAGCTGTGCCAGATACTATGCGTACCGTTAGTTCTATGTATTGCACAGCTTTGCAATATGCCGCGTGCAATGTGGGCAGGTATTGCAGCCATGTCTGCCATCCTGCCGTTTATGGAGGATATGCAGTACAGGGTCAAAAAAAGGATTGTCGGTAATATCGCCGGTGTTATATGCTTCACGGCATTATACTTCCTGCTTCCGTCATCAATCTATGCGTACATAGGAATCATAGGCGGAATAGGCGTGGGATTATCGGCACAATACGGCTGGCAGGCTGTTTTTAATACATTTGGTGCTCTGGCTATAGCTGCAGAGAGCTATGGGTTAAAGGGCGCAGTCAGCCTCAGGGTGATTCAGAATGTGTTTGGAGTCGTTTTTGCGTTGGTATTTTGTGCTGTATTTTATAGATGTATGTCAGTGAAAGAGGAAGCGGTTAATTAGGATAATGAAAATTGGGTTGAAAAAGGACGTAATTATGGTATAATTAGACCATAAACAAGGAGGTGTATATTATGCCGCAAATAATTCCAATTAAAGACTTGAAGAATACATCGGAGATATCTGATATGTGTCATAAGACATCGGAGCCAATTTATGTTACTAAAAATGGCTATGGCGATATGGTAATTATGAGCATGGAGATTTATGAGTCAACCATGAGACAGATTGCCATGTACAGAGATATAGAGATATCTGAAAAGCAGATAGAGGCAGGACAGGTAAAGGATGCCAGAACAGCAAATGTATTTGCACGTGTTGAGCCTGAAGTGAAAGAACAGGCAGAGCAGGTGCTTGATCGACTTGGAATTCCAATGTCCAATGCAGTAGGAATGTTTCTGAGACAGATTGTACTCCAGAGAGGAATTCCTTTTGAGATGAAACTTCCAGCTTATGAGGAGCCTGTTGCATATGGCTCTCTGACAAAGGAACAGTTCAATGCAGAAATAGAAAAAGGCATGGAAGATATTAAGGCTGGCAGAGTGTATTCAGCAGATGAAGTTGAAGCCGAAATGAAACGGGAATTTGGAATATGAAATACAAAGTGATGTATACAGCAGAGGACTTCGATTTTTTCAAGTTGATAAACCGGATAAAAGTGATATACTGAATATATAAGAGAAGAAACCGTGTGGAATTACAGTTTTGTTTTCACACGGTTTTTTAGAAAACGTGAGTTAGATATTACTAACATGAGCATTGGCAGTTTCCTTGAAAATGAAAAAGAGGACGGATTTCTATGAGAATATTGATTTATGGTGCAGGTGTGATTGGAGGAAAATACATGGAAAACGAAGAATACAAAAAATTGTCAATCAACGAGTTTACAAAAGCAGCAGAAAGATTTGAAATCCGTAAAGGTATGAGGATGCATTGCGTTGTAAGAAAAGCAGTGGAAGGTGGCAGATAATGAAGAAAAAAGTGAATGTGACAGGTGTACCGGAAACGATGGTACAGACTCTGTATGCAAGAGCAAAAGAAACAAGAAAGAAAAATGCCAAAATTAATGATGAGATTGCAGTAGAACTTGTGAAAAAGCTGGACTATGACTTTTCCAAGGCAGATAAAGATAACGCCATGACTTATGGTGTGATTGCGAGAACAATTGTATTAGACCGGATGGTTGAGCAATATTTGGAGAAGCATGCAAATACAGTTGTTGTAAATATTGCATGTGGACTGGATACCAGATGTTATCGAATGGAAGGAAAATATCTGCGTTGGTACAATGTGGATCTGCCGGAAACAATGAAGATAAGGAAACAGTTTCTTACAGAAACAGGTCCGGTGCATCAGATTGCAAAGTCTGCAATGGATGATTCCTACGTGGATGATATCGATTATCACGGAGAAAATGTTTTGGTGATAATCGAAGGACTTACTATGTATTTGTGTGAGAAGGACATCAGAAAAATGTTTTCTATTATTGAAAAATCATTTCAGGAAGTAATCGTAATGGTCGAAACCATGTCACCTTTTGTTGTAAAACATGTGAAAGAAAAATCCATAGAGGGAAGCAATGCAAAATTCACATGGGGAGTTAAGAACGGAACAGAACTGCAAAGAATTGTGCCGGGATTTTCTGTTCAACAGGAAGTCAGTCTTGTTGAAGGAATGAAAGAGCTTATGCCTGTTTATTGTGTGATAGGTAAAATACCAGCTGTTCGGAATATCTCGAACAAAATAATAGTTTTGGAGAAATGTGACTGATATTAAGGAGATGATGCAGATGCAGAAAAGACATTTTGAAATGGAAACAGAGGGATTTTATGGTGCATATTGGAAATGTAAAACCGACTCAGACTGTGCAATGATTGCAATGATCGGAGATGATTCGGAAGATTATCTCGCACGAACATCCGTGAAATGGTTACATAAACTCGGTGTGAATGTGATGACGATGTCACCGGCAAAAAAGGATTATGGACATCATAATTATCCGCTGGAACGTATAGAGAAAGCAATCAATTGGTTAAAAGCGCATGGCAATCAGAAGATAGGAATTGTCGGGGCATCTACTACAGGAACACTTGCTTTGACTGCCGCTTCTTATTTTGAGGATATTACATTGACGATTGGTCTGACACCGAGTGATTTTATCTGGCAGGGATTTATGCAGGGCAAAAAAGATGGCTGTAAGGAATGGCCGATTGAGGGAGAATCTCTTTTTTCGTATAAAGGAGAACCGCTTCCATACATGCCGTTTTGTTACAAGCATCCGGATTACTGGCATGTAATTGAGAAAGAAACAAAACGGACCGGTGATATGATTAATTCGATAAAACTGTTTGATGATTCGGAAAAGGCTCATCCAATCACAGAAGATGAGATGATCAAGATTGAAAAAATCCATGGAACAGTATTGCTGATTGGTGCTGAAGATGATGTATTGTGGGATACTGCGAAATATATCCGCCGTATGAAGCAGCGTATGAAAGAATATCCACACACATGCAGGTTGGAGTCTGTTATTTATGAGCATGGAACCCATTTCGTTTTTCCGGAGAGTATGCTAAAGACAATGCTCCCGATTGGCTCAGGCCTTTTTATGAAGCTGGCGTTTCAGGCAGCAAGAAAATATCCTAAAGAGTGCCGCAGTGCACGTATGGATATTGACCGCCGGGTGAGAAATGCTGTTACGGGATGGGAGCGATTGTGGAATATCAAATTCCCGGCGGAAGATAAATAAGTATTTTCAAGGTGATAATATAAGGTGGCCAGTGCCGGTCGGCCACCTTGTTTATTACATAGTGGTTTGTTTAAACTAATTCAAATAAGCTACGCAAAACTATTTAGATAAGGAGTGTGTTCGTATGAAAGAAAAGAAGAGGTCTGCAGGCAGTTGGATACTGGAGTGGGCCGGACAAAAAAGAAGTGCTTATGTGTGGAGCGTTGTGCTCGCGGTGTTAAATGTTGTATTCAAGATAATACCGTATTTTATTATCGCAGACGTGGTAAAGCTGTTTCTGGACGGAAATAAGGATTTTACGGAATACATGGTTAAGGCAGTATGGATTGCGCTGTCATTTATCATTGCGGAGCTGTTTCATTCGCTATCCACAGCGCTTTCGCATAAAGCGACATTTACGGTGCTTGCGAATATAAGAAAGGCCTGTTGTGAAAAGCTGGCGAGGGTGCCGCTTGGATATGTAAAGGATACATCCTCCGGCACCTTCAAAAACATTCTGGTAGAAAGAATAGACAGTATTGAAACGACGCTGGCACATATTGTACCGGAATTTACATCCAATCTGCTGGCGCCGGTCATTATCCTGATTTATTTCTTCATGACAGACTGGAGGATGGCACTCTGGTCATTAGTGCCGGTTGTAGTTGGATTGCTTTCTTATTTTGGAATGATGATTGATTATAAGCCGAGCTTTGAAAGAACGGTTAAGACAACGAAGGATTTGAACGATGCAGCAGTGGAATATATTGATGGAATTGAAGTAATCAAGGCATTTGGAAAAACAGAGAGCTCTTATGCCAAATTCACAAAGGCAGCCATGGCATATGCAGATTCCTTTATTTCATGGATGAAGCGCTGTTCTATCTTTCATGCGCTGATGATGGTTGTGACACCTTATACTTTGCTTACAGTTTTGCCGTTTGGAGCGCATTATGTAGAGAATGGCACGTTAACGATTTCAGATTTTGTTATGTGCATCATTTTGTCTCTTGGAATTGTCGGACCGCTTATCACAGTAGGCTCTTATACCGATGACCTTGGAAAAATCGGTGTGATTGTAGATGAGGTGGTTGGAATCATTGAACAGCCGGAGCTTAAGAGACCAAAAAAGAGTGCAGCGGTTCCAAAGGATAATTCCATCACACTTACAGATGTGAGGTTTGGCTACCATGAAAAGGAAATCCTGCATGGAGTGAATATGAAGCTTGAGGCGGGGACGGTCAATGCAATTGTTGGACCGTCAGGAAGCGGTAAATCAACGATTGCAAAGCTGATAGCTTCTCTTTGGGACGTAAATAGCGGAAGTATACAGATTGGCGGGGTAGACATAAAACAGATGTCACTTACGGATTTTAACCGCAAAATCGCATATGTGGCGCAGGACAATTATCTCTTCAATGAGTCGGTCCGCGAAAATATCAGACAGGGAAATCCGGATGCGACAGATGAACAGATTATTGAAGTGACTAAAAAGAGTGGCTGTTATGACTTTATTATGCAGCTTGAGAATGGGTTTGATACAATTGTCGGAGGCGCCGGAGGACACCTTTCGGGAGGAGAGAGACAGCGTATCTCGATTGCAAGAGCCATGCTTAAGGATGCACCAATCGTTATCCTTGATGAGGCAACTGCATACACTGATCCGGAGAATGAGGCAATACTGCAGAATTCCATTGCAAAGCTTGTCGCAGGAAAGACACTCATAGTCATTGCACACAGACTTTCAACAGTCAAAGACAGCGATCAGATTTTCGTTGTAAATGATGGAAATGTAACAGCACATGGCACACATGATGAGATTCTTGCAGCATGCCCGCTTTATAAAGAAATGTGGAATGCACATATTTCTGTAAAAGATACCGCAAAGGAGGGCGAATAATATGTTTGAGATTCTGGCAAAGTTTTTTAAGTTTTCCGGCAGGGAAAATGGAAATAAATTCAAGCTGTCTATAGTAATAGGTCTCGTGGAAGCGCTTGCCTCTGCGATGAAGATACCGGCAATCATGTACATACTGATTGGACTGATAAACAAAGAAGCTATGGGAAAATATATCGGCGGTTCGATTGCAATCATGGTAATTGCCATTGTGATTGATATTATCTGCAAGAGATTTTCAACCGTGCTGCAGACTGAGGGTGGGTATAATGCAAGTGCCTTTATGAGGATAAAAATTGCCGAACATCTTCGGTATCTTCCGATGGGATATTTTAATTCCAACAGCATCGGTGAGATTTCTTCTGTTACGACAAATACCATGGAAATGCTCGGTGACGTTGCAGCAAGAGTGGTGATGCTGACTACTCAGGGGATTCTGGAAACAGCAATGATCGTCCTTATGATACTTATTTTTGACCGGAGAATTGGTCTGATATCAGCGGCCGGAGTAGTCATTTTCTTTATGATCAATTCAATCATGCAAAAATCAGGCAAGAGTGATTCAGAGAAAAAAGTCCTGTGTGATACTGAGCTTATCAGTCAGATTATGGAATATATTCAGGGCATATCAGAAGTGAAATCCTATAACCTGCTGGGAAAACAGGCGAAACGGCTAAATGCTGCAAACGAAGCGTGCGCAGAAATTAATACTAAGATGGAGCTTTTGTTCGTGCCTTATCATTTTTTGCAGGGCGCGGTGACTAAAATCACAGGAGCGGTTATTGTAATCTGCAGTGCAGCATTTTATATAAATGGAACCATGAGTGCAGTCTATGCGATTGGTATGACAATCGCAGCATTTATGCTTTATTCAAGTCTTGAGTGTGCCGGAAACTATTCTTCGCTTTTACATGTGGTAAGTGTGTGCGTCGATAAGGCAAATGCAATTTTAGAGCTTGATACTATGGACATTGACGGAAAAGAAATAAGGCCGCAAAGCTGTGACATTGAGCTTGAGCATGTTTCTTTTTCATATGACAAGAGAAAAATCATAGATGATGTATCGCTTTCCATTCCACAAAGGACAACAACGGCAATCGTTGGCCCATCAGGTGGCGGAAAATCCACATTGTGTAACCTGATCGCAAGATTCTGGGATGTAGATGCCGGCAGGGTCACACTTGGTGGAGTGGATGTGAAGGAATACAGCATGAACAGTCTGATGAGCAACTTCTCATTTGTATTTCAGTCAGTTTATCTGTTTGCTGATACGATTGAAAACAATATTAAATTCGGCCGTCAGGATGCAACGCATGAGGAGGTTGTAGAAGCTGCAAAGAAAGCATGCTGCCATGATTTTATCAGTCAGCTTCCGGATGGCTATAATACCGTGATCGCAGAAGGCGGTTCCACGCTCTCCGGCGGGCAGAAGCAGCGTATTTCCATTGCACGCGCTATCATGAAGGATGCTCCAATCGTCATCCTGGATGAGGCAACAGCCAATGTAGATCCGGAGAATGAAAAGGAGCTGATGGATGCGGTTGCAGCACTTACAAAGGAAAAAACAATCATCATGATTGCTCACAGATTAAAAACTGTCAGACATGCAGACCGGATAGTAGTTGTTGACAAGGGAAGAATCGTGCAGCAGGGCACACATGAGCAGCTGATGCAGCAGGAGGGTATCTATAGGAGATTTGTAGATGCCAGGGAACAGGCGGTAAGCTGGAAGCTGAAATGATTCACAGCGTGTGAATACTTAGCACATGGCATTGCTTTTAGCAGGAATCGTGCAACAGTATCGTTTTTTACAATACCGGATAAATTTTATATGTTAATGTCTAATCAGTAAATGAGTTAGACAAAGGCGTCAGCGATACAATCGTTGGCGCCTTTTTTAATCGCTGAATAAGGCGGTTTGAAAGTACACTAGGAGGATTGAGATTATGGATAGAATTGAAAATCACCCAATATTGGGAGAAACACCAAAGAGAAAAAAGGTTACCTTCAGCTATGATGGAAAGCTTCTGGAGGGCTATGAAGGAGAACCGATTGCAACAGCCTTAAAGGCAGCCGGTGTTATGGCTCACAGATACACAGCAAAGACACATGAGCCGAGAGGAATATTTTGTGCAATAGGAAGATGTACTGATTGTGTGATGATTGTAGACGGAAAGCCAAATATCAGAACCTGCATCACACCGCTTGAAGCCGGAATGGTTGTTCAGACACAGTACGGCGTATCTGCGAAAGCACAGGAATAATTTTTTAAAGCATAAAATATACGGAATGGAGACATGAATTATGAAGATTGAACGATATGACATGATAGTAATTGGTGCCGGACCTGCCGGTTTGTCTGCAGCAATAGAGGCAGCAAAAAAAGGATTAAAGCCGATAGTATTTGATGAGAATGCCAGACCAGGAGGACAGCTTTTTAAACAGATTCATAAATTCTTTGGTTCAAAGGAGCATAAGGCTAAAGAAAGAGGCTTTAAAATTGGTGAAGAGCTTCTCAATGAAGCAAAGGAATACGGAGTTGAGGTCATTTTAAATGCTACGGTAGTAGGCCTCTATCCGGAAAAGGAGATAACAGTAAAGGTTGGAGACAGCGTAAAGCACTATAAAGGAGATGCTGTTCTTGTCGCCACAGGAGCCAGTGAGAATATGGTAAATTTCGAGGGATGGACAAAGCCCGGAGTAATTGGAGCCGGAGCAGCCCAGACCATGATGAACCTCCATCATATAAAGCCCGGCAACAGAATACTGATGCTTGGCTCAGGAAACGTTGGACTTGTAGTAAGCTATCAGCTTTTGCAGGCAGGCTGTGAGGTTGTTGCACTGGCTGATGCAGCACCAAGGGTTGGTGGATACGGCGTACATGCCGCCAAGGTAGCCAGATGCGGTGTTCCGTTCTATCTCTCACATACAATAGTAAGAGTAGAGGGAGATGATTATGTGACAGGCGTTGTGATAGGACAGGTCGGACCGGATTGGAAAATAATACCGGGCACGGAAAAGCATTTTGATGTGGACACTGTATGTCTGGCAGTTGGATTATCACCTATGTCACAGCTTTTAAAACAGGCTGAGGTACAGATGAGCGATACGAAGGGTGGAAATGTTCCGGTAATTGATAAATTCGGAGCTACAAGTGTTCCGGGAATCTATGCGGCAGGCGATGTTTCAGGTATAGAGGAAGCAAGCTCAGCCATGATAGAAGGCAGAATGTCAGGAGCATCCATTGCATGTTATCTGGGATACATGACTGAGGAGGAAAGAGATGCAAGGATTGACGAGCTTGAAGGACAGTTAGACACGCTCAGACAGGGAATGTTTGCACCAAAGAACAGAGGAAAGCTTGTTGAAACAACAGAAGAAGGAATTGCTGTTTCAATGAATCTTTTGAATAAAGGATATGTGGCAGATGAAGAGATAGAAAGATTCCCCGGTGTCACACACCAGAAGGGAATACATCCTGTAATTGAGTGTACACAGAATATTCCGTGTAACCCATGTCAGGATGCATGTAAGATGGGCTGTATCAGAATTGGTAAAAATATCACTTCACTTCCAGCAATTGATCCGGATAAAAAATGTGTAGGCTGCGGAATGTGCGTGGCTTCATGCTCAGGGCAGTCTATCTTCCTTGTAGAAGAAGACGTAGAGGAAGGCTATGGTGAGGTTACAATGCCATATGAGTTTCTTCCGCTTCCAAAGGTCGGTGACAGGGGCGTTGCACTTGGCAGAAACGGTAAATATGTATGTGATGCAGAGGTTACAAAAATCAGAACAGCCCCGGTATTTGACCATACATACCTGCTTACCATAAAGGTTCCAAATGACATGGTAATGAAGGCGAGATTCTATAAAAAAGAAATGGCAAAGGAAGCATAGGAGGTTTTATTATGATTGATATTCAGGCAAAGTTAAAGGAAATAGGACCTTTTGTAAAAGGTGAGGATGATGATCTCCTTGTCTGCAGATGTGAAGAGGTAACAAAGGGACAGATTAGAAAAGCTGTGCATGAAGGCATTTTTACAATGGAGGAAATGCGCAGATATTTGAGAAGCGGCATGGGATTGTGTCAGGGACAGACCTGCGGAAAGCTGGTAAAAGGAATAATAGCAAGTGAGTTAAAGGTATCTCCGGCAGAGATTGTTCCGGCAAGCTCGAGAGCGCCGATGAGACCAATTGAGATGTGTATACTTGCAGAAGACGGAGGTGACTGTGATGAGTAATGTGGCAGATGTTGTAATTATCGGAGGCGGAGTAAACGGATGTGCGGCAGCATATTATCTGGCAAAGAGCGGTACCAGATCAGTGATAGTATTAGAAGCAACTAACAGCATAGGGCATGGTGGTTCATCGAGGAATGGAGGAGGTGTCCGTCAGTCAGGACGAGATGTAAGAGAGCTGCCATATGCTATGTATGGCATAAAAAATCTGTGGCCAACACTTTCAGAGGAGCTTGGAGTGGACACAGAGTATACACAGAAGGGCAATCTGCGTATGGGAAAAACCCCGGAGCATATGAAGAAGCTGGAGAGTCTTGCAAATTCAGCACAATCTGTAGGTCTTGACGTCAGAATGATAGACCAGAAGGAGGTAAAAGAAATCTGCCCATATCTGTCTGATGAGGTAATTGGAGCAAGCTGGTGCCCTACAGATGGACATGCAAATCCGCTTACAACAACACTGGGATATTATAAAAGAGCACTTGAGCTTGGTGTCAGATTCTACACGGATGCACCGGTAAAGAGTCTTCAAAAGGTGAAAGGAAAGGTAAGAAAGGTCATATTAAATGACGGTACAGTGTTTGAGGGCGAGACAATAATACTTGTTGCCGGCTACGAGAGCAGAGCCATAGCAAGGACAATCGGAGTTGATGTTCCGATGAACAGACTGATAGATGAGTGTCTTGTAACAGAAATGCAGCCACATATGATAGATGTTATGTTTGGATGTGCATCCGCTGATTTCTATGGTCATCAGACAAAGCATGGCTCTTTTGTGTTCGGCTCGGATTCAGGCTGGGAAACGGTGGATGAGATGGTAGATCCGTCAACAAACCTGGCTGATCCGTCAAGGATGATCACAAACTCCGTGACTCTGTCAGCGAGCTGCAGAGCCATTGAGGGCTATATTCCGGCACTTCGAGATGCAAAGATAGTCAGAAGCTGGTGCGGATGGCTGGATAATTCCTTTGATGGGGTACCTTTTTTAAGCAGGGTTGATGAAGCACCGGGACTCATACTGGCATGTGGTTTTACAGGTCATGGCTTTGGTACAGCTCCTGCAGTCGGACTTATGCTGAGCCAGATGGTGCATGGTGAAAAGACGGTAGTTGATATCAGTGCGCTGAGATATGACAGATTTAAGCCTTGCAGATAAAATAATAAAATGTTATATGGAAAACTGATATGGGCTGTATCGTTTTATACAATACAGGCTGTGTACAATAATATATAATCAGGTTATAAAGCAAATAAAAAACAGATATGCTTTTATTTGTAAAGTATATAGACTTGAAATGTTAAATATGTTAATATACATACATGACGAAGGTGTCAACAGCAGAAGCTGTTGGCGCCTTTTTTGATTTTTGAGATTCATCATAAGCAGATTTCTCTGACATGTATATAAACATATTTGTACCTGACAGTTGTAACATGACACAGGAAACGGAGGAAAATAAGATGAGTGCAAAAATTGATTTTCTTTACTTAAGTGAACCGGATATGATTAAGGCCGGTGTAAAGGATATGGCAAAATGCGTTGAGGTCATGGAGGATATGATGGTCACACTGAAAAAGGGTGACTATGTGATGGGCGGTGAAAATCACAATTCACATGGATGTATGGTTACCTTCCCTGATAATCCGGAGTTTGAGGGAATGCCAAAGAATGGCGAGGACAGACGTTTCATGGCAATGCCGGCATATCTGGGAGGCAGTTTTCAGATGGCAGGCATGAAGTGGTATGGCTCAAACACCGAAAATAAAAAATCAGGACTTCCGCGCTCCATTCTCATGATGATGTTAAATGACAAGGATACAGGAGCACCTTTGGCGCTTATGTCAGCAAATCTTTTAAGTGCTTACAGAACGGGAGCAATTCCCGGAGTCGGAGCCAAGTATCTTGCCAGAAAGGACTCAAAGGTAGCAGCAATTGTAGGCCCCGGAGTAATGGGAAAGACATCTCTTGCAGCATTTATCAGTGTCTGTCCAAAGCTCGATACAGTTAAAATCAAAGGGCGTGGACAAAAATCAATCGATTCATTTGTAGAATATGTAAAGAAAGAATTTCCTCAGATTAAGACAATTAAAGTCTGTGAGACAATGGAGGAAGCCATAAAAGGCAGTGATATCATCAGTACAACCACATGTGTCGGTGACAAGGAAGCACTATTCCCATACATTGATGAGGCATGGATAAAGGAAGGAGCTCTCATATGTATGCCTTCAGCAGCCAGATTTGATGAGAAGTTTTATCTGGATAAAAACACAAAGCTTGTTGTAGATAATTATAAGCTGTACGAAGCATGGGCAGAGGAATATCCATATCCAAGCTACGATCCGGTACAGATTGTAGGCTGTAAATTTATGGACCTCATGCATGATAAAAAAATAACAAGAGATGAAATAATAGATGTAACCGATGTCATAACCGGTAAGCTGACAGGCAGAGACAATGATAAGCAGCGAATCATATACTCAGTCGGTGGAATGCCTGTAGAGGACATTGCCTGGGGTGAGACAGTATATAAAAGGGCGCTTGAGCTTGGAATTGGAGTCAGACTCAACCTTTGGGAGGAACCGGAGCTTCATTAGTTATGACTTTTGAAAAGAGGTCAGATTATGCAAAAAGAGAATACCATCATTAATCCATGTCAGCCATACGTTGAGCTAGGGGTTGACAATGTATCAAGGCTTGATATGCCAAAGCTTGGAATTTCACATTTCTATGAATTTTCATTAGGAAACAAATTACTGCATGAGCTGAAAGCAGTTCCCGATGGAAGCATAGACCTGCTATTTAACATAGGAAGAAACAGGGTTACTACGTTTATAAGCGGAACTGTATTCGGAGTAAAGAAATGGGAGCTGGGCGATGTCGGCTTATGCTTTGGCGTCAGGTTTCAGCCGGGACAGGGAATATTGCCGAGAGAGCTTTCCATGGACATGCTTGTAAATGACGATTTGGAAATAGATGGCAATCTCTTTGGCAAAAATCTCACCGAAAGGATAGCCATGGCAACTGATATAAAAAGCCGCAGTATGATTTTTATGGAGGCTTATAGGGATTTTGTATATGGACGTCCGGATTTGTCAGACAAAGAGATGATTAATGAATATCTGGTAAACCGCATTACGCGTGCAAACGGACATATAAGCATCAATGAGCTGCAGGAGGAAACAAATTATTCAGCCTGTTATCTAAGAAGGGTATTTAAGAATTATAATAGTATTTCACCAAAGCAATTTGCACGTTATATACGTTTTCAGACACTTTTGGATAAATTAAACACACACAATACACGTTATGATGAGCTTGCACTTGATTGTGGATATTTCGATGAGGCACACATGATGAAGGAATTTAAAAGCTATGCAGGCTTAACATTGGAGCAGTACAGGAAAATGCAAAGGAGGATATAGGCATGAGCAGAATATCAAAGATTGAGGTTATCACAGGAATGTCAAAGCTTACAGACCTGATTCAGCAGCTAAGCAAGGTTGGAGTACGCGGAGTCACGGTTATGCAAGTGTTAGGCTGTGGAGTGGAAATGGGAACGCAGGAATATGAGGTAGAGATAAATGAAGTTATGGAGCTGCTTCCAAAGCAGCAGATAAATATTGTCGTGGAGACGTCAAAGGTAGATAAAATCTTAGACATTATCAAAAAGGAGCTCTATACAGGGCATATTGGCGATGGAAAGATTTTTGTATACAGCATCGACAATGTAATAAGAGTCCGCACCGGAGATGAAGGACTAGAGGCGCTTTAATTAAAAGTAGCAATTTGTAAATATATGAATGAAAGAGGGCGTCGCTTATGGATGAAAAGAAATTAGGCTTAGGAAATGTAGTATCGATTTCCGTTGGACTTGTAGTCGCAACAAGCTGTCTCGTATCACTCGGAAATGGTGCAGGTACACTTGGAATCACGTTTATATTTGCAATGTTCATTGCAATGCTTTTAAACATGACAACGGTTGCATCGCTGTCAGAGCTGAATGCACTTATGCCCAATACAACAGGTGGTCTCGCGCAGTATACACTGGCGGCACTTGGACCGTTTCCGACACTTATCTCAATGGTTGGAGGCTACTTAATCTGTAACACAATGTCATGTGGAGTGGAGGCTTCTATTTTCTCCTTCTCACTTGCAGATGTTATAGGACCCGGCATACCAAGCTTTGCATATACTGTCATCATGACGGTTATTATCCTGTTGGCAAATCTAAGAGGCGTGGATATGTTTGCAAAAATACAGGATATTGTTGCATTTCTGCTTGTCGGCTCGCTGGTTGCTATGGGGTTCATCGGTATGATAGGTATGGGAACAGGAGTCAAAATACAGCAGCCATATGTCCTCAATGCCGATTTTAAGGATGTTGCTGCAATGACAGCAGTGGCCTTCTGGCTTTTTATAGGAGCCGAATATGCAATCCCGGTATCAAAGCAGGTGAAAAATGCGAAACGCAATGTGCCGCTTGGCATGATGATAGGACTTTTCCTCATATTTATAATGCAGTCAGTCATGATATTTGGATTTCATAATTATGTGGAGTGGGGAGCACTCGCAGACTCCGCTGCACCTCACCTGGTATATGGCTATGCAGTGCTCGGAAAAGCCGGAAAAATATGGATGATGCTGGTTGGAGCACTGGCTGTTATAAGTACACAGAATTCAACAGTCAATTCACTTGCTGTTATCTGTCAGGGAATGGCAAAAATGAATATGCTTCCAAAGATTTTTGCAAAGACAAACAGACACAATGTACCGTGGTTTGGTCAGGTCTTTGTGAGTGCGCTTATCCTGATATTTGGATATTTCAGTGACAGCTCCGCAGATATGATTTCATTTTTGATTCTGGTAGGCTCAGTATTCTGGATGATTTCATACATATTGGCGCATGTTGATTTACTGATATTCAGAAAAAGGCTTCCAAAAGCACCAAGAAACTTTAAAGTGCCGTGTGGCTCGTTATTTCCGTTAATCGGAATAGTCGGTACAGCGTATATGATTTTAAATATTTCAAGTGACCCACATGAAAAGCTTATGATATGGCTTGTCACAGGAGTCTGCTTTATAGTGCTTGGAATATATTCTGCCTTGTGGATCAGGTTTAAGATGAAGATGAAGATATTTAAGAGCATTCCGCTTGACAAGGTGCTTGCTATGGAAAATGATCTGTATTATTATGTCAGAAAAAGTAAGGGAATATGGAAATAAATAAGCAAACAAACATATATTTTTTCCGCAGAATGGACAGCGTATAAATATCCTTACTTGGCAGAAAACAGGATTCATGTTATCATTATAAACAACGATAGCATGGATCCTGTTTTAGGTTGAAAGGGGGATGCAAATCCAAGACGCTTTGGAGCAGGAAGGAATCCACAAGATTATAAAATACGGAATCGCATGCTATAAAAAGCAGTGTAAGGTTATGATGAAAATCGAAGAGTAAGGTTCAATAGGGCCGTTAGATGTAAAAAGAAAATTTGAAAGCACTGATTGCAGAAGGAAAAGGTAAAACAAATATGAGTCAGATAATATTAGCGTCGGCATCACCGCGCCGAAAGGAATTATTAGAGCAGATCGGGGCAGAGTTTGTTGTCTGTCCTGCAAAGGGAGAGGAGATAATCACAGAGGAAAAGCCGTCTGCGGTTGTCATGGAGCTATCCCGTCAAAAGGCAGAGGAGGTAGCGTCCGGAGTGCTTACCTACAATGAACAGCACGCTGAGCTTGTGACACCGCAGGATATACTTGTGATCGGAGCAGATACGGTAGTGGCTTATGAAAATCAGATTCTTGGGAAGCCAAAGAATGAAGAAGATGCAAGGCGTATGCTTTCGATGCTTTCGGGAAAAACGCACAGTGTCTATACAGGGGTAACGTTTGTGTTTATTGACAAGGATGGAAGAACCGGAGAACACTGCTTTTATGAGAAGACGGATGTCAGCATGTATACGTTGACGGAAGATGAAATTGACCGCTATATTTCAAGCGGAGATCCTATGGATAAAGCGGGAAGCTACGGGATACAGGGACGCTTTGCCATACACATTAAGGGAATACAAGGTGATTACAATAATGTAGTAGGGCTTCCGGTAGCGCGCCTGTATCAGGAGCTTAAGAAGCTTGGAGTTGATATTTAGCGAAGTCTTTTTTTAATAGCAGGTCCGATAAGCATGGCAATCACCATTTTTATCAGGTCACCCGGAATAAATGGGAACACGCATATTGACAGTGCACCGCTGACTGTACTCTTTGCCTCAAAGCAGAACCATGCTGTACCGAGCGCATAGCATATGATAGTTCCGACAATCATACCGATGAGCTGGAGCCAAGGCTGGTGGAAATTATCGATTACAAGTCCGGCAATGATTGCCATGGCGATAAAACCGATGATATATCCGCCTGTAGGGCCGGCAAGTTTAGCAGGGCCACCGGTGAAGCCTGAAAATACAGGGATTCCGACGAGTCCGATAAGCAGGTAAATGAGGTAGCTGATTGTTCCGCGTTTCCATCCGAGCAGATATAATGAAATATATATAGCCAGGTTTGTCAATGAAATCGGTACCGGTCCAATCGGGATAGATAATGGTGCAAGAATACATGTGACAGCAGTCATGAGCGCTGTTACCGTTATGGCATAGGTCTTCCCATGCTTGTAGTCTATAGTTTCTGTCTGGTTCATGATAAAATCTCCTTTGTTGTAAATTTCATAGTAATTTTTGTACGGTTAACACATTAACATGAAAAGAGGTTAATTGTCAACCGTATACGTGATAAAGGTTTACAATAGCCTATGAAATCAGAAAAATAATTTCGCTCGGTTTCGGAAATTATATAAAAAATTATCGAAAATATGCGAAAATATGATAATAACTATACATTTCTGATAATAATGATATTGTAAATCGCTTTAAAGTCGTTATAATGAATATATAAAATGTTAGTTTAAAGAGAAATCAAAGGGAAAGGAAAGAGAAGTATGAAAAAACGTACAACATATTTGCTTAAGCGATTGGCAGCCGCGTGTCTGGCCTTCGGAGTCGCTTTTACAGGTACACCGGCAAGCAGTCTGTATCAGATTACACAGGTGCAGGCAGCAGAAACAGCGTCAGAAAGTACTTTAGCTACAGCTTCACAGGCTGCAAAGTATGGACTGGCGGATGACATTCAGGATGGTGCTATACTGCACGCCTGGTGTTGGAGCTTCAACACAATTAAGGAGAATATGAAGGACATAGCAGCGGCAGGCTTTACAACAGTCCAGACCTCTCCTGCGAATGAGTGCAAGGACACTTATTCAAATATGAAGCTTATGGGAAATGATGAGGTAAATGGTACAGACGGCTGCTGGTGGTGGCAGTATCAGCCGACTGACTGGAAGATTGGTAACTATCAGCTGGGCACAAGAGATGATTTTAAGGCAATGTGTGCTGAGGCTGACAAGTATGGAATCAAGGTTATTGTTGATGTAATTCCAAACCATACCACACCTGATTTACCAAAGGTATCTCAGAATCTTTACAATGCAGTGGGTGGCAAGGACAATCTGTATCATGCAAATGGTTTTAAGGAGATTACACAGTGGGGCAACCGTTATGAGTGTACCACAGGACAGATGGGTGGACTTCCGGATGTAAATACAGAGAATCCGGATTTTCAGGCATATTTCCTTAAGTATTTAAATGACCTGATTGCATGTGGTGCTGACGGCTTCCGTTATGATACAGCCAAGCATATCGGTGTGCCATCAGATCCTCTTGATGCAAAGAGCACCAGAAACAATTTCTGGCCTGTTGTGACAGGCGAGGAGTCAGCAAATGGTGTTACACTGAGCGATAAGAATGTATTTACATATGGTGAGGTATTACAGGGTGACAATGTACCTGAGTCAGAGTATGCCAAGTATATGCGTATGACAGCCAGCAGCTACGGTGAGACCTTAAGAGGAGCCGTTACCGGTAATTCCTTCGATGTAGATAGTATTTCAAACTGGAGACATGCTTCACCGGGCAGACTGGTTACATGGGTAGAGTCTCATGACACATACTGTAATGCAGGTGTTTCATCAAGGATGACTGATGAGCAGCTTCGTCTGGCATGGGCTGTCATTGCAGCAAGAAAGGATGGAACTCCGTTATTCTACAGCCGTCCGGATGGATCAGATGGAGCTAACGGCAACCGTTGGGGCAACAATGTACTCGGTGCCAAGGGAAATGATCAGTTTAAGTCTGCTGAAGTAAGGGAAGTAAATCTCTTCCGTAATGCCATGGCCGGCAAGTCTGAGTATTTACGCAATCCTGGTAAAGATTCACAGATTCTTCAGATTGACCGTGGTAACGAGGGAACTGTTATCATCAACTTAAAAGAAGAAAGTGTAAATATCAATTCCGATACCAAGATGAAGGACGGAACCTACAAGGATCAGGTTTCAGGCAGAACCTTTACAGTATCAAACGGCAAGATTTCAGGTACTCTTGACAAGAGAAAGGTTGCTGTTATTTACAACAAGGATCAGGAAAGCGTTGGTATTTCTTCTACAACAGGCTCAAACAGCTTTTCAACAGATACACTTGATGTAAAGCTTTCTGCTAAAAATGTGCAGAACGCTACATACACCACATCTGAGGGAGCTTCAGGAAGCTACACAGACGGAGAGGTTATCGCAGTTGGTGCAAAGAGCCAGATTGGTGATACAATCACTGTAACAGTAAAGGGCACAGGAACAAAGGGCGAGGTCACTGACAGCGCTGAGTTCAAAAAGACAGAGAAAGACCCATATCTTAAGTATATTGATGGAAGCTATGATGTATACATCAAGAAGCCTGACGGATGGGGAGACAAGATAAACTGCTATGCATACGTTGACGTGAAGACAAACAACGGAGAATGGCCTGGCGTAGAGATGAAATATCTGGGCGAGGGCGTGTATGCATACAATTTACCGGATGATTTCAAGACCGCAAGCGTTATTTTCAATGATGGTGTTTCACAGTATCCGGCAGCACAGCAGGCGGGACTCGAGTTTACAAAGGGTCAGTCTATGGCGTATATCAATGGCAGCTGGACAAAGGTAGAGAAGAAGGCAGATGATATCAAGATTACTTCTTCTCTTGCTAATGGAAGCAGCTTCGATACTGACAGTACAACAACAACCATCACCTTAAAGAATGCAACAAAGGGAAGCTACAGTGTGGACAATGGCCCTGTGAAGGAATTTACAGGCAGCGCAACAGTTACTCTCGGAACAGGAAAGATTGCAGACAGCGATGTAACACTTAAGGTTGTAGCGTCTAACGACAAGGATTCAAAAACTGAGACATTCACCTTCAAGAAGAAATTTGATGCAGAAAAGAATGGTGGATATGTTGATTACGAGGGTGAGACACTCGCAAAGGCTTCAGGCACAGCAAGACAGGCAGTTGGAGGCAAATATGCGACAAACCCTGACAAGCAGCTTGGAAAGAATAAGACTATCAAGAGTGCAGCGGATTTTGATGACTCAATGATTATTGCACAGGGTGTAGCAAATGATGACGCACGTAATTTCAGAGGAACACATGAGGGTCCTGTATACGACAGCTATGCACTTTACGGAGCATGGGATGATGAGAATATTTATCTCGGCTGGCAGTTTGTAAACGTGGCTGATATTACATCACCTGAGCAGACATATGTAAATTCTGATAATGGCAAGCCTACCAATGGTGATATACCACAGATTATCGCACTTAACCTTGGAACCGGAAAGACAGGAGACGGTACACTTGACAATGGTGGAAATATCTGGGGCTTAAAGGTTAAATATGATACACCGATTGATGCAATGCTCTGCTTCTCAAGTAAGAGTGGCGTTGGACAGCCTGCTTTGTTCACTACAAATAAATCAGGAGAGTTCAGCTATGATGCACCATACTGCACAGGCTTTAAAAAGGCAGGCATCTCATTCAAGACAGAGGACGGATTCTTTGGAAAATCACTGATTGGTATCAATTCCAATGGTTATAAAGGGCTGACAGTTGACCAGCTTACAAGCACATCGTCAAACTGGGTAGATTTCTTAAGCCTCGGTCACGAGAAATCAATGGATACCTTCTACACAATGACAATTCCTATGTCAGCGCTCAACCTGACAAAGGCTAAGCTTGAGAAGAACGGTATTGGTGTAATGCATATCTCTACATTTGGAGAGAGTGGTATTGCTTCTACACCTATGGATATGTCAATGTTGGATAACGCAACAGAGGAATACAGTGCTGACGCATCTACATCTAAGGAAAAAGAGGACACTGATATAATTACTGCTCCTCTTGCAAGACTCGGAGCAGAGGGTGGAGATGATCCTACCCCACAGCCTGACAACCGTATGACAGTCAACTTCGGAGCAGACCGAAGTGCACCACAGGCTACAGGAACAGCACTGACTCTTAAGGCTGTTGCTGCCGGCGGAGTTGGAAGCTACAAGTATCAGTTTAAGATTGATAACACAGAGGTACAGAGTGGTTCAAGTGCTACATACTCATGGAAGGCAGCCAAAGGCGCCCACACACTGCAGGTAGTTGTAACCGATTCACAAGGACATAAGGTAACTGTCAGCAAGCAGTTTACAGGTGAGGGCGGTGAAATAGTAAATAAAAATGTACTTACTGCAAAGAGCTATTCATTGACACTTGCAGAGAATATAAAGGCTAATATCTATGTATCACTGTCATCGGATATCATGGCAGATACAGGCGCAAAGCTTAGAATCACATATCCTGATGGATCTTCTAAGGAGAAGCTGGTAAGTGATTACAGCACTGTGAAATATAATAATGAAGACGTAAAGAAGATTACATATGAGACAGTTCCGGCAGAGCTGACATCGCGCATAAGCATCTGCGCAGTCAGAAGCAACGGAGCAACAAGCAATAGCTTCTCATTTGCACCTACAGATTATCTGTACAAGTGTATAGAGCAGAAGCTGCCGGAAGCTAACCTGGCAAAGGCATTGCTCAACTATGGTGCATATGCACAGCTGTATTTCGGTATAAATACATCTGACCTGGCTAATAAGAAGCTCACAGACGATGCGGTTGCAGCACTCAGTGTAGATACAGTGCTTAAGAACGCACCTGCAGATGATGCAGCAGCATTAAATAATGAGGATATAGAGTACATCGGCTCAGCTTTGGTATGTAAGAGTGGAACAGACATGAAGCTTTATTTCAAGAATAAGAACAATCTTACACTTGAGCAGCTTAAAATCAAATATGCACTTGATGCGTACGACATCACACTTGATGAGGGCATGCTGTGCATCAGAATAAACAATGTTTATCCTGGAAACCTGTCTGCTAAGTATACAATCGTAATTAATGGAGCAAATGGAACTATTTCCGGTGACATCTGCCCGATGGCATATGTCAGAAAGGGAGTTCAGAGCTCAGATACAAAGCAGCAGAATCTGTGCAAGGCAATGTACCTGTACAATAGAGCAGCATTGGAGTATTTGGGACGATAGTCAGTTAAATCAGTCAATTAAATAAATGCAGTTCAATAAGAATCCGTTAACTATGGCTGTGACGCTGTGGTTAGCGGATTTTTTTGCAGAAAAAATGAGAGAACATATTCATTTTGTATATTGCATAATTAAAAGAGAGATAGTAATATAGAACTATAAAAGCGCTGTGATATCAACTGGACAGGGAGACATGGGGATAGCAGTGCTTCGTATTTAAGGAGAAATGAAATGAAAAAACATATAATAAACACAGTAGTTATTTTAATATTTGGAGCAGTAATTACGGTATCAGCACTATCTACAAAGAATTTGGGAGCCGATGAAAAAAAGAAAATCGACTCGTTAACAGCCACAGAGGCAGTGTCAGCTACGGGTACAGAAGCGGCAGATACTGATGATACATCTAAGAAGGCAGCAGATTCAAAAAAAGATGAATCTAGCGATAAAAAGAAATCTGACAGCAGCTCAACAGATTCAAAGAACTCATCTGATGTAAACAAAGATAGTTCTTCAAAAGATACATACGAGACCGATATCATGAAAAATGATGAATCAGCTGCTACAGATGATGTAAATAAAACCGATACTAAATCCGATAATAAAAATAGTAATAAATCTGATAATAAAAAGGATAACAAAAAGGATAATAGTTCTGTAACAGACAATACAGACGCTAATGGTTCCGGAAACAGTGACTCAAACAGTGACAATTCAGGAACCGACAGCGATGATAATAATAAATCAGATAACGGAGTGATAGAGCTTCCGATTATACCGATAGATTAATTAATAGGTTACCATGTAGTTTTACATTGTGGGATAGAGTATTTATTAACAATAGAACATGCCGGGAGGATTATGTATGCACAAAAGAATAGTTAGCCTTATTTTAACACTTATTATGCTGATTACAATGGTTCCATCAACTATTGTGGCAGCAAGTGAAGTTCGGACAATGGAAGGTGTTGAAGCTTCGAGCAACCAATCTGAAAGCAACCGGTCTAAAGTAAATAAACCGGAAGAAAATAGTATCTATATGGTAAATCCTCTGTATGAGGATGTTATCAGCATTGATGATTTAAAGAAAAAGCTTGACTCCTCAAACGATGAACAGCTCTTTGGTGCATCCACAGGACAGTATTTTTCGGATTATGACAGTGCCGTTTCATATCTCAGAAAGCAGATGGTTAGCAGAGAAACGGAAATAAACTTGAATTTTCCGGAATCCTGGTTTACTTCACACAAAGATGGGCTATATTGGGATTTATTATATGATGCAATGAAGTGCGACGATAGCTCTACCGGACAGGAGGGGGATGCACTTTTGTATGGATATGCAGGCTGTAATGTTTCATACAGTAATGCAGGATATATACAATATACCATGTCATATCATTCTGACGCAGAGCAGGAAGCGAAGCTGACAGCGGCTGTGGCTGAGGCAATGACAACACTGCAGCTTAATGGACTGAGCGAAGCCAAAAAAATCATAAAGATTCATGATTATATCTGCAATCATGTCGATTATGCATACAATTCAACCGAGGAGCAGATATATACAGCTTATGGAGCTCTATGCACCGGAAAAGCTGTCTGTCAGGGATATGCTGTGCTTTTCTACAGACTGTGCAAGGAAGCAGGGCTGTCGGTCAGAATTATCAGCGGTACCGGAAATGGTGGACCGCATGCGTGGAATATAGTCCGAATCGGCAGCAAATACTATAACGTGGACTGTACCTGGGATGGACAGGATGCGGCTACATATAGTAATTTTTTGTTGAAATCAGAGGCTGACTTTACAGATCATACCCGCGAATCATGGAATGTGGCAGGCAGCCATTATCTGGACTATACATCTGCTGAGTTTAACACTCAGTATCCTATGACTGAAAAATCATGGGAGGAGTCGGATGAAACTACATATGCGCATAGCGAGGAGGCTGCGTCAGGTGCTGTGACACTAAAAGCGCAATGGAATGATCCTGTACTGGGACAGCCGGCTACATTCCATGTGTCTGCAACAGGCGGCTCAGGAAACTATAAATTCAGAATGGATGCACCGAGCTATTCGAGCCCAAATCAATGGGCATTCGAATCAGTAGCGGATCCAAGCCGCGGTGAGTGGCTGAATTATACATCAGAGTGTGCTTCAAACGATTACACATTTACCATGACTGCTACAGGTACCTATAACTTTAGGTTTTATGTGATGGATACAGCAGCAAATGTATATTATCTGCGTTTGAGCTTCAATATAGGCGTATCTGATAGTAAATATCCGAGTGTTGACGCAATTGTCAAGTCTGCAGTAGCTGAGTGCAACAGCAAAACTGATGGCTCAGAGTATGCAAAAGCCCTGTGGCTGCATGACTGGCTGCTTGACCAGCTTGAGTATGATAAAACCCTGAAATGGTCTTCGGCTGAGAGTGCGCTGACCAGAAAACTTGGCACATGTCAGTCGTATGAGAGTGCATATGCAAAGCTCCTTACTGCAGCAGGAATAGAAAACAGCGAGACAAGGGATAAATATGATGGACACACCTGGAATGCCATGAAGCTGGACGGACAGTGGTATCAGACAGACTGCACCTGGGATGACAGCAGCGATAATTGGTATAGCTTTGATCAGAGACATTTGTATTTTGGGCTGACGGATGAGCTGATGGCCATAGCACATCCTGGCCATAACGAAATTTATACCGCAGCTAACTATAAAACACGTTCAACAAGCCTTGCCGACAACTATTTTGTCAGGACAGGAGATGCCGCAAAGTGGGCAAAAGCATACTCAGACAGGATTCAGAAAAATCTGGATGCAGAAAAGACCGAGTTTGAAATAGCAGCAGACAATTCTTCTTATCCGCAGAGTATTTCAGGTATTCAAAATGGTATTATAGCGTATGCGATAAATCAGCTGACATGGACGACAGACAAGGCAGCGGTAACATTAAATGCTACGGGAAATGCAAAGAGCTTTACATTTACAGCCGAATACGCTTCAGAGAGTCCTGCGGTCAGCTTGTATGGCAGAAGCATAACCCTTAAAGACAACATCGATGTAAACTATTACATGGAAATGTCTGATTCGGTGTTTGAGCATGATGCTTATCTGGAATTTAAAATCGGTGGTCAGACATATAAGATTAATGCGTATGATGCCGCTGAGGTAAATGAGAACGGTAAAATCTTATACAAGTTCTCATGTCCGGTGAATGCGGCACAGATGTCTGATACCATTGAGACAAGAATAGTGATTGATAACAATACCGAGCAAGAGTATTCCTACAGTGTAAAGGAATATGCAAGCGAGCTCCTGTCAAAATCAAACGAGTATCCGGCAGAAACAGTTAAGCTCGTGAAGGCGCTCTTAAACTATGGAACAGCAGCGCAGACCTTCTTTAAATATAACACTGACAAGCCGGCAAATGGTATTTTAAGCGATGCCGATAAGGCTGTAGATGCGGCTGATTTTGATGCATATAAGGCTGTTATTAAAGCGGATAGTGCAAATGGTCAGAACGATGGACTGTCATATTACGGAAGCTCCCTGATATGTAAGTCTGAGATGACGGTAAGACATTATTTTATTTTAGATAATGGCAGTGATATTAATAATTATAAGTTTAGCTATATTGACGCAGATGGCTATGAGGTCAGTCTGACACCTAAAAAAGCCTCAGACGGCGGGGTATACTGTGTAGATATAAGCGGAATAATGGCATGCGGCCTAGATAAGAACTATGTATGCAGGGTTACAGGTATGGACAGCTCACAAATCATAGAGCTTGATTATGGCCCGTTAAGCTATGCATACAGCGTTGCAAACGATAAAGACTCATCAATAGAATTAAAGAATCTGATGAATGCGTTGTATATGTATTCTGAGATGGCGAGGAAGGTGAATGGTATTTAATAAACATTTGACAAGAATAACCGGTTCAGCTATGGTGGCGGCACTGCTTATATCAACCACACCGGTGGCAGCAACGGAGTCTGTAATAAATGAGGACGGAAGAAGAACTGAGATGACACAGACCCAAAATCTGTTGCAGTCATATCAGGGAGGATATATAGAGAGTGAGCTGGACAGCAATACTCCTGTATATGACTCGGGAATTTCAACCTTTGCAGAGCTGCCTTTGGCTTTTCCGGATGATGCTTCGGTGTTTGATACCATGTATCCACAGACGCGAGACCAGAATCCATATGGTACCTGCTGGTCATTTGCCAGTATGGGACTTGCAGAGTATGACCTGATAAACGATGGAACTGTGGATAAGAATGTCGACTTCAGTGAGCTTCAGCTTGCGTATTTTGCGTACAATTTTGTGACAGATCCGCTGGGAGGTACTGCAGGGGATGTGGCTAAATACTATAATGAGAATGGACTCTCATACCTGCAACGAGGTGGCAATTTTGAATACAGCTCAAGGCGTCTGGCACAGTGGATAGGTCCGGTTGATGAGGCCGTGGTGCCATATTCTCAGGCTGACAGTACACTGGATAGCGGTCTGGATGATAAATATGCATACTCTTACAGTAAGGCCCATCTGAAAAATGCTTATGAGATAAATATCCATGAAAATGCTGATGAGGTGAAGGCTAATATTATGGAGCATGGAGCTGCTGGTGTGATGTATTATCATAATGACAGTGTCATGAGGTTTTATTCATTTGACAGTGCAGGGCATTATACCTACTATGATACTGCAAGAAGAGGTTTAGGACATGCAGTGATACTTGTTGGATGGGATGATAATTTTTCAAAAGAGAACTTCCCTGAGTCATTGAGACCGGAAAATGATGGAGCCTGGCTTGTGCGAAACAGCTGGGGAACATATTGTGATTATTTCTGGATGTCGTATGATAATGAATCACTGTTAGATACAGCGTGGGTATTTGATTTCTCAGATGATGACGGATTAGACCACAACTATCAGCTGGATGGTGGGATTGAGGTATACAATACTAATCTGACCAACAGGCTGGCAAACGTATTTACGGTACCGAAGAAGGCAGATGGAGAGTATGAGAAGCTAAGAGAGGTATCGCTGTCATTTACCAGAATAGCGGATGTAGGCTATACAATAGATGTGTATACAGATCTTACGGATCCGTCTGATCCATTAAGCGGAGAGAAACAGACTCAGGCTACAACGACAGGCAATACAGCTTTTGCGGGCATATACAGTGTGGAGCTGGCAGAACCGGTGGAGCTTAAGCCGGGAAGTACCTTTGCTGTAGTGGTATCGGTTGATAAGAGTGCCCTGGATTATGAGCAGGCGACAAAGATAGCAACCGGTGACACTCTCATCTGGGACAGACAGGTGAGCCGGGGAAACGGAAAGAGCTTGTATTATAGCAGTGGCGGATACACAGTATATCCATATGGAAATTTCTGTATTAAAGCTTTTACGTCAGATGAAACCAGGCATGCAGAGCCGGAAAATGAGCTTACGGCAAAGGGCTATTCTGTAGATTTGACAACGCTGATACGTGCAAATCTATATGCTGCTGTTTCGACAGATATTATTGATGATGCAGGAGCAATGGTTAGGTTTGCATACCCGGATGGCACTTTCACAGAGGAGCTTTTGTCAGCGTTTGAGACAACAGAGTACGATAATACTCAGGTAAAGAAAATCACATACGAGGCTGTTCCTGCGAAGCTTACGGAAATGGTTGAAATCAGTGTCATAAAGAGTGATGGAACGAAAAGCAATGGTTTTGCCTTCGCGCCGGCAGATTATCTGAATGATTTAATCAAAACAGATTCTGATTCTGCTTCGAAAAATATAGCAAAGGCACTTTTGGATTATGGAGCATATGCACAGTTATATTTCAATGTGGATGCATCTGATCTGGCGAATAAGGAACTGACAGATGATGCAGTGGGTGCTTTATCGACTGAGGAAATCCTTAAAATGACAGTGGATGGAAATACTGCATCAATGAGTAATGGCGATTTGGAGTATATAGGCTCATCGCTTGTATGCAGAAACGGAACTGATATTAAGCTGTATTTCATTAATAAAAACTCACTTGCACTCGATGAAATACTGCAGAAATATAATATAGATGTGACTAATGAAAAAACCGGCAGACTTGACAGCAGCGAATTTTCAGCTGAGCTTGATGGAACGCTGTTTTGTATCAGAGTAAAGTCAATTTTGCCGAAGCTTCTGTCAACTGATTATACAATTACATTCTCAAACAGTGACATAAGCAGTTATGGAGTTGTGAGTCCGTATTCCTATATCCGAAGGGCTGTACAGGGGGATGATATACAGCTTCGAAATCTATGCAAAGCACTTTACTTATATGGGCGTGCTGCCTCGTAATACATTAAGCTGTGTGATGTCTGAAAAATAATTAAAAACAATCGACATTACAGCCAATAAACGCTATAATAGATATATTAGGATAAATGTACTGGAACTTGTATAATCCACAGCCATCACGCGGTACGGCTGTTGCGGATAGTGTCAGGCTCCGGGAAGGGGAATTATATGCAGGATAAAAAGCAAAAAAAGGCAAAAATACAGGTTATATTTCTAATTCTTATTTCCACGCTTGTTCTTTTGGCGGATTTTTATGCGATAATTAATTATCCAGAGGAATACATGCTCATTGCAGCAATCACAGTTATCTTTGTGGTTTGCTTGTGGGGAGTAATAAGTGGATTTTTCTCACTGAATGCGCTAAAGGAGGACAGGAGAGAGGAACAGTATGACAGTATTTTCAAGTCTGAAAAGGCATCTTATCTCATGCTCAGGAAGTACTTTGATGAGATAGAGGAAAAGATTGAGATGCTGCAGAAGGAGTCAAGGATTCCGACTGAGGATATCATCAATGCGCAGAAGGCAATCGCAAAGGTTGTCATCAACAGGAATAAGGAAAATGCTGATGCGATTATGAGCTCTAATGAACAGCTTGTGGAGACATTTGAGCAGCTTGAGAACCGGCTCAAGGAGAGCAATGATTTTATTATTGAGAGCCAGAAAAATGTGATTTATGAGAACCTCAAGGATATTATGGAAAAACAGCAGGCTCTATCTGACAGCATAAAGGATATGGAAATCCGTCTGAGCCAGGCAATCACAGCAAATCCTATTCAGTTTACGGCAAATGTTGAGATGCCTAAGCAACCGACTGACGCACCACAAGCAGCACCGGTCATGGAGCCGATACCCGAACCGGTCGTAGAGGAAGCTGCGATAGTTGAGCCGGAACCGGAACCTGAGCCTGTTGCGGTAATCGAGCCGGAGCCGGTCACAGAGGCACCTGAGCCTGTAGTAGAGCCAAGCCCTGCGGCAGAGGAAGCAGTTACAGAGCCTGTAGCAGAAGAAGCTGTTGCAGATACGACAAACAGTGACCCGAACCGCCAGCTGAGTGCAGATGAGATAGCCGCCCTTTTTGCAAGTGCAAACGGAGGTGCCGGTGAAGCTAAATCAGAGCCGCCTGCAGAAGCAGTCACAGAGCCTGTAGCAGAGGAAGCGCAGGCAGATTCCGGCAGCAGTGACCCAAACCGCCAGCTGAGTGCAGATGAGATAGCAGCCATTTTTGCAAGTGCAAACGGAGGCACTGGTGAAGCTAAATCAGAGCCGGCAACAGAAGCAGTCACAGAACCGGTCCCGGAGGTAAAAGAGGAGCCTGCCAAGCCTCCGGTTGTAGATTTGAATAATACAAATCGTAATCTGACACCGGATGAGATAGCAGCTTTATTTAGCAGTATGTAGTATTTTGGTAACTATTCAGTAAAGAAATATGCGGTACCGCATATTTTGTAAAAAAATGAAGAAATAATATTTTGTAATTATCTCACAAATATGTTAAAGTGTGCATGTTATAAAAATATGCACACTTTATTTTTGAAAGGAAATATAAAAGAATATATGGAAACAATCAGATTTGATGAATTAGAACTAAACCCTAAGATTTTGCGAGGCATCAAGGACATGGGCTTTGAGGAGGCGACTCCAATACAGGCTCAGGGAATACCGGCAGTGCTTTCGGGCAGGGATGTAATCGGTCAGGCACAGACCGGAACCGGAAAGACAGCAGCCTTTGGTATTCCGGTGCTTGAGAGTGTCGATGCATCAAGCCACAAGACACAGGTTATCATCCTCTCTCCAACCAGGGAGCTTGCCATCCAGGTGGCGGATGAAATCAGGAAGCTTGCAAAATATATGCATGGAGTGAAGGTGCTTCCGGTATACGGAGGACAGGATATCAGCCGCCAGATTAAGGCACTTAAGGGCGGTGTGCAGATTATCATCGGAACCCCGGGCCGTCTGATGGATCATCTCAGGAGAAAGACAATCAGGCCTGACCATGTAAAGACAATCGTGCTCGACGAGGCAGATGAGATGCTCAACATGGGCTTCAGGGAGGACATAGAGACCGTACTTGAATACCTGCCACAGGAGCATCAGACAGTGCTTTTCTCGGCAACAATGCCAAAGCCTATTTTGGAAATCACAAGAAAATATCAGCATGATGCCATCAACATCAAGATTGTGAAAAAAGAGCTGACAGTCGCAAATATCGACCAGTATTACTATGATGTGAAGCGCAAGGACAAGATAGATGTGCTCACAAGACTGTTGGATTACTATAATCCAAAGCTTTCACTTGTGTTCTGCAACACCAAGAAGATGGTTGATGAGCTGGCATATGAGCTTTGCGGACGCGGCTACAGTGCAGAGGGACTGCATGGCGATATGAAGCAGGTGCAGAGGGACCGTGTCATGAAGAATTTCAGAAACGGAAAGACAGATATTCTTATTGCCACAGATGTTGCAGCGCGCGGAATTGATGTGGATGATGTGGAGGCTGTTTTCAATTATGATCTGCCTCAGGATGACGAGTATTATGTACATAGAATCGGTCGTACAGGAAGAGCAGGCCGCTGCGGAAAGGCATTCTCCTTTGTAAAGGGCAAGGAGGTCTACAAGCTAAAGGACATCCAGCGCTACTGCAAGACAAAAATCTATGCACAGCCAATCCCTTCATCTGACGATGTTGCCAAAATCAGGGCAGAAAAGATCATGGATCAGATTTCCACTATTATAGATGAGGAAAATCTCACAAGTGTCATTGATATTATAGAGAATCAGATAAATGAGTCAGATTACACAGCAATGGATATTGCAGCGGCATTTTTATACCAGGCTATGGGCGCATCTGAGATATCCACAACGGAATCAAAGGATGACTATGATTTCCACAATACAGGAGCTGAGGATGGCATGGTCCGTCTGTTTATCAACGTCGGAAAGAAGGATAAGATAAAGCCGGGCGATATTTTAGGTGCCATTGCAGGCGAGTCAGGCATGCCCGGCAGGCTTGTCGGTGCAATCGACATGTATGACAAGTATACATTTGTTGAGGTGCCGGCTGAGTATGGCAAGGAAGTGCTCAATGCCATGAAGAATGCAAAGATAAAGGGCCGCTCTGTGAACATGGAGCCTGCAAATTCACGATAGCAAAGTCAGACTTTTCGGATGACGCATCAGCTTTTCTTATTTTCAGTGGTTCTGATTAGTTATGATGGCTGTATAAAAAAATACCGGGACACAAAATGTGTTGCCCGGTATTTTTGATTACTTGTCGTCATCGATTCCCCAATGCTCTTTCATGTAATCCTTTCCCATTCCACCGCCGATATCATTTTGATTTCTGCGAAGATAATTTACAAATATTCCACCCACAACTGCAAAAATGATAAGTGCTGCAAGTACTACCATATGGTCTCCCTTCCGAAACATCCGTCGGTTTCAAAAAACATTGTAATTATTCGTTCGAAAATAAACGAAAAATAATTGGTTGCTATCATTATAACAAAATTGTCAGATAAGTCAATACATAAATCAGCTATTGTTTACGCTACAGCGTGGTCAGGCTGCTGGTCAGACGCAAGCTTGACACCTCGATGTCAAGCTATGCGCCATAGTGTTAATTATTGAGTGAATTACAGCCCCTGCCTCGTAGAGGCATTTTAAATGGGCTGTAATCGTTGCTGGTCACGAAATCATGCGTCAGCCAGCATCAGCACATGCTTCACAATTGATTTAATTACATTAACCGCGGTTTCCATGCCCTCCACTGATATGTGCTCAAATGGACCATGGAAGCCGTAGCCGCCGGTACCGAGGTTTGGACAAGGAAGTCCCATGAAGGATAAACGTGCACCGTCTGTACCGCCGCGGACAGGGCGTGAGAGCGGTTCTAGACCGTTTTCCTTTATAGCGGCCTTTGCCAGATCGATAATATACATATTGTCCTTTATGATTGAAAGCATATTCTCGTAGGAATGGGTGATAGTAAGAGAAACAGTGCCCTCACCATATTTTTTGTTCATCTCTATCTCAAGAGAGCGGAGAGTATCAAGCCTTTTGGCAAAAATAGCCTTGTCGTGGTCACGCACAATATATGACAGATGAGCCGAAGCTACATCACCGCTCATATCGCACAGATGGTAAAAGCCTTCTCTGCCCTCGGTGGTGGCAGGAGTCTCGTTTGCAGGCAGCGCTGCGGCAATTTCGCAGCCGACCAAAGCAGCATTGACCATGATATCCTTGGCTTCGCCCGGGTGAACGTTCACGCCTTTTACGACAAAATCAGCACTTGCGGCATTGAAGTTTTCATATGCAACTTCACCTTCATAATCACCGTCAACCGTGTATGCAAAATCTGCTTTAAAATAATCCAGATCAAAAAGGTCTGCGCCGGCGCCAACTTCCTCGTCCGGTGTGATTCCAACCCAGATATCGCCGTGTGGAGTTCCATCCTGGATCAGCTGTTCCACAGCGGTAAGAATCTCGGCAACACCGGCTTTGTCGTCAGCACCGAGCAGCGTTGTGCCGTCGGTGACGATGAGCGTCTTGCCCTTGTAGTGTTCCAGGCAGGGGAAGTCCTCCGCCCGCATCACGATGTTCTT